>Ga0256834_1002128_pt1 | contig 12763 bp, 9 predicted proteins | sample 4281140metaG_FD_190536 | JGI IMG/M metagenome (GOLD analysis project Ga0256834, IMG submission 190536) | Hydrothermal vent microbial communities from East Pacific Rise, Pacific Ocean - 4281-140 | ecosystem: Environmental > Aquatic > Marine > Hydrothermal vents | place: Pacific Ocean: East Pacific... | reverse complement strand
GTGATAAAATACTCGATGAAGTTTTAATAAGCATCTTTAAAAATCCAAACTCTTATACCGGTGAAAATGTAGTGGAAATATCGGTACACGGCTCACCTTATATCCAACAACAAATTTTGCAATTGTTTTTAAAAAACGGGGTGCGGCATGCCCGCCCCGGTGAATTTACTCTCAGGGCTTTTCTCAACGGAAAGATGGATCTCTCACAAGCCGAAGCCGTAGCCGATTTAATTGCTTCCAACAGCGAAACTTCACATCAATTGGCTTTGCAACAAATGCGAGGTGGATTTAGTAGCAAAATCAAAAATTTAAGAGACCAACTTATTCATTTTGCTTCACTTATCGAATTGGAACTCGATTTTGCCGAAGAAGACGTAGAATTTGCAGACCGAAAGCAGTTTAAAGAGTTGATAAACCATATACAACAAACTCTCAAACATCTGGTCGATAGCTTTGCCGTAGGAAATGTACTCAAAGAAGGTGTGCCCGTAGCTATTGTAGGAGAACCCAATGTAGGCAAATCGACCTTGCTCAATGCACTACTCAACGAAGAACGTGCCATTGTATCGAGTATAGCGGGAACAACCCGCGATGTTATTGAAGATGAACTTATATTAAACGGAATTCGCTTTCGGTTTATAGATACAGCCGGCATACGTCAAGCAACTGACGAAATTGAAAAAATAGGCATACAAAAAACATACGAAAAAATCGAAGAAGCCAAAGTTGTCATCTTTTTAATTGAAGCTTGTACCTTGTCGCAATCGGCTGCTTGTCATCAAAAAAAACACGAAAAAGTATGGCAACAGTTTAAAACCGAATTGAAAAAAACTGCCGAAAAATATCCACAAAAGAAAATACTGATTGTCGTTAATAAAATAGATCAAACAAATCAAAAAGAGTTTCCAATTATCGACAAACGTTTTCCGCTGATTAAAATATCCGCCAAATACAAAACCGGATTGTCCAAACTAACCGATGAACTAACCGCAATGGTAAACAAAGGATTGTTGAACCAAAATGAAATAGTGGTATCCAATGCCCGGCACTATAAGGCTTTGAACGAAGCTTTGCAAAGCATACAACAAGTAGCACATGGTCTTGAAAACGGATTAACAACCGATTTGCTTACCATTGACATTAGAACTGCTTTGCATAGTTTGGGTGAAATCACAGGCGAAATTACCACCGACGATTTGTTAGATAATATTTTTCGTAATTTTTGTATCGGAAAATAAACCCGGAATTTCCTTGTTATACTTTGCCCAAAATCGCATGTTTTTTTTATTAGCTTGTTTTTTTATGAAAAAAAATAATGTATATTTGACAAAAATAATGAAACTATGGACAGATTACGCGGAATCAATGTTATTATTACCGGTGCCGCCCGCGGTATCGGTCGGGTTATTGCCTTAACTTTTGCCGAATATGGTGCCAATGTGGCTTTTACCGGTCGAAAAATGGACGAGAATTTATCCGGTTTGGAACATGAACTACAAAATTTTGGTGTTAAAGCCAAAGCTTATGTATCCGATGCCTCCGACTTTCAATCTTCACAAGATACCGTAGCACAAATTGTCAAAGATTTCGGATCGGTAGAAGTTTTGATTAACAATGCGGGTATTACTCGCGATAATTTGTTAATGCGCATGAGTGAAAAAGATTGGGACGATATTATGAACATCAATCTCAAATCGGTATTTAACCTGACCAAAGCCGTAATACGCCCCATGATGAAAGCACGCAAAGGTTCCATAATCAATATGAGTTCGGTGGTAGGAACCGGAGGTAATGCCGGACAAGCCAATTATGCCGCATCAAAAGCCGGTATAATCGGTTTTACCAAATCGGTTGCCAAAGAATTGGGTAGCCGCAATATCCGTTGCAATGCGATTGCCCCCGGATTTATCGAAACCGAAATGACCAAAGATTTACCTCAAAATGTTATTGACGACTGGTTGGCAAAAATCCCGCTCAAAAGAACCGGAACCCCCGAAGATGTTGCCAATGCCTGTTTGTTTTTGGCTTCCGATTTATCGAGCTATATAACCGGTCAAGTATTAACGGTAGATGGCGGTATGACCATCTAAGGCTATCTTAACAAATTGATAATCAGTTAGATGTATTATATATTTGCCATTATAGCGGCTTTTGGTTTAAGTGCTTTTCAATATTTATACAAACGAAAAGCACTTCGTCTTTTTATATTGCGTTTCTTGGTTTATTTTTTATTATTCTTGCTACTTATCAATCCCCAAATAACCCGCAAAACCGCTCATACAACACGCCCTGTATTGTATATTTTGGCTGATAACTCGCAATCCGTTCGAAAACAAAAAGCAGCCGAAAAAGAAAAAGCCGTTTTGAAACAATTGAAACAATCCGCACTTTCATCAAAATTTGAAATTAAAAAATTTGGCTTCGATACCGATTTGTTTCCGTTAGACAGCCTAAATTTTGCAGGAAGTCAAACCGATATAGCCAATGCTTTGGAAAATATCAAAATGTATCACGCATCGGATCAAACCGGTGCGGTCATATTACTAACCGACGGACAAACCAATACGGGCAATAATTATGTTTATACCTTATCCCAAAATTCAAAAATAAAAGTTTTTCCGATCATTTTGGGCGATACCAATGTTTATGATGATGTCAAAATCGATTTGTTAAATGTCAATCCGTATGCTTACAAAAACAATCGTTTTCCGGTCGAAATTTTTGTAAACGCTCACGTAAACAAACCGGTTGATGTTCAGTTAAAAATTATAGAAAAAAATAAGGTTTTATACCGACAAAAAATTCATTTAACTCCCGATAAAAACGCTCTTCGTATCCAAACCATGTTGTCGGCACAAACTTCGGGAGTGCATCACTATTTGGTTTTATTGGATACTTTGACCAACGAAAAAAACAAAATAAATAATCGCAAATATTTTAGTGTGGAAATAATTGACGAAACCCGTAATATTTTATTGGTTTCGGAAATCATTCACCCCGATTTGGGCGCCCTTAAACGCAGTTTAAAAATTAATCCGTATCTCAAGATTGTTTTGAAAAAACCGAACGATAAAATAAATTACAGCCGTTACCACAGTGTAATTTTGTATCAACCCACACAAGCCTTCGATCCGATTTTCGACAGATTGAAACAAAAGAAATTATCATGGTTTATCATAACCGGTAAACATACCGATTGGAACTTTATAAACAACCGAAAATTGTTTTTTTCCAAACAGAACAGCAAAAGTTTCGAACAATTTTTTCCTTACCCCAACAAAAGATTTTCACTATTTCACATTCCCGAATTACAACTCGAAACTTATCCGCCATTGGAAGACCACTACGGAAAAATCCGTTTTGATAAACCGATCGAAACAGTTTTTTACAGCCGTATCAAATCCATTGAAACCAACGAACCGTTGTTGGTATTTGACAAAGAGGGCAGGCAAGGAGTACTCTTGGGTGAAAATATTTGGCAGTGGCGTATGCAAGCCGGTTTAAACAATCATATCGAACAATTTGATGAACTTTGGCAACAAATAGTGCGTTTGTTAACCCGTAATCAACAAAAACAACGTATTCAATTGGAATATGACAAACAATTTTTTCAAGGCGATGCAATAAAAATTATTGCCCGTTTTCTCAACCAAAATTTAGAACCGGATACATTGGTAAATCCCGTTATTAAATTAGTGAAACAAAACAAAAATATTCCATTGACTCAAGTTGCCGATTATTATCAAATCGAATTGTCGGATTTCCCCCCCGGAACTTATCGTTTCAGTATAACCGACCCAAAAAATAATTTGATAAAAAATGGAGAATTTACCGTTCTGCCTTTTAATCCCGAAGATAAAAATTTGCAAACCAATCAAAAAGACTTGCAATTGCTGGCAAACAATACCGGAGGCAAGACTTATATGCCGTCTCAGATTGACCGACTTATCACCGATTTACAAACCCATAACGGATTTCACAGTTTGATTACTTATCAAAAAAAACAAACCGACTTGATAGACTATCGTTGGTTGTTGGGATTAATAATATTACTATTGACTATTGAATGGTTTTATAAAAAATTACGCGGCGAATTATAACAACCTAAATCAAAATATTACCTTCTTTGACTAACAAAGTACCTCGCGTTATTTCTTCTTCCAAATCAAATTTAAAATGATCTTTATCTGCCATAAAAGTGATAAAATTATACAAATTTTTGGCATACAACTCACTGGCATTGGTCGCCAATGTCGAAGGCAAATTGGTTTTTCCTATAATTTTTACTCCGTATTTTTCAACGGTTTCGTCAGGACGACTCAGTTCGACATTTCCGCCTTTTTCCACAGCCATATCCACAATAACGGCACCTCGTTTCATTTGCTTAATTTGATCTTCTTTGATTAATACGGGTGCTTTGGCTCCCTGCACCAAAGCCGTGGTTATGACCAAATCGGCATCAAATAACGACTTATTAACAGCTTCTTTTTGTTTTTGCAAAAACTCGGCAGATTGTTCTTTGGCATAACCGCCTTCCGATACCTCCGTTTGACCGGTTTCGACACTGATAAATTTGGCACCCAAACTTTCGGCTTGTTCTTTAGTTTCGGGACGCACATCGGTGGCTTCGACCACGGCACCCAGACGCTTGGCGGTAGCAATAGCTTGCAAACCGGCAACACCCACACCGTATATCAATACTTTGGCAGGAGTAATAGTGCCGGCAGCCGTCATCATCAACGGAAATATCTTGGTCATAAAATCGGCGCCTAAAATAACCGCTTTGTAACCCGCCAAATTACTTTGCGACGATAAAACGTCCATATTTTGGGCACGCGAAATTCGAGGTATGGCATCCATCGAAAATAAATTGACACCCTTGTCGGCAATCTTTTGAACCGTTTCGGGATATAATTTGTGGTAAACCAATGTTATAACCGTTTGTCCCTTTTTTAATTTCTCTATCTCATTGTCTTCAAGCGGATTAATTTTAACGATAACATCAACTTGTTCAAATATTTGAGCCTTTTCTACAATTTTTGCCCCCGATTTTTCATAAGAAGCATTGTCAAATGACGATGCCAAACCGGCGTCTTTTTCAAGCCAAATTTCAAATCCTTTGCGGATAAAATCTTGTGCTATTTTAGGAGTAACGGCAACCCGTTTTTCATTATGACGTATTTCTTTGAGAACACCTATTTTCATAAATTTGGTTATTTTTGTTACACAAATATAATGATTTTAACACACATTTAAAAGGCTTTTGTAAAAACAAATAACTCAAATTTCTTTCAAAAGTATCTTTATCAATAATTTATTAATAACAAAAAAAGATATAAATTGCTGATTAACAATAAAATGGATTGTTTTCTTTAGTAACTGTACCCCTTAGGTGGGTTGTAAAACAACGTGCACTTTTATTACCAACACAGCCGTCGAATTGTTAAAATCGAACACCTGATTCTTAACAAAAATACAACCTGTAATTCGATAAGTTTTTATTATATTTGCGGTCAATAAACAAAAATTTATTTAGAATGAAAAAATTATTTATTTTATTGTTGGGAGTTGTCTTATTGACTTCTTGCGGCAATAAAGAACAAAAAAAGGATTATAATGTAACTATTGAAGGAACCGAAGTGGGTATTGACAAAGCCGACGTCAAACTAATAACCTACAAGGGAACCAAGCCGGTTACCATCGATTCGGTTACCATGAAAGAAGGACATTTTACCATAGGTGCCAAAATTGACAAACCTCAATTGGCATTTTTACGCGTAAGCGGTATTCCCAGCGATTTGCCCTTGATTTTGGAACCCGGCTCTAATATCAAAGTCGATTTAAACAAAGAACATATCCGAAAATCGGCCGTTTTGAGTCAAGGTTTAAACAAAAAATTCTTTGACTATTTGGACGAAGTTAAAGAATTTAGAAAAAAACAAGAACGTTTGGCAAAACTCTATCAAGCTGCCGAAAAAAAAGGAACCGAAGCCGAAAAAACTAACATATTAAACCGTTATTACAGCATCGATGACGATAAACATGCTTACGAATACAAATTTATCGAAGAAAACAAAGATAATTTGGTAGGCGGTTTGGTCTTTGAAGCCGTGGCTTTTGACCGTGCCGAACCAAACTATAATAAGTTGGCAAAATTATACGAAAATTTTTCGCCCGAAGTTAAAGAATTGCCCAATGTCAAAAACGCCTATCAAAACGTAAAAGCCAAAGCGGCTACATCGGTAGGCAGCAAAGCACCCGATTTTAGTGCACCAACCCCCGACGGCAAAATGTTATCGCTCAAAGATGCCATGGGCAAAGTAACCGTTATCGATTTTTGGGCTTCGTGGTGCCGCCCTTGTAGAGCCGAAAATCCGTATGTGGTTCAAATTTATAACAAATATCACGACCAAGGTTTGAATATCATCGGAGTTTCATTAGACAAACCCGGACACAAAGACGCATGGCTAAAAGCTATCAAAGACGACGGTTTGAACTGGTATCACGTTTCCAATTTGAAATTTTGGCAAGACCCTATTGCCCGCGAATTGTATCACGTAGAATCTATTCCGCAAACTTTTATTTTGGACAAAAACGGCGTTATTCGTGCCAAAAATTTGCGTCGCGACCGACTCGAAGCCAAAATAAAAGAGTTGCTGGCTGAATAAAACTATACATTAAATATTATATAAAAAAAATCATTACAAACCGAAGTGGCTTAATGCAGTAAAATTAACCTGCTTCGGTTTTTTTAAAATTTATATCAATATGAAAAAAATACTATTGCTATTCGGAATAATTTTTATGTCGGGCTGTGGCAGTAATCCCAAACCGGTAACCTACAAATTTACGGGACAAATAGCCGGATATGACCAAAAAAAAGCGATTATAAGTGTTTTTGACAAAAATATGGCTTCAAAACCCCTCGATACCGTTATTATTAAAGACAGTATTTTTGAATTTACCTATCCGAAACAAAAACCCAATGTGGCCGTTATCAGTATAGAAGATTTAAAAACCAAAATACCGGTTATTATAGGTGACGGCGATATTGTTATAAAAATTGATCCCAATCAATTAAATCCTTTTAAAAACGATATATCAAAAAGTACATCGGCACTAACCAAAAAATTTTTTGACTACGAAAATTATGCTTTAAAAGACAAAGAAAAAGGCATGATTTTGTTACAAAAATATCGTGTTGGTGCAACCGAAAAACAAAGAGACAGTATCAAACAACTGTATGAACAATGGCGACAAAAAGCCGAAGCTTATCAATATGACTATATCAATCAAAATAAAGATTACGTCGGTTTGATAATCATGCAAGGATTACTTACTTCTCAAACCCCCGATTTGCAAAAAATCAGAAAAGCTTTTGAAACTTATCCACCGGCTGTAAAAACCACCAATTTGGGCAAATATATCAATACATACATTTTGACCAAAGGTGCTACCGAAATAGGAGGGAAGGCGCCCAATTTTGTAGGAACTACCCCCGAAGGCAAAAAACTAAGCCTTAATCAAGCCATGGGCAAAGTAACCATAATCGATTTTTGGGCTTCTTGGTGCCGTCCTTGTAGAGCCGAAAATCCGTATGTGGTGCAAATTTACGACAAATATCACGACCAAGGATTGAATATTATAGGGGTTTCGTTAGACAAAAACAAAGAATCTTGGCTCAAAGCCATCGAAGATGACGGTTTAAAATGGCAGCATGTTTCCGAATTGAAATTTTGGCAAGATCCCATAGCCAAAATGTATTCGGTGATGTCCATACCACAAACATTTATTTTAGATGCCAAAGGAATTATAAGAGCCAAAAATTTAAGAAGAGAAAAATTGGAAGCCAAAGTAGTGGAACTGTTAAACGAATAATGAAGTAGAAGAGAAGCATGTCAATAAACCAAAAAAACAAAGATAAAATTTGGGGAGCGGCAATGGTAGCATTTGCCGCTTCCTTATGGGGTATGGACGGTATCGTCTTAACACCGCACTTATACAATTTAAACGTTTTGTTTGTAGTGTTTGTCCTGCATCTGATCCCTTTTATTATTATGAGCTTGTTTTTATACCAACGTTTCCGTTTTTTTGCCAAATTAAACAAATCCGAAGTTGTCGCATTGTTTTTGGTGGCGGTTTTCGGAGGTGCTTTGGGAACTTGGGCTATTGTCAAAGCACTTTTTCTGGTCAATTTTAAATCGTTGAGTATTGTCGTTTTACTTCAAAAGCTACAACCGGTTTTTGCCATAGCTTTGGCACATTTGCTTTTGCATGAAAAATTAAAAAGAAACTTTGTCAAATGGGCAAGTTTAGCTCTTATAGCCGGTTATTTTTTAACCTTCGGATTGCAAAAACCTTATGTCGAAAAAAATCAACAAACTTTGTATGCCGCCATTTATGCCGTTTTGGCTGCCTTTAGTTTTGGTGCTTCAACGGTTTTTAGTAAAAAAATCTTGCTCAAACTCGATTTTGTTACTGCTACGTATTTTAGGTATGCCACAACGAGTTTCTTATTGTTTTTGATAATTTTATTCACGGGTCATTTATTTGATTTTCAATATATTACAAAAGAAAATTGGCTCATTGTAGGTGTCATATCCGTAACAAGCGGATCGGTTGCCATTTTTATTTATTACTACGGTTTAAAAAAAATTTCGGCTATGCAGGCTACCATCATGGAACTTTTTTTTCCGGTTACTGCCATTTTGCTCGACTATTTTGTCAACGGTCAAATTCTAAGTCCTGTACAATGGATAAGTGCTGCAATTATGATTTATGCTATTATTCGTCTGAATTTGGAAAGCAATAAAGCCTAAAAAAATAATGTTTATTTGTTCTATAATTTATATTATGTTAAATAGGCTTTTTCAAAACTGTCTTTTATCATTTTGATATGGATTTTAACAAATATTGATACGGCAAACTATACGTTTTTTTTGTATTTTAGATTTTTATTTTAAAATAGATGAAACTATGAAACGAATTGCAGAATCAGAATTGGTATTAAATCCTGACGGTAGTGTTTATCATTTAAATTTACACCCCGAAAATATAGCCAACGAAATTATTTTTGTAGGCGATCAAAAACGAGTTGATAGAATTGCCGCTCATTTTGATAAAATTGAATTTGAAACCCAAAAACGCGAATTTCATACGGTTACGGGTTATTACAAAGGCAAACGGCTTAGTGTTATGTCCACCGGTATCGGACCGGATAACATTGACATCGTTATGAACGAACTCGATGCCTTGGTTAATATCGACTTAAAACAACGTGTTGAAAAACAACAACATACAACCTTAAATATCATTCGTATCGGCACTTCGGGTTCTTTGCAAGCCGATATACCGGTCGATAGTTTTGTGCTGGGCAAATACGGTTTGGGTATGGACGGATTGCTCCACTACTACGACTCAAAACACGTGCGTGAACTCGACATGGAAGAAGCCTTTATCAAACACACCGGTTGGGCGCCCGAAAAAGCCCGTCCTTATATCGTCAAAAACAGTGATTTTTTAGAAAAAATACTGCTTACCGATAAAGTTTACAGTGGTATTACCGGAACAGCAGGCGGATTTTTCGGTCCGCAAGGACGTGTTTTGCGTTTGCCACTCTCCGACCCCGATATGAACAAAAAAATGGACAGCTTTGAATTCAAAGGCGTGAGAATGAGCAATTTGGAAATGGAAACTTCGGCTATTTACGGCTTATCAAAACTTTTGGGACACAATGCTTGTTCAATGAACGCAATTATTGCCAACCGTGCCGATATGACGTTTAGTCAAGACCCTTACAAACCTATTGATGCTTTGATTAAATATACTTTGGAACGACTTTTATTAATCGATAATTCGTAAAAAACATGTGGAAGCCAACTCGCGATTTTATCCAAAAAACCAATTTGTTTAAAATCATGCAACAAAAAGGTTTTGACAATTATGAAGATTTTTACCGGTGGTCCGTACGCAAACGAAAAAATTTTTGGGACACTACGGTAAAAGCTTTGGATATTCGTTTTGATGTCCCCTATTCTACCGTTTTGGACGATACAAACCCCGAAAATCCGGTTTGGCTAAAAGATGCACGTTTAAATATAGTTGAATCATGTTTTAAAGCGGACAAAAATCAAACGGCAATCATCTACGGCAAAGAAAATGAAAAACAACTCAATAAAATCACTTATGACGAATTGGAAAAATATGTAAATAGAATTGCCAATTCGCTGATAGACAATAATTTACAAAAAGGTGATGCTATCGGCATCGATATGTCGATGAATATAGAAGCAGTGGCTATTTATCTCGCTGCTGTTAAGGCGGGTATTACCGTGGTTACCGTTGCCGACAGTTTTACGCCCAACGAAATAAAAGTTCGTTTCGATATTGTGCGACCCAAGTTGGTCTTTACACAAGATTATTTGATACGCGGCAGCAAAAAATTGCCTTTGTATGACAAAGTTCTGGAAGCAGGCGCCGAAAAAATCGTGGTTATTGAAAACTCCGATATTCGGTTGCGACGACAAGACTTATTTTGGGAAGATTTTTTAAGTTACAATGAAAATTTTGAAGTGGTTCCGGCTGCCCCGCTCGACACTACAACGGTTTTGTTTTCGTCGGGTACCACCGGTGCTCCCAAAGCTATTCCGTGGAACCATACAACAGCCATAAAATCGGCAGCCGACGGCTTTTATCACCACGATATTCAAACCGGCAATGTAGTGGCATGGCCTACCAATTTGGGTTGGATGATGGGACCTTGGCTCATATATGCCACTTTGATTAATAACGGCACCATTGCCTTGTTTGAAGGAAGTCCCATGAGTAACGATTTTGGACAATTTATACAAGACGCCCGTGTAAATATGTTGGGTATCGTTCCCAGTATTGTCAGAGCTTGGAAAAATAAAGGAAACATGCAACAATTTGATTGGTCGTCAATCAAATGTTTTAGTTCGACCGGCGAAAGTTCTAATCCCGTCGAAATGGAATACTTAATGAAATTGGCTGATAATAAACCAATTATAGAATACTGCGGCGGTACCGAAATTGGTGGCGGATATGTAACATCTACATTGGTTCAAACCAATATACCTTCAACTTTTTCGACACCCGCTTTGGGTAGTGAATTTGTGATTGTAAATGAAAACGGCCTTCCGTCAAACAAAGGCGAAGTTTTTTTAATCCCGCCCGCCATGGGTTTGTCGCACAAACTGTTAAATAAAAACCACCACGAAGTTTATTATGCGGGTACACCCCAAATAGAAGGCAAACTTTTAAGACGACACGGTGACTATCTGGTGCGTATGGACAATGGTTACTACCGCGTTATGGGACGCACCGACGACAGCATGAATCTGGGAGGAATAAAAGTCAGTTCGTTACAAATAGAAGAATTGGTAAACAGTCATGTAGCCGTTATCGAATCGGCGGCTATTGCCGTCAGTCCCGAAAACGGCGGTCCTTCCCTGCTCGTCTTATATATTGTGCCTAACGGAATTGTTGATAAAGAACTGATACAGCACGAGTTACAAAAATTAATTAAACAAAAACTCAATCCCCTGTTCAAAATTCATGATGTCGTCATAACCAATAAATTACCACGCACCGCTTCCAACAAAATCATGCGACGTATCTTACGACAAGAATATCAAAAACAGGTTTAAATGAAATTTAGAACCGAAATAAAATTACCTTCTTTTCCCTTTCAAATCAATTACGAAACTCCTGTTTTCGGTTTGGGTTCTTGTTTTACGGATCATATCAAACAAAAACTATCTTACTTTCAATTTCAAACGCACATCAACGATTTCGGCGTTATTTTTAATCCGGTTTCAATCAAAAAAATATTGAAACGTATTGTAAACCGACAACTTTTTGAACAAAACGAATTGTTTTTGGATCATGAACAATGGAAACATTTCGATTTACATTCGTCTCTCAATCATGCCGATGCCAATCAAATGTTGGAAAATATTAACCGTAAATTACATATCAATTATCAATTTTTGCAAAAAAAACCGGTTTACATTTTTACACTCGGAACCGCATGGGTTTACAAACATAAAAAAACGGGTGATATTGTCAGCAATTGTCATAAATTACCCGCCTCGCATTTTGACAAAATACTGCTCTCGCCCATACAAATAGTGGACGAACTGAACAAAATAATACAATTGGCAAATAAAATAGCTCCTTCGTCGCATATTATTTTTAGCCTCAGTCCCGTAAGACATCTCAAAGACGGATTTGTCGAAAACAACCGTAGCAAAGCCCACTTGCTCACTGCTTTACATCAAGTTATTGACTATCAAAATATTGTGTATTTTCCCGCCTACGAAATTGTGTTGGACGATTTACGCGATTACCGGTTTTATACCCAAGATATGGTGCACCCCAACCATTGGGCGATTGATTATGTATGGCAACAATTTCAAAAAAGCCTTATCGACCCCGCCATTCACTCCGATATGTTACAAATTGACAAAATAAGAAAAGCCTTACAACACAAAGCTTTTGACAAACAATCGGCAGCTTATCAAAAACACTTGCAACAAACCCGTCAAAAGATATTACATATTCGACAAAAATATCCTTGGATGCAATTTGAAAAAAATTTGAATAACAACATATAGCCATGGGCACCGTGGCAATCTTATGTTTTTGGGTTGATTTATTGAATTAGATTCTTCACTTCGCTGTCGCTCCGTTCTGAATGACAACACACTTCGCTCCGTTCTGAATGACAACACACTTCACTCCG
>Ga0256834_1002127_pt1 | contig 12776 bp, 12 predicted proteins | sample 4281140metaG_FD_190536 | JGI IMG/M metagenome (GOLD analysis project Ga0256834, IMG submission 190536) | Hydrothermal vent microbial communities from East Pacific Rise, Pacific Ocean - 4281-140 | ecosystem: Environmental > Aquatic > Marine > Hydrothermal vents | place: Pacific Ocean: East... | reverse complement strand
TGCCAAATGCAATTTACTAACAATAATTCCTGATACATCATAAATACTGTCTCTAATTTTTAATGCTTTATAAAATAAATTTTCGACCTCAATGGTATCTTTTAATTTGTACTTACTATATGCCAAATTATCTAGCAATATGGCAAATAATTTGGTGTTATTTACTTTTAATTTATTCTCATTTAATGCTTGTCGGTAATACCTGATTGCCTTTTTATAGTCGTTTTTATTTTCATAAACTACTCCTATATTATTCAATGTATTTGGCCTAAATGTATTTTCGCTTTCTATATTTTCTTCATAGTCTAAGGCCTTATTATGGTAAAACAGAGCCTTGTCATATTCTTTCAATTCATTGAATATGATTCCTAAATTATTATAACACCTATACAATTGTTTATTTTTGCTTAAAGGTTTTAACAATTCTATTGCTTTTATGGTAGTTACCTCACTGCCAATATAATCTTTAGAGCCTGATTGAATAATTGCCATATTTAACAACATTCTACCAGAACGAGAGTTATTATTTAAGCCTTCATAAATTTTTTGTGCTTTTGAATAGGCATAATAGGCACTATCATTCACCTCATACCTGTCATAAAAATTACCTAAATCCCAATAATCATAAGCTAAGGTTGTAGAGTCTTTCAATTGAATAGACAAGTTGATTGTCAATTTATTTAGCTTTCTAAAAGATAAAGAGTCATCTAGCCTGTAATAATTTAATGCCAATTTTGAAAAATATACATTTTGTAATGAATCGTTACTTTGGTGTATGGCAAGTTGATAGGCTCTACCTAAATACTCTTTTCTTTCTTGAATACCCAATGATTTATTTCTTGCCAACTTCATCCAACTAAAAACACTATCGATTTCCTGTTTATAATTCTCTTTACTTTCAATAGGGTTATTGTCAATAGCAAAGAGCCATAAAAGTAATGGAATAGAAAAGTAGAGATATTTCAATGCTGTTAGGTTTTAATTATAATGACAAAGCTATCTTATTTTAATTAAAAAACCCTAAGCAATATACTTAAGGTTTATTCTTCTTTATAAAAAAGTAGTTTTTAGTCTTCATCATCTCTTTGCGACACTTCGTTACCTTGATTGCCTGGTCCATCTTCTGCCATTGTTGTTATGGTTGCTGTTTGACTATTGCTTGTGGTTGCATTTGCATTTGCAGGATAGAAAGCCAATGTAAGTACGAATAATGCTAAAATATTTTTTAAGTTTTTCATGATCTAATATGGTTTATATGGTTAAAAAGTTTTTAAGTGTAAAAAGTTACCCAATAATAATTAGGTGAAATAATTACGTTAATCTGTAACGCATTAAATTAAGTGAAGCTTCAATTTCTTTGGCTAAAGTAGTACAGAACACTAGAGTTTACTAGGTATTTACTGAGAATATAGTAGATGATATGCTTTTAAGGGTAGATGACCCACTTTTGAGGGTAGATGAACAAATTGTGGTTAATTCAACGTGAGTTCGACATATTGACAATTACAATCACCTGTTAATTAGATGTTTAATTACTAAATGTCATTCAGCCCCGAAAATTCGAGAGTAATGAGGGACAAGTGAAGTGAAGAATCTCAATTAATTTTAATAGAGATTTCTCCTACGTTGGAATGACACAATGTTGATAGTTTATACATTTATCAATTTATAGGAGTTTTTGGTTATATAGAACTCATGTTAATTTAGAGATAGTAATGATTTTTTAGATAACGCTTTTTCTAAAACTATAACATTCTCTTTATATGATTTTGAAAATGGAATAGAAATATTTTTCTGTCTAATAGAACATTTAGACTTGCCAAAATTAATTCTAGAAACATAATTTTGATTTACAATATAACTATTATGTATTCTTGTAAAGCTATCAGGTAATGACTCTTCAAAAAATTTTAGTGTTTTAAAAGCTGCCACTTTACTTCCGTCATTCATAAAAAAATCTGTGCAATTATTGTCTGCTTTTAAAAATAGTATTTCTTCTATTTCAATAAAACGGTAATCTCTATTAGATTTTAAACATAAGGTATTTAAAGATACTTTTGGCTTAAGACTTAACCTTGCTACTAATTTACGCAATTCAAAAGTACTAACAGGTTTTAATATATAGTCTAAAAAACCACTTTTTATACAGTTAAAAGCCTGATTGGTATTTTTTGATAAGGCAATAAAGTAAGGTAACTCTTCACAATACTTATGTAATTCATTTACAAAGTTAAAAGCAACATGAAAATTATTATCTATTTGATCAACATTAATAAACACAAAATCGGGCATATACTCTAAAATAATATCTAAGGATTGATCTTTACAACTAGACACACCTACACATTTATAATCAGAAATTTTCTCAAAATATTTTTCTATTTCCTTAATTGTAGATTGCTCACTTTCAATAATAGAGTACTTGTACAGCATAACGGAGTTGTTTAATCACAAAATTACATTGTAAAATTTGGATTACGTTACGGGTTTTTTGAAAATAATTACGGGTTTTTTGAAAATAATTACGGGTTTTTAAAAAAAATGTGCGGTTTTTTTAGGGATAAAATTCTAATTATCATACTATCTTTACCAAAGAATTAGTTAAAATATTATGATCAGCTAAACATTGTATTAAAAACCCACATGCCAAAATATTCTTCTCTTCATGTTTCTCTTATTACCAAATACATCTTCATGTTTGAAATTATTTTGGCGGGTTTTGTTTTCCTACAAATTATAATTTGATGTTAAAAAAGAATTGCGAATAATTCTCTCTTCTTAACAAGGAAAACGATAAAAGAGGCTTCTAAAGCCTCTTTTATTTTTTGTTTTATCATTATCTTTTACTAATATTTATTTAAAGAAAGAATCAACAAACTCTATTTTATTAAACACTTGTAAATCTTCAATACCTTCACCAACTCCAATATATTTAACTGGTATTTTAAACTGATCAGAAATACCAATAACCACACCTCCTTTAGCCGTACCATCTAGCTTGGTAACTGCTAAAGAAGTAACTTCTGTAGCTAAACTAAATTGTTTGGCTTGTTCAAAAGCATTTTGCCCTGTAGAACCATCTAAAACCAATAAGACTTCATGAGGAGCGTCATCAATTACTTTTTGCATTACACGTTTAATTTTTGTAAGCTCATTCATTAAATTCACTTTATTATGTAAACGCCCAGCAGTATCAATAATAACAACATCAGCATTTTGGTTTACTGCAGACTCTATTGTATCAAAAGCCACAGAAGCAGGGTCACTACCCATTTTCTGTTTTACTAAAGGCACCTCTGACCTAGTAGCCCAAACCTCTAATTGATCTATAGCAGCCGCTCTAAATGTATCTGCTGCACCTAAAACAACTTTTAATCCTTGCTTTTTAAATTGTGCCGCCAATTTACCAATTGTTGTAGTTTTACCCACTCCATTAACACCTACAACCATTATCACATAAGGCTTTTTGTGAGTAGGAATATTAAACTCAGTTTCATTACCTATATTTGTTTCAGCTAACAATCCTGCAATTTCTTCACGAAGTATTTTATTCAATTCATCAGTACCTAAGTACTTATCTTCGGCAACTCTAGCTTCAATTCTGTCAATAATTTTTAAGGTTGTTGCAACACCTACATCAGAAGAAACCAATACTTCTTCTAAATTATCTAAGACATCATCATCTACTTTTGATTTACCTGCAACTGCCTTAGAAAGCTTAGAAAAAAATGTAGTCTTACTTTTCTCTAGACCTTTGTCTAAGGTTTCTTTTTTTTCTTTTGAAAATATTCTTTTAAATAAACTCATGGTTATAGTTATTGAGTTACGAGTTATTATAATTTATTAGCATCAGGCATTCCTATCTAAATCAAAACAAAGATAAAAAAGAAAAGCTACTTTCAGTAACGAAAGTAGCTTTTCTATATATTATAAGTACGAGATTATTTACTAAAAAAATCGTTTACTTTAGAAGGATCCATAACTGATTCTACAAAAGAGTAAGCTCCTGTCTTAGAAGATTTTACCATTTTAACTGCTTTAGTTAATCTTTTTGAACCCGTTTGTAATGATGCTACTGATTTCTTTGCCATAACTATTTAATTTCTTTGTGAATTGTCATTTTCTTTAAGATAGGATTGAATTTTTTTAATTCCATTCTATCAGGAGAATTCTTTTTATTCTTCGTTGTAATATACCTAGAAGTACCTGGCTTACCACTTTCTTTGTGTTCAGTACACTCTAATATAACTTGAATTCTATTTCCTTTACTCTTTGCCATTGTATAATATTATTTTAGAAAGCCATTTGCTTTGGCTTCTTTAATTACAGCAGAAATGCCTTTTTTATTGATGTTTTTTAAAGCTGAAGCAGATATTTTTAAAGTAATCCACTTGTCTTCTTCAGGAATATAAAAACGCTTTTTCATTAAATTAGCGTTAAATTTTCTTTTGGTTTTATTCATAGAATGAGAAACATTATTCCCTACCATGGCTTTTTTCCCAGTTAACTCACAAACTCTTGACATTTTCTAAACTTTAAATTTGTTATTTCTAAACGAGGTGCAAAAATAACAAATTAATTTTATTAACAAACAATTTTTTAGTCTTTTTAATACATTTCACTAAGAATAAGTAAAATTGCTTTTACTCTATAGGTTTAACAGTTCCTTTCTCAACAATTCTAAAGATTTAATAGTAGCACGTTCAACTACTTTCTCTCTTGGCTGGCCAAAGTTATACTCTTTTGTAATTATTGAATTCGGTGTTGCTATACTTATAAAAACTACACCTATAGAGGTATCTGTTTTATCTGTTGTTGGCCCTGCATTTCCTGTAACTGAAATAGCATAATCAGTAGCATATAATAGTTGAATTCCTTTTGCCATTTCTTCTGCTACAGCCTTACTAACTACAGAATGTTTTTTTATAGTTTCAGGTAAAACACCCAAAACAGCTGTTTTTATACGTTCATTATAACTCACAATTGATCCTATAAAATATTTTGAAGCTCCAGCAACAGAAGTAATACTTTTAGCAATAGCACCACCTGTACAACTTTCTGCAGTAGCCAAAGTCAGTTTCTTTTCAATTAAAAGTTTACCAATAGTTGATTCAAGAGATTCATCCTGATCAAAACCTACTATAATATCTTTAATTAAAGGAGTCAATATTTTTAATTCTCTTTCTAAAATAGATTCTAATTTCTCCTTATTTTTGCCTTTTGCAGTCAATCGCAAACGTGTTTTTCCATAAGATGGTAAATAGGCCAACTTAATTTCACTTGGCAAATTACTTTCCCATGTTTCTAATCGCTTTGCTATTTTACTTTCACCCATACCGTAAGTGACTATGTTTTTATGAAAAATAAAAGGTAAATCAAACGTTTGCTGAAGTTTTGGCAAAACACTAGAGAGCATCAAGCCTTTCATTTCATTTGGCACACCTGGCATTGAGACAAATACCTTTTCACCTTTACCAAACCACATTCCAGATGCTGTACCTAAATAATTTTTAAGAATTTTTGCTTTATTTGGCAATAGAGCTTGTTGCAAATCTAAATCGGTATATTGATAGTTGATTTTTGCAAAAAGTTCTTTGATATGTTGCTGAATATCTACATTAATTTTCAATTCATCATCAAAATACTCGCAAAGGGTACGCTTGGTAATATCATCTTTAGTTGGTCCTAATCCACCAGTTAAAATAATAATATCAGCATTCTCTTCGGCTTCTTTAATAGACTTTAATATATGTGTTTTATCGTCTTGAACTGAAGTGATTTGATATACTGACACTCCTATTTTATTTAATTCTTTGGCTATAAATACCGAATTGGTATCTAAAATTTGACCTATAAGAATTTCATCTCCTATCGTTATTATTTCTGCCTTCAATCTCTAGATTTTAAATTTTATTAATTTACACCAAAATTAAACATATAATGCCGTATAAAACAGTTTCTTTTTCACAATATTATTGTTAAAATAATGTACCGTAACTATGACTATGCTAAAATATTTTGTCTCAATCTTGCAAAAATAATAGCTATTTTATTTTACGACATCAAATATTTAAATTGGTATTATTTCCATTTTTTAAATGGAAGCTTAACCAACATAGAGTTATAATACTTCAACTCTCCAGTAACTTCTTCACCCAACCAATCTGGCTTTTTATAAACCTCTTCTTCTGAAGACAATTCAACTTCAGCAATTACCAAACCTTCATTCTCTTTATAAAACTCATCAACTTCAAAAGTGTGGTTCTCAAACACTACATCAAAACGAGTTTTCTCAATAACACCAGGCTCACAAATACTTAATAACTCATTTGCTTCATTTACAGAAATTTCTTTTTCCCATTCATAACGAGAAACTCCAGATTTATTTCCTAATCCTTTTACAGTAATAAAACCTTGATCTCCTTTAATGCGGATACGTACTGTTCTTTCAGGAACAGAAGATAAAAAACCTTGTACAATACGGGTATTTTTATAGGATGCTAATTTATAAGCATCATTTTTCACTAAGAACTTCCTTTCTATCTCTAATGCCATAAAAATTATTTTATTTTCACTCTAAAAGCTTCCTTATCTTCAATCTTTCCAATTAAAACATCATTCGAATCAACCTTACCAACACCTGCTGGCGTTCCTGTAAAAAGTATATCTCCTTTTTTTAAGGTAAAAAACTGAGAAACATAAGCTATTAGCTCATCAATATTCCATAACATAGCATTTGTGTTTCCATCTTGGACCACATCCTCATTTTTCAATAATTGAAATTGTAAGTTTACTAAGTCAAACTGTTCTTTAGCATAAAATTCTCCTACAATAGCACTTCCGTCAAAAGCTTTAGATTTCTCCCAAGGCAAGCCTTTTTCTTTAAGTTTAGATTGCAATTCTCTATCTGTAAAATCTATTCCCAGCCCTATTTCATCATAATATTTATGAGCAAATTTGGTCTCAATATATTTACCTACACGATTAATTTTTATCAAAATTTCAACTTCATAATGAATCCCATTAGACCATTCAGGAATGAAGAATGGCATTTTTTTTTGCAAGATTGCAGAGTCAGGTTTTAAAAACACTACAGGTTCTATCGGTCTTTCATTTGCTAGTTCTTCTATATGTTTGGCGTAATTACGCCCAATACAAATTATTTTCATCCCACTTATAACCCTTCTCATTCCGAAGTATTGGGAGGAAGGGAATATTTTTATTAATTAATACTCTTTACAAATAACCTTTTATGGTAACCACTTTTTTTCAAAATTTGGCTTACGCTTTTCTAAAAATGCGTCACGCCCTTCTTTTGCTTCTTCTGTCATATATGCCAATCGTGTAGCTTCACCAGCAAAAACCTGCTGCCCTACCATACCGTCATCAGTTAAATTCATAGCAAATTTCAACATTTTAATTGAGGTTGGTGATTTTTCTAAAATTTCTTGTGCCCATTGGTAAGCAGTTTCCTCTAACTCATCATGAGGTATTACTGCATTGACCATACCCATTTCATATGCTTCTTGAGCAGAATAATTACGTCCTAAAAAGAAAATTTCTCTTGCTCTTTTTTGCCCTACCATTTTAGCCAAATATGCTGAACCATAACCCCCATCAAAACTAGTAACATCTGCATCTGTTTGTTTAAAAATAGCATGTTCTTTACTCGCTAAGGTCAAATCGCAAACGACATGTAAACTATGCCCGCCGCCAACGGCCCAGCCTGGCACAACGGCAATCACAGCCTTTGGCATAAAACGAATTAAACGCTGTACTTCAAGTATATTCAATCGATGCATACCATCTTCACCTACGTATCCTTGATGCCCCCTTGCTTTTTGATCTCCTCCACTACAAAAAGAATAAATTCCGTCTTTAGTTGAAGGTCCTTCAGCAGAAAGTAATACGACTCCAATACTTGTATCTTCTTGTGCATCATAAAATGCATCATACAATTCACTGGTGGTTTTTGGACGAAAAGCATTACGCACATTTGGTCTGTTAAAGGCTATTCTAGCTACTCCATTACACTTTTTATAAGTAATGTCAGTGTATTTTTTTGCAATTTTCCAATCTATCTGTATCATATTTTCCATTTTTATTCGTTTGTAAAGATAGAATTAAGAAAAAGACTAAAAAAATTAGTTTATTTAAAACTCAATAATTAACTAAATTATGAAAAAACTGTACATTAACCTTCTCCTCTTGTTATCTTCTGTAATTACTTTTGGGCAGAATATTCAAATGGAAGCTTTTAAATCTTCTGAATTAAGTGGAGAGATTCACAATAATAGAACTTTAAAAATATATGTTCCTGATTCTTACCAAGAAGACTCTGACAGGGTATATCCACTAGCGATAATACTAGATGCTGAATATTTATTTGACATTTATGTAGCCAACTCTAGACTTTTTGCAGCTAAAGACAAAGCTCCTGAACAAATTGTAGTTGGAATTTTTCAAAATCAAAGAAACGAACGTAAAAAAGATTGTGAAATTGACATGAATAGCATGCTTACTCAATCTAGTTCAAAATTTTATAAGTTTATTAAAAATGAACTGATTGGATATATTGAAGATAATTATAGAATTTCTCCATTTAGAACAATCGTAGGAAGCACTATTACAGCTAATTTTAGCAATTACTTTTTAATAGAACCGACTCCAATTTTTAATGCGTATATCAATATAAACCCAAGCTATTCTAATGATATAGCCGATTTATTTAGAGGAAAAGTACCTACACTAAACTCAAACACCTACTATTACTTAAGTAATGGTAAATACAATGGTGAAGAAAAATCAAAATTAATCGAGACGACCTATTATGTGCTGAAAAATTTTGAAAATGACAAATTCAAATATAAATATGATGAATTTGATCACTCTACAAAAATTTCATCATTAGGTCAATCAATACCTGGTGCTTTGGCTCATATCTTTGATATGTACTCCTCAATTTCTAAAGATGAATTTAGAAATGAAGTCGCAGAATTAAATCCTGCAGAAGCTATAGAATATCTTGAAAAAAAATATGTAGAAATTCAATACTTGTTTGGTGCTAATTTAAAAATTAGACAACGTGACATCTTTGCAATTGAATCAATTATCATTGACAAAGAAGATGGAGCTTACTTAGAAGAGTATGGAAAAATGATCAATCGTTTATATCCTGAATCACCAATTGGAGATTATTATATAGGTCAATATTACGAAACAGGAAATAACTATAAAAAAGCATTGAAATATTATAAAAACGGTTTTGCAAAAATTTCATCAGAAGACCCTAACTCTGATGGATATTATCAAAACGTAGAACGTGTTTTAGCCAAACAAAAAAGTTTAAACGGTGGTAATGAAGTTGATACTGAAGGTGTCGATACTGAAGACACTGGTAAATGAGAGCCAAAAAGCTACTTTAAACGGTAGCTTTTTTTGATTACTTGCCCCTAAGAAATCAGTATCACTCACCTGTTTTAGGCCAGCTCAAGTCAAAAGGATATTTTACAGACACTTTCATAAGCAAACAACTATCTGCATATCAATGAAATAAGTTGTAAATTAGGTAAAATAAGCTCCCAAAAATGAGTGTAGTCCTTAAAATCAGTTTTTTTTAATTACCGAAGTATCCATAATTTGATTCTCTGAGGTTTACATTCGTAGTTATTTTAAGATTAAAGAAAAGCTAAAATAAAATCTATAGAAATACCTTTAGAAAAGTTAATCTATGTTGATGAATTTACCAATGAAGGAAAAGAAGAAGGCAGTTATCGTAGTGAAATTAGCAAATCACGCTAGTTAAAAGAGTTTATATCAGATCTCAAAGATTATTCTACAAAATCATTGACACCTATATTTGAAGAGTACTTATTAAGCACATCTCCTAAAATAATAACGGACAAATGGAGAAAACACTAGCCTTTTAAAAGAAATTTATTTGAATCACGGAAAGAGTTTTAAACAATCATTATGGTTATATCATGGTTGAGAGCAATACCTACTCATGTAATAAATGGTATATATAAGTATACTTTTATGAATTTCATTTTAGAATTAATCGTTCTCAATTTAAAATCAATATCCTTTACAAACCTATTATAGCAATTTAAATATTTGATGTCGTAAAGTTATAATGAATTGTTTTTTGCTAGATTGAGACAAAATATTTTAGCATAGCCTTAGTTACGGCACACTATTTTAACGATAATATTGTGAAAAAGAAACTATTCTTGCGGTGTCATATAGAATAGCAGAAAGTAATCCTATACATCAAAATTGAATACAATAGACGCTAAGCGTGTTGCTCAATTTAGTTAAACAAAATTTCAAATTTAGGAGGGTTCACTTAAAAATTTTAGCTGTCATATTGATTCTTTTAAAATTGATTTTTCAGGAATATTGTTCCATATTTCAACATTCGTTATGAGAGAGACTCCCTTAGCCCCATAGACTTTAAACGGGTTCCAAAATCTCATATTATTCTCTAGTTTATTAGCACCTAGGTGATTAATTATTATTTTTCCATTTATTGCAACCACGTTTCTAGCTTCATCTTTATTAGCACTTAATTTCCAATAAACTTCCAACTCAAACCACTCACCTTGTGGAACTATAAATCCATCAGGACTTTTGACACTCCACAGGTTCGGATATTGTTTACTTCCATTTTTTAACTTATTTGCATGCCATCTTAAAGCAAAATTATCTGTATTAGAGATTTTTTCCATAACTAACACCCACCCTTGTTCTTCATCTATTGTTCTCCATTCCATAAGGTATCTCCAGTTTTTATCATAGTTTGTGAAATTTGTCTTGAGTTTATACTTAATATAAATTTGTTCAAACCTATCTGAAGCAAGTTGTGCCTCTTGTTTTGCCCATGCATTATATTGAACTCTTGAATTTGCAGAGGTTGATATGTCATTTTTTTTATATTCTAAGCGTAAAGCTTTTGTATTCACGCCTGCTTCAACTATAGAGACATCAATATATTCATTTAAATTATCAATATCATTTACTAAAAAATTAAATGCGTTTTTATCGCTCTCTCCAGGGAAATTAGCAGACCAGTTATACCCTTCATCCTCACCCGTTAAATGCGTTTTAAAATAGTTGCCAGTTATAGGTGTCTTACTTACTTCTACCCCATTGTTAAAACTTGATTTAAATAATAATTGAGGAGTATCATTTATCACTTCTACTTTTCCATCCTCATCTTTTTCACATGACTGGAATAATAATAATAATAATAATATTGCAGAAGTAATTCTTAAAATATTTATATTCATAGTAATCTAATTAAAATGTATACCTTCAACTGATGATTTAAAAACTTATTCTACTCCCGCTTTTCTATAATGCGGACTATCTTTTGTTGTGATTACACCTTTCAACTTTTTCTGTCTAGGTGTTTTTGTAAATCCTTCATAAACAAAGGTGTAATCAGCCATTTTAGCGTCATTAGCACTTTCATAAAAAACAGAATTGATATCTGTGGTAAAGTTTTCATTCGCATTATAAAACCAGTTTCCATTTATCGTACTTGTAATAGCATTATTGGTGTTTTTTGTATCTATTAGAAGATTATTTTTTATGACACTTGATGCTTTAGAATATATCGCATTACCAGACCCCGAACTACTAGTAAAGTTTTTAATAATAGTATTATTTTTCATCAAAAGATTATCGGCATTTAAATTAGCAATAGCCAACATATAGTCAAAATTTTCAGGATTACTCTTATTAATATTATAAAAAATATTATTGACAAGTTTAATATTTTCACCATCTCCATACCCTTTATTTGGTGCAACATTAATCCCAGTTTGCACATCGAAAACTATGTTATTCTCAAATTTAATGTTCTGTGATGACCCGTGAAAAACAATTGCAGTACCCGAACTAAGTACCTGGTTATTATCTTGACCTACGGGGTGTGATGTCTTAAGTCCCCACATAATGTTATTGGTAATTACAACTGGATTGTCTGCATTGGTAGAGCCTGCTTTTATATCCATTAGATTCTCAGCATTAGTATACTCACCTGTTGGATCTTGAACACCATCTCGGTTAACATAAGCATCTTCATCAAACCAAATACGATTTGAGTCTATTATGGTACCTTCAAAATTACTATTAGTTGTATAGTTCCAAGTCAACTGCACGCCATCTGTAGCATTTCTAATATCATTATTTATAAATTTATTACCTATTGCTGGTGTACTTTGGTTGTCAATAGCAATTTGTAATCCAATAGCATCATGACTTCTTCTTGAACTATCTGTAGCATGATTGATGTAACTATTTTGTATAGTATTATAACTGCTACCTGATTGAATGGTAACCCCGTATCCATGATTTCTTAAATGCCATCTGTTAATAATATTATGATTAGATGTTTTCTTTATTGCTAATGACCATTTTGTATTACGATCTAAATTTGCCATTCGGTCTATTGTCCAATAACTTGCACCTGTCAAACGAAAAGCAACGCTAGCCACTTCATTATCGGGCAATGAAGCTGGATGAGCATCATTATCATTATATAGACTAATAGTTCTTCTATCCTCTGCTGTTCCACTAGTAGTTAAGACTTTATAAATGGGGTCATAGTGATTTGTAGTAGCATCACCATAAACACCTGGTGCAACATAAAAATGCTTATAGTTTGGATTATTTAACACTGAATTATTCCATTTTTTATTCTCTGTGGTTATAAGTACGTGAGTTAGGTCATTTGGGTCATACTTTGGTATTTCAACTTTTTCCTCATA
>Ga0256834_1002126_pt1 | contig 12777 bp, 13 predicted proteins | sample 4281140metaG_FD_190536 | JGI IMG/M metagenome (GOLD analysis project Ga0256834, IMG submission 190536) | Hydrothermal vent microbial communities from East Pacific Rise, Pacific Ocean - 4281-140 | ecosystem: Environmental > Aquatic > Marine > Hydrothermal vents | place: Pacific Ocean: East... | reverse complement strand
CAGATTCGAAATTATCGAGAAGATGTTGCTTCTTCTCCTGGGAGATGCAATTATATATTTGTCGTATTTCATAACAGTCTCGATACGAGAGTTTATGCTCTACAAATAACTTCTCTAAGCGAATATTCATATATTGATTTTTTATGAGTTTGGTATATACAAATCAGTATATTTCTTCCTGCTGGAAAATCAAACTCTATAACTGCTCAATACCTAAAAAGTGTATCATAGTTTCCAAAAGAGAACAACTATTATTTATTGACATAATTATTTTCTAACCTTCTCATATTTAGAAAACCATGTGAGTTGCCTTTTTGCATAATTCCTGCTAGCTTGTTGTGCTTGAGTTACAGCTTCTTCTAGAGATATTTCTCAGTGAAAGTATGGAAAAAATTCTTGGTATCCTATAGATTGCATACCAAAATCACTTTCTGTGTATCCTTTTTCAAAGAGTCATTGTATTTCTTCTAGTAGCCCTCCACCCATCATAGACTGAACTCTGGAATTAATTCGATTGTAAAGATTTTCTCTCCCTCCATAATCAGGAGTGAGAAATAGTACTTCATACTTCAGTATTTTTTTATGGTCAAATTCTTTTTTTGATTTCCCCGTTATTCTGTATATCTCGAGGGCTCTTTGTACTCTGCGAATATTGTTCGGATGTATTTCACGAGCAACCTCTGGGTCTACTTTTTGGAGTTCTACGTATAGCTCATCTTTGCTCAGTGATTCTATGTCTTTACGAACCCCCTTATCACTTGGTGCACTCGGAAAAGCCCAATCATACATCAAACTATCTATATAGAGTCCACTTCCTCCTACAAGCATAGGAATCTTGTTCTGACTCCAAAGGTTTTTCATAATTTCGAAAGATACCTTCTGAAACTCTCAAACAGAGTATTCTTTGTCAGGAGTAATAATATCTAACATATGATGAGGAACTCACTCCATCTCTTCATCAGTAATCTTTCCTGTTCCTATATCCATATACTTAAATATCTGCCTACTATCTGTGGATATAATTTCCGTATCCAAAAACTTTGCGATATCTATACTCATAGATGTTTTTCCTGCCCCTGTCGGCCCATAGATAACTATGAGTTTTTGTTTATTTGTTTTCTTTTTGAGAAAAGATTGAAGTTGTTTTTTGTAATCCATCAAATTTTACATAAATTTTATTTCCACACTATTTCTACACTATAGTACTCTGCTAAAATAATATTACAAAAAAATTTGACTTTAGTCTCATTTGAAATACTATTTCTCGCGCATTAGCACACGTGCCACTTTAGCTCAGTTGGTAGAGCGCTCGCCTTGTAAGCGAAGGGTCGTCGGTTCAAATCCGACAAGTGGCTCCATTGAAATACAACACTAAATTACGAATTGCGAGTTATGCTTTCATATTAATTCGTTATTCGTAATTTTTTTGGGCAGTTACCAGAGCGGTCAAATGGGGTGGACTGTAAATCCACTGGCTACGCCTTCGGGGGTTCGAATCCCTCACTGCCCACCAATTTTTCATCTAAAACTTCTACGTTACAGATGAAAACAAGATTTTATGCCCAGGTGGTGGAATGGTAGACACGCTGGTCTTAGAAACCAGTGCTTCACGCGTAAGAGTTCGAGTCTCTTCCTGGGCACCAAATTCCAAATATTTTTTATATTTTTGTATCGTATCAAGCGAGCAATTAAAAACACGTAATTATGAAAACAGGTATACACCCAGATGCAAAGACTATCAAGGTCTCATGTTCATGTGGAGCAAAGTTCACCGTTGATTCTACAATCAAAGATGAGGAACTCAAAGTGGAAATATGTTCTAGTTGTCATCCACAATATACAGGAGAACAAAGAATCCTTAAAACAGGTTCTGTAGACAAATTCTATGCAAGACAAAAGAAAATGGAGGAACTCCAAAAAGCAAAGAAGAAATAATTTTTTCAAACAATATAAAACCCCAAGATGCATATCTTGGGGTTTTTATTTGACTTATATTTTTCCTCTATATAATACCCGAGTATTTTGTCAGAGACAATAGGCACATAAGTCCTATCGAGACAATGAGATATCCTGAAAATATAGTTTCATACTACTATTTACCAGAAATCTCCTTTTGTCTCCACAAAGGGAGATTTTTTAGAGAAATACACTTTAGTTACCATAATTTAATACCAGAATGGCTGTTACAAAAGAACAAAAAGCAGAAATACTTGTTGGACTTGTTACCAAGTTCAAAGAAGCAAAATCTATCGGTTTTGCAGCAACTAACGGACTCACTGTAGGTGAATTCGGAGAACTTAGAGACAATCTAAGAGAAGTAGATGCGAGTTATACTCTTGCAAAGAAGACACTTATAAAAAAGGCTCTAAAAGATGCTATAGGAATCGATATAGAACTCTCTATGCTCGAAGGACAAATCGGAGTTGTATGTTCAAATGAGGATCCTGTTGCCGGTCTATCAAAGGTAAACGATCTTGTAAAAAAGACAAAGGAAGAAAAAATAACTTGGGCTGCTTCTATATTTGAAGGAGAACTCAAAGAAATGGAAGAGACAAAGATAATCGCTGCTATGCCTTCGAAAGAAACACTTCTTGGAAGGTTGGTTGGTTCTATGCAGTCACCTCTCTCTGCACTTGCTAGATTCCTAGACGCTGCTGCAAAAGAAGTAGAAACTCAAGGAAAAGATTCTCTTGGAAAAATTGAATCATCAAATACTCAATCTGAAGAGAAAAAAGAAGTAGAAGCTCCGAAAAAAGAAGTAGAAACAGAAGAAAAAGCTCCTGAGGCTCCTGCAAAGGAAGAGAAAACTGAAGAAGCAAAATAATTATAGTCTTGTATAGATACTGTGAACTGTAGGGTATGAATATTTTCATACCGGAACGAAAATATTCGCTCCCTACGTTATAGTTCACAGTATACTACTAGCTTATAATGCTAGAGGTTCGTTGTAGAACTCTATTCAGTGTCTCAGAGAGATACTTTTCCCTTCTTGGGATATTGAACAAATATTCTACAATGAAATATATTTTTATTTTTATAATTTTATCCAAAAATGGCTGAATTATCAAAAAATGCTCAGAAAGTTATGGATCTTGTAAAAGACCTTACTATTGTTGAGCTTAATGACCTTGTTGGTGCAATGGAAGAAGAATTTGGTGTATCTGCTGCTGCTCCTGTAATGATGGCTGCTGGTGGAGACGCTGGTGGAGATGCTGCTCCTGCAAATGTAAACGTAGTACTTACTTCTGCTGGTAGTCAAAAGATTGCTGTTATCAAAGTAGTGAAAGAAATCACTGGTCTTGGTCTCAAAGAAGCAAAAGGCATCGTCGATAACGGTGGAAATGTAAAAGAAGATGTTCCTACTGCTGAAGGTGAAGAACTTAAAGCAAAACTTGAAGAAGCTGGAGCAACTGTTGAACTGAAGTAGTTCTCTCATAAAAACCACCCTCATTACGGGTGGTTTTTATATATCTTCGGGATTCGCCAAGTGGTAAGGCAAGGGACTCTGAATCCCTTATCGGGGGTTCGAATCCCTCATCCCGAACCATAAAATAAAAAGTAGCCTTGTGCTATTTTTTATTTTGTCTTCTAGGTTAGAAATAAGTTTAGCATATCTGGAAAAAATATGTTAGGATTAGGTATATTATTTGCTAAAATAGTAATCTATGTCTAAATCTGTAGTACCAGAAAGCCACATTACCTGAAGAGTAGTTGTACCTTCAACAAGATGAGCTGAAGCTAACGATAAAGTAGATTGTGCTCTAGAAGATAGATATTCTTTTGAATGACAATTGTGATATAAAGAATTAGTAGAGACAATTAGGTGACTAGGAGAGCCTTATGAATGTTCAGCATCTGAAATAGAAGATTTAATGAAACACGATGTAGTAACAGCTGCTGGTATAGAAAATACACATTACTCATATATAGCATTTACTATTCAAGGAAAAGAAGATGGTATGGATTGTACTACTATCCTCAGAGTAAAAATGAAGCCTCAAGTTTCAATAAAATTAAAATAGATTTCTCAAAAAAGAACTTACTTCGTAAGTTCTTTTTTTTGATCTCTGCTGAGGTGTTTTATCCTCCGTTCTTCTTTACTGGCCTCTGATCTGTTTTTGAATTTCTTTTGAAATACCAGTTCTACTGGCTGACGTACACGAGTGTATTTGGCTCCTCAGACTATCTCTCCGTTATGCTGTCTGAGTCTCCTATCTATATCGGTAGTGATTCCTGTATAGAAAGTATCATCTGAACACTTTATAATATAGGTATACCACATGACTATGCTAGGTTCACAAACTCTGTTGTATCTCCTGATAAATCTGCCATAAGTTTATATACAGATACTTCTTCTCCGTTAAATGCTACGGTATTGAGAAATATTTCTTTTCCTTCTCCGTATGGAATCACAGCTTTTGCTTCTATATTTTCAAACACTTTTACTGCTTGCTTGGTTCCAGTGATAATAAGAAGATCTATATCTCCAAAGAACTTGAGAATTTCTTCTCTGATTTCAAAACTGTCTGAAGTCACGATACACAGATGCTTCCCATCTACGAGAAATTTATAAAAAAGTACCTCTCCATACTCCTTCACTTCGAGAAGATTTCCTCCTTTTTCGTATTCTCATGGGTGAGTTACGTCAAAATCACCAAGACGAACATTGAGACTATCGATAGAAAAGTATATAGATTTTCCGTCAGAGTTTTTTATCTCTATTTCTGATCATTTGTATGAAACTTGTATCATAGTTAGTTTTTGTTTAATGAAGTATATATTTATATAAAATATGTCTTATTTTTATACACAATTGAAGCCAAGTCAAAAAGTATTTCCATATCTTTGACTTCTTCTATAGGAACCCATCTATATCCTGTAAATCTCTCCTCTGTTTGAACAATAGGAGATGCTGTCCCATTGTACCTCACCAAAAACAAATAGACGTCTTTATCTATAACTGGTGTTCATTTGAGGTATCATGCCGTAAAAGTATAACTGAGTTTGGTGATAAATTTGATCACCTCTAGGTCTGAAATCTTGAGTCCTGCTTCTTCGCTTATCTCTCTCACTGCTGCGTCTTTTGCTATCTCTCCTTGCTCGATATGCCCCTTAGGAATTACGAGGATTTCTTTCTTTTTAGAGTTGAGCCATTTAAGGAGCAAGACTTCGATTTTTTTTCAGTTTTTACGGTACACGACTCCTCATGAGCTTTTTTCATATTTTCTAGCCATAAGTTGAATCTGTATCTGTAATATATGCTCTCATAATACAGAATAAACCAGAGAAATCAAGTTCCTTTCGTTTTTTGCATTTGGGAGAAATATGTGCTAATATTTTGATACAAATACAAAAATACATACAAAAAATACTATGAACCACGATGCCACTGAAGCCTTTGACGTCCTATGAGCTCTTGATGATAACATATCTTCAGGAGAATTAGGAATTACTCCTATCGGAGAAGAATCTACCTCTCCTCTACTAGAAGAAAGTAAAAATGAAACTACCCAAGAACTCATCATCATGGATGATTCTCATATATTTTTTGAAGAGAAATTTGAACGAATCGAAGGTATAGAGAATAGCTCTCCAGAAATATTAACAGAAAAAGAAGAACAAGAGGTTATCAAAAAAGTAGCTCAACATGGGTTTTTCTGGAGAAATATTGTTTTTCTTTTCAAATATATTTCTACTTCAGCGCTTATATTTGCAATACTCCTTCTCTCTACAAACTTCAGTGCTTACCGTAATATCGCTATGAGCTATATATTTCAAAAAGACTTTGAGGCAAAATCTCAGTCTCTCCTTAACTCTGTAGAGGCTAGTTCTCTTTCAGAGCATTTTGAAGAGCAAAAGGAAGAAGGAAAAGTATCTCTTGAAAGTGCGAAAGTCAAAAAAAAGGAAGAAGAGTTTAACTCCATACAAACACTCGGATCAAAAGCAAATAGAGCTGATGTTGACCTATGAATTACAATTACTCCTTATGAAAATAGAATTATTATCCCAAAAATAGGGAAAAACATACCTCTTCTAGATATCACTCAACAATCTGTTGAAGGTATAGATGAACTCAATGATATATTTATGGATGAACTCGAAAATGGTGTCATCAGATATCCAGGAAGTGCCAAGCCAGGTGAAGATGGAAATACTTTCGTATTTGGTCATTCCTCGAACTTCCCATGGATGGAAGGAGAGTACAACGATGTCTTTGCACTTCTGGATAAAGTCGTGTTTGACGACGAAATAGTCGTATACTATGGACAAGAAAAATATACTTACAAAATTAGAAAAAAAGAAGTAATTAGTCCATGAGACGTATGAATACTTAAAAGAGATAAAGGAAGGTCTGAAATAACACTCATGACATGCTGGCCTATAGGGACAACACTCAACCGACTCATCCTCATAGGAGATCTCGTAGAAGATAAATAATACCAATGCAACAAACAGGATTCCAATATACCTATACCTCTATAGAAGACATCTTTGCAAATATTACCACACTTGCACAGTTTTCTATTGTGGAGTATGTTATTTTAGCAGCTGCTATTGGGTTTGTTCTTGCTCTTGTATATGCACTACTTCCTACTCTCTTTATCGCTTACCAGTATCGTGCTAAGGAGCGAAACAAAATCATGAGAAAAAAGCTTCTCACACAAATAACCATGCAAAGAGAAATAGAAGAAGAAATAGAAAATGAAATAAAGATGACCGAAGAATCAAAAATCGCAGGAAATATATAAAAGCACCACTAATCAGTCGTGTTTTTATTTTTCTAAATTTTATCCTCTACGTTGATAGTAAAACTCAGCAAACGTCATATCATCTTGCTCTTTTAGATAAGTAGCAAGTGGAATTCCTAGATACCTCCAATGCCATGGCTCTATCTCATACCCATCAATCTCTTTGCCTTTTTGGTAGGTATTGTGAAACCCATAGAGATGTGCGTTCTTTGAAAGCCATATATATCTCCTTTGGAGGTCCTTGCTACTTTCCCATGTTGACTGATTGGAAGCTGACCAGAGATCAACTGTGAGACCAGACTGATGTTCACTATACCCTGCTTTTGCACAAAGATTATCAGGACAGCCTCTTGCTTTGATACCCGCTTGGTACTGGTAACTCCTGTAACTACTTACCACTCGTATTTTTTCGTCAAAGGTTTTATAAAACTCTTCAGCCATCTTTTCAAACTGGAGCTTTGCTTCTGGTCTCATCTGTGCGTTTCATTTTGTATCGAGTATATAGTCTCTGTCGAGTGATTCCATATCTTCAGGAACATATGATATATCCGTAAACGAAATATCTGGATTCACAAACTTAGTAAGAGAAGCATCTGTATCTAAGTCTAAGTTTTTTATATATTTCGCAGCCTCTACTTTTGAGAGAAGCTTCTTTGCGTACTTCCTATCTATATAGGTATATGTATCATCCAGTTTTCATTGTGCAAAAAACTTCGTAAAGTATCCCTCTAGTATGTCTCCATATCTTTCGATAATCAGACTATGTCCCATGTCATCGAGTTCTATAAATGACTTCTGCCTTGCTCCTGAATTCTTAAATACCTGTCTTCCTTGAGAAAAGGGAACAACTATGTCGATATTGCCATGAACGATGAGTGTGGGTATATGGATGTCTCGAATAGTTTCCTTTGAAACGTATGAATCTGGAAGAAACATAAGTTTCTGCATAGCAAATCCAAATATCTTTCTCGACATATCATAACGAGAAGAAAGTGGTGATACAAGTACGAGTCTATCAAACTCTCTTTCTCAGGTAAAATCAACAGCAACAGCTGTCCCTACACTATATCCCCAGATGATAACATCTGAGTCTTTGAAGTTTTTTTGTTTCTTCATGTATGCATAAAACTCCTCAGAAAACTCCTGTATATTTTCACGATACGGGACTCACTCACTCTTCCCATATCCAGGGAAATCATACGAGATGAGGTTGTATCCAAGAGAAGCTATGTAACGCATTTCTGTGTAGAAATGATCCATCGGAGCTCCATTTCCATGAAAGTAATATACTGTTTTCTCTGCTCACGAATCTATAAAGATACCATGTATATTGTCCCCCGAAGAAGATACTATATCTATTTCCTCAGCATTGATAATTCCTGCCGGATGATTGGTAATTTGTTTGAGATTTACTTTTGCTCATGGAAAAGTGATGTAGGTTTCTGTTTCGTGTCTATAGAAAAACAGTAAACAATACCCTAAAAGAAGAAGCAACAAAAAGAAGGTCTTTTTTTTGTGCTTTCAGAAGAATTTTTTAGTATTTTTTAGGTATTTTAGGAGTGTTTTTTTCATAACAAATAAGTATCGTCTTAGAAAGTAGAGTAGATGTTTTTATGATAGAGAGATATGTTCTCATTACAATTATTTTCTATCAAATCACATCAATCTCTGTTTCTTTTTTCTCAAAATCATTTTTCATAATTTTCTCTCACTGTGATTCACAAAGTTCCTTGATGTATATTCCCTTCACTTTCTTGACTCCATGTGTGTGTTTCTTGAGCTCTCCGTCTACTTCATGAAGGAAGTTCACCCTTACTGTTTTTGCGTCAATACTCTTCCAGTTAATCATTCTCGCATATGACTTTGGAAGAAAGTCCACGATGATATCTACCTTCAAATTGTTCAAAGTTTCTGTAATCTGACTTCCCCAGAATTGGTAGAGTCACTTGGTTTCTATAGGGAGTTTATAGTTCGCTATCTCATCATCCGGTTTGAGAAGTCCATACATTCCTGAGAGTATCAGAAAGTGTTCTGCAAAGTATTTTTGAGAATCTTCATCCATTCATGAATAATCTATTGCGTTGTACATGACTCCGGAGTAGCAAGAGATGGCTGGGGAAAAGCCTCACATGACTGCAGCTCCCCCTACTTTCTCTCCATAGTCTTCTCCCCCTCCATGAGGGGGATTTTTCTGTTCCCCCTCATGGAGGGGGATGTCCGAAGGACAGGGGGAGTTGTGGTTGGGTGAAGACTCGGTACCCACAACCTCCCTATTCAGCCTCATTCCTTCTTCGTACCTCTTCCCAGTACACTTGAGATCTTTCTCAGTAGCATGGAGAGCAGTATCGCGTGGCTTCTCAAATGCAAAACTCAGTCTTTCTTCTCACGAAGTTCCTCATCCATTTTTTCCTTCTGATGGAGGAAGAAGATATATTATTTTCATAAAAATTCTTATAAGATAGCAATTTATAAATCCTTCTTCTCTATCATCGCAAGTGCAAGCTTGATATCAAAATAACTGACTTTCTTATATCATGATTCTTCGAGTTTTTCCTTGATAGGTCTGAGCTTCGTTTCCTCGAGAATATCCTGCTCTAAGACTTCTTTTACAGCTTTCAGATTCACGAGTTCTGAAAGCTTGAGTATATCCATAAGTCCAAGTTCTCCTGAGTTGTAGAGTTTTACTATATGATCTTCGACCGTTTGTATTCAGAGTTGTCTCTGTTTAGATATTTCTTTCAGAGTTTTTCCTGACTGAAGAAATTCTAAGGTCTCTTTATACGTCTGTCCTCTTGGGGTTGATGATTTTTGTTTTCATGATGGATCACTTTTTGCGTTCTTTCTGATGTCAGAACCAGATTTCTGTACTACATAGGTATTGAGGTCTATGAGAGCGTCTTTGAGGTACTTTTCTTTATAAGTAGAAAGGGTTCCTACTTCTGTAAGGGCGATAACTGGGTACTTTCCTGAAGTTTTATAGAGAAATCATTCTTCTATAAGCCCCTCAAAGAGTGAAATAATAGTATCAAGTGTATATTCTGAAAACACTCTATAATGCTCATACAAATCGAGATGCCAGTCTATAATTCTCTTTTCTCCACTTCCAGAAAGGACTTTTGCAAGAAGTGTTGCTCCAAATTTCTCATCATACTTTTTTACGGTTTCAAGGACAATTCCATACATACTGATAGGAATCAGTTTTTCTACATCTTCTGTATTGATATCTTGTTTTTCAAGACAGAAGTCACAGAGTCCACAATTGTCTCAGAGAGAAGCGAGGTCTTCTTCGTCTCAGAAATATTTGAGAATAAACTTCTTGCGACAACTTGGATAGAAAAGGAGCTTTTTTATCTGTTCCAGTTTAAAATACCCTTCTTCCTTGAGCATTTCTTGACGAGCCCAATCTACAAGAACGTGTGAGTGTTGTCTCTTTTCTTGAAGGAGTGTTACTCATCTCCCTCGGAAGTCACTCTGTACTTCTCTTTCATCTATCCCTCTTTTGAGAATGCCGTATTTTTCCAGTATTTTTATAGCACTTCCCGTTTTCATATCGTTTCCGACCCCACTTTCTGAGGAAAGTGCGTAGTAGGTTTTTTGAATTATTTTTCCTTTCCCTTCTCCCAGTTTGTCTTCTTTGTAGAGACAGTCATAGAGTTTGAGTATTTCTTCTTTACTGGGATACGTATTGTCGATAAAAAATTCTTGGATCTTGGTGTCTCCATAGCTTGCAAGAACGATTCCGAAACTTTTTTTCCCATCACGTCCAGCTCTTCCGACTTCCTGATAATAGTTCTCGATACTTCCAGGAAGGTTGTAATGTAGAACGAATCGTATATCAGATTTATCGATTCACATACCAAATGCATTAGTTGCAATAATAGCTTTGTATTCTCCCTTCATAAATTTATCCTGTTCAGCCTCACGAAGCTGAGGACTCATATCTCATTTGTACGTTCCTACCTTGATATTTTTTGAGAGTAAATAGTCTGAAAGTTCTATGACTTTCTTTCTACTGGAACAATAGATAATTCCTGTTCCAGCTGTTTTGTTGAGTATTTCTAGGACTTTTCTTTGTTTTTCTTCCGTTGCACTGATTTCTCGTACAACAATGACGATGTTTTTTCTATCAAATCCTTTTACAAATTCATTATACTCAGTAATCCCAAGCCTCTCTTTGATATCCTCGCGAACTTTTTGTGTTGCTGTAGCTGTCAAAGCAACAATGGGAAAAGTACGTTTCCCCTTTGCGAGTTGTTCTATAAAACTCTGTATTTTCATGTAACTCGGACGAAAGTCATGTCCCCACTGACTAATACAGTGAGCCTCGTCTATGGCTACCATGTTAATTCTCGTCCCCATTATCGCTCTCATAAATACAGAACTTCCGAGTCTCTCTGGAGCAATATAGAGAAATTTTATAGGGTCTCTGGAAGTATTTGCATACTCTACTTGCTCAAGGATATCTCTGATCTCTCCTCCAGTAATAGTAGAGTTAATAAGTTCTGCTCTGATTCCTAAATATCTCAGTGCATCTACCTGATCCTTCATCAAAGATATCAGAGGAGATATGACGATAGTTAGTCCATTTCATACAAGCGTTGGAAGCTGATACACGAGAGACTTTCCTCCTCCTGTTGGCATATAGACAAGCGTATCATGCCCATCTATCACGCTCTCAATAATCTCCTGCTGGCCTTCACGAAAATTCTGCAGTCCAAAAGTTTTACGGAGTATGGAAAGTATTTCTTTGCTTGCAGACATAATCAAGATAAGTAGCTATATATATAGCTTTAAAATACCTAAATCCTCCTCAGAATCAATAAAGCTTTACCAAAATAAGTATGTTTCTTGCTCATGGTGATTATAATAACATCAAATATTAAATATATATCTATGTCTTCCTCCACTATTACACTCATATCTGAAAGTCTTTATGAAAAAAATATCTCTCTGAGAGAACTCATAGAAAGAGCTTGTAATAAGGGTATTTCCGTAGACTATGGGGTCATAGTCAATATCATCGTAAGATTTATTTTTGTATATCGATATCCTGAAAAAACAGATTCCAAGAATACCTCGCTACAAGAAATTGAAGAACTCATCTCTCTCTATATTCGATACGTACAAATACGTTCCTATTCTCCTAAAAGAAAGAATATGTCTTCTAAAAACCCTGTTACCCAAAGCCATTTGGATTTTATCTCTCAGAGTTACTATCAAGTAAAAATGCTCATTGATATTGCAGCAACAAGTGAAATATTTATGGAAATAGCTCTAAGAAAACCATTACAAAGCCCTTTAAAAGACCAATATATATGACTCGATATCGGTACAGGAAGTGGGATACTCTTACTCGCTCAATATATACAAGCTCGTAGACAAGGGTACAGAAATATTAAAAATATAGGAATAGACAATTCTCTCGATTCTACTTCCCCCCTCAGTCTCCATGGGAAAATCCTTGCCAAGAATCTAGATTTCTGAGAAATCTTATATGGAGACACTTCTAAAATAGAGACTTACAAAAAACTTTCTCTCTCTCATGTTTCACATATTTCGAATGAAACTATTCCTCACCCTTATACAAACATGCTATCAAGTTATTCTGAGAAACGTGATCCATTCTTTTCGAATTATGCAGCTGTATTTTATGTTTTTTGAAACAGTCTCAAAAACACTTCTTTTTTTCCAACAAGGCTCGAAGTTTCTATAGGAAGAAAAAGTCAGTGTGAAATACTATCTCCAAGGTGAAAATTTCAAATATCTTGAGATACTAAGATTATAAAAGCACATCGTATATACCTTAATGGTATTTGGAAAAAACTGGAAGAAGTCTGAGAATGCCTGTATATAGAAAATATTATCCCTCAAAACCCTCACCTCAAATTTCGTTGGAAAAAAGAGTTAAAATAAATAATCTTCTTTCTTCATAGTATCATCTACTTCGTTTCCTATCTCTTTGTAGAGTTTATAATAACGTTCTACATATTCTCTGAGTCCTGATTCCTTTGGCAGAAAAACTCCATCA
>Ga0256834_1002125_pt1 | contig 12783 bp, 15 predicted proteins | sample 4281140metaG_FD_190536 | JGI IMG/M metagenome (GOLD analysis project Ga0256834, IMG submission 190536) | Hydrothermal vent microbial communities from East Pacific Rise, Pacific Ocean - 4281-140 | ecosystem: Environmental > Aquatic > Marine > Hydrothermal vents | place: Pacific Ocean: East... | reverse complement strand
CTTTGAGTATCTCTTGGGGATTATTAACATCTATTATCTTATGTTCCAGGAGCTTTTAACAAAGGAAGCTAATTTAAGAATGTATGTTAAATCATTTGACAATAATCATTAAGAAGGCACTACTATAAAATTAACTAAATTTATCATTTCAACGGCCAGTACTTAATCTTTCTGGCTAATTTTTCTTAATACCATCTACTGCTGGTGCTATAAAATATAAAACCTCTATCACTTCGAGAGAAAATACTTTAAAGTCCTAACGGATGTAACAAATCCATCGGGGGAGAGGGTGGATATCTATAGGTGGCGAAACTTATAACCAATAATACCTAATAAGGTACGAAAAGGCATAGAAAAATTGTAGAAAAAAAAGGAAGTTAGAAGTGAAGAGCTTTTCAGGAAAGGACAAGATTTTTTAAGTGCCCGGGGCCGGACTCGAACCGGCACGGGGTGGGAACCCCAGTGGATTTTAAGTCCACAGCGTCTACCAAATTCCGCCACCCGGGCTTATTATTTATTCCATTAAGTTGGTACAAAATCTAATATAAACGAGTAACTCAAAATTTTCAACCCTTTATAAAGGATTTTAAGTTTGAGTTTTGATTCGGAAACTTCTTAACATTCTTATCGATGCATTTCTCCTTTGACCCTTGACATATAAGATTTTTACATTATATTCTTATGTGAGCTTGAAGGATTGGAGGAGGTTAAAGTTAAGGACGCGGGGTGGAGCAGCCAGGTAGCTCGTCGGGCTCATAACCCGAAGGTCGTGGGTTCAAATCCCACCCCCGCAACCACTTTTTCTTCTTTGTCTTTTTCCACCAGTTGTTTTTTCTCAGCTGGTGTTTTATCCTTTTCAAAAAACTTTTCGAAAGAGAGGTAAAAAGTGGGTGAACATAATCGAGTAAAAAGACAAATCCTTAGACACCTTGCAAAAAATCCTGCCACTTTTTGGGAATTGATTAACTTTCAGGATTCAGATATAGTTACTTTTCTGGATACCATCAAAAACTTAATCGAAGAAGGAGAGATTTCTTATAAAAAACCTTATTTTTACTTAGCGAAAGACATGGATGTGGTTCCGTATCATCACCCTGGGTGTTTAATGTGTTCACCCTTTAACAAAGATCCCTATTGGAAAGAAGTGCTTGATAGGTTCTTAGAAATTACTCAAAACAGACCTTTACCAACGAGTGATTTTGATCAAGGTTTTATAAAACCAGAAGATACGGTTAAAAGAACCGCTTTTATATACGAAAGAGGTGATCTAGAGGATACGGAAATTTTTATTCTCGGTGACGACGATCTTATTTCCTTAAGTATGGCTATAACCGGATTGCCTAAAAAAATTGTAGTAGTCGAAATCGACGAAAGAATTAACAAATTTATAAAGGAAAAGGCTTCTCAAATTGGGTATAGTGAATTGTATGTTTATAATTACAATGTAATAGACAGTTTACCAGAGGAGTTAAGAGGGAAGTTCGATGTCTTCGTTACTGATCCCGTAGAAACGAAAAAAGGACTCAAACTTTTCGTAAGCAGATGTATAAGCGCTCTAAAAGGTCCTGGAGCTGCTGGATACATGGGATTTACTCATAGAGAAGCTTCTCTGAGAAAGTGGTTTGACTTTCAAAAGTTTCTTATAGACTCTGGATTCGTAATAACTGACATTTTAAGAGACTTTACCACTTATCCAGAAGAAGATAATCAGTGGGAAGACTTTTACAGAACCTACAGAATAATGAAAGAGTTTGATCTTAACCTGCCTACTGTTGATTGGTATAAGTCTTGTCTAGTTAGATTTGAAGTGGTTGAAGGACCCAAGATTTTAAACATAGACGCACCTAAAAACATAGAAGAACTTTACTTTGACGACGAATCTTGGGCAACACCGTTACCCTCTTATCTAGAAAAAAACAAAGAGGGGTAGAAATATGGCTTACACTACCTCAGATTTTAGAAGAGGACTTAAGATAGAATGGGAAGGTAAACCCTACGAGATCATTGAGTATCAACATGTAAAGGTTTCTAAAAATCAGCCCACTGTAAGGACTAGATTAAAGGACTTAACTACTGGTAGGGTTTTTGAGGTAAACTTTAGGTCTGGAGAAAAGTTCGAAAAGCCGGATCTTCAAGAAAAGGAAATGCAATTTTTATACAAAGAAAAAGATCAATTCGTGTTTATGGACTTGGAAGACTACGATCAGGTTTATATAAGTGAGGAAGAGATAGGAGAGGCAGCAAAATTTTTGAAGGAAAATCTTAATGTTTATGTACTTTACTACAAGGGAAAAGTTATAGGTATAGAGCTCCCTAACATAGTAGAATTAGAAGTAATAGATACTGAACCAGGAGTAAAGGGAGATACCGTTGGAAGTGCGACTAAACCAGCTACTCTTGAAACAGGAGCTGTTATTCAGGTACCGCTTTTTATTGACAAAGGAGATGTTATAAGAGTTGATACCAGAACAGGAAAGTACATAGAGAGGGCTAGTTAATGCTGACTCTTAAAAAACTTCAGGAGTTTAAGGAATACTTAGAGAGTGGAGCTTTTATAGAAGACTTAGAAATGCGTCCTCCTGACGGACAAGCAGAAATGCTCGACATGATAGATGTTTTGTTCCAAATCTGTGAAATAGCTGACGAGGTTTTAAGTAAACACTTTTATCGTAAGTGGGGAGAGGAAGTTTTAAAAAAGTCTAGCTAATGGTATACTTTATTCGAGCTAAAAGTTACTTTAAGTACGCAAAAGATTTATTTAAAGATCTTTATAACTTGATGGACGAGCCAGAAAAGGCTCGAGCTAAAGCTAAAGAAGTCTTTAAAATTGCACTCAAAGCTGTTTGGGCTTTGTCTCAGGTTACTTCCTCTGATAAAAAGCCTGAATTCGAAGAGATTTATCAGGTAGCTTTAAAAGGAATGGATGACTTTCAAGCTAAAAGAATAAAGGAGATAAAAGAGCTTCTTTTTTCAGATAAATCTCTCAAATCTCAAGAGATAATTGAGCTCGTAGAAGAAACTTTGAAAATCGTTGAACAAACTCTTAAACCCATTTTATGAGGTAAAAGGCTATGGAAGAGGCTCGAATTAAGGAATACTTAGAAGTGCTCGCGTGTCCTAAGTGTAAAGGGGATTTAAAGTATATAAAGGAAGAAGGAAAAGAAGGATTTGTTTGCGAAAAGTGCAAGTTGCTTTATCCTATAGTAGAAGACATTCCTGTAATGTTAATTGAAGAGGCTATAAAACTTGAAAAATGAGCCATCCTTCAACTCCAGCACCTGTTGTATTTTTTTTAGCTGTAACATGTAAAGATCCAGAGGATGTGAAGAATAAAGTCTTCCCCAGATTGTCTAAGTTTCTCGGTTTTCCGATTTTTACATCTAAAATCTTTAACTTTTCCGAATTTACCACTTACTACGAGAAAGAAATGGGAAAAGATCTTAAAAAGTTCTTCGTATTTTTTGAAAAGCTCAAGTCACCAGAATTTCTTATAGAGCTAAAACATCTTTGTTATAAGTTCGAAAGAGCCCTTTGGATTGCCCCTGACAGGAGAGGAGCCAATTTAGATCCTGGATATCTATGTTTATCAAAACTAGTTTTAGCTACATTTAAAGATTTTTCTCATAGAATTTACCTTGGAAAAGGCGTTTTTGCAGAGGTTACGCTAATATTTAAACAGGGAGACTTTTCAAAGCTTCCCTGGACATATCCTGATTATCTGCAACCCTGGGTTTTAAACTTTTTTAAAGAGGTTAGGGAGTGGTACAGACTTAAGTTAAGGGACTTTAAATGTTGGTAGATTCTTTTGGGAGAAAAATAACCTACTTGCGTGTATCCGTTACCGATAGGTGCAACTTCAGGTGTAGATATTGCTTTAGTATCAAAAATTGGAAAAAGCTCGGTCACGAGGACATTCTTAGGTTTGAAGAGCTTCTAGAGGTAATAAAGGTTGGAGTTTCTTTAGGAATAAAAAAAGTTAGAGTTACTGGTGGAGAACCTCTCGTAAGAAAAGGTTTGGAATACTTTATAAAAAAGCTCTCAGGTCTCTCAGGAATAGAAGACCTCGGTCTTACTACTAATGGATACTTTTTAGAAGATCTGGGTAGAGAGCTTAAAAAGGCAGGACTTAAGAGAATAAACATAAGTCTTGATACTCTTGATAGAGACAAGTTTAAGTGGTTAACCGGGGTAGACGGGCTTGAAAAGGTATTAAAAGGCATAGAATCAGCCTTAAAGTTAGGTTTTGATCCAGTAAAAATTAACACCGTAGTTATTAAAGGTTTTAATGACGAAGAGGTAATAAGGTTGGCGTCACTTACCCTTGATTTACCTGTGGAAGTTAGATTTATTGAATTTATGCCTGTAGGACAAAACCCTTTTTGGGACGAAAGGCATGTAATTACTGGGGAGAGCATAAAAAGAAGATTAGAGCAAGTAGAGAGTTTAATACCTCTACCTAAATTTAAAGGGGCGCCAAGTAAGGTGTTTAAGTGGAAAAAAGCAAAGGGTAAAATCGGCTTTATAACACCTCTCTCTAACCCTTTTTGTGAAGAGTGTAATCGACTGAGAATTACTGCAGACGGAAGAATAAGACCTTGTCTTTTTTCGAATTTTGAAATAAATTTAAAACCTGTACTTAGAGAAGGTAAAGGGAGTCTTAGAGATGTTTTTTTGGAAGCGGTAAGAAAAAAGCCAGAAAAGATATCGTTTTTGGAAAGCACTTCTCGATACATGAGGAGCATAGGAGGTTAAATGGAAAAGCAGAAGAAGCGTTCTAAAGAAAACAAACAACCTCAAGTTTGGTTAAGCTCTGCAACTTTAAAGCAGGGGTATCCAGACTTTGCCGTTAAACTTTATAAACCACTTCCTAAAGGTACTTATGTTTTGGCTGAATTCCCTGACGAAAGAAAAGAAGTGGTAATTCTTACTGATGTTTCCTATCGGATCCCTTTTGATGTTGAAGGAATAAGTAAGGTCCTTAGAAAGGCTTCACCAAAAGAAATAAAGGACTTTGAAAAGAAAATAGAAATAGAGGAAAAGGGTAAGGCTTACTGTATTCAATTTGCAAAAGAGCTTGGACTTGAAATGAATCTCGTAAGGGTGGACTGTTTTTTTGACAGAAGTAAAATAATCTTTTTTTATACTGCAGACGGAAGGATAGACTTTAGACAGTTGGTCAAAGAATTGGCAAGGGCTTTGAGGATGAGAATAGAAATGAGGCAGATAGGCGTTAGAAACGAAACAGCCCTTTTAGGAGGGGTTGGATTTTGTGGTAGAGAGTTCTGTTGTGCAAGATTTTTAAAAAAGTTCACCCCACTTTCCATAAAAATGGCAAAGGAACAAAGCCTTATTCTTGATCCAAATAAGATATCTGGACCTTGTGGTAGATTGTTGTGCTGTTTGGCTTACGAGGTTGAGGTTTATCGAGAATTTTTAAAGGATCTCCCAAGACTTGGTAACAAGATAAGAGTAAATGGAACATCTTACAAAGTTTTAAAGTACAACATTTTTCAGAAGATTGCCTATGTGGAAGACCCCGAGGGTAACATTATTCAAGTACCAGTTGAAGAGATGAAGAGCTTCGTTGAAGAGCTTCAAGAAGAGGCTCTTGGTGAGGAAAGCCTTAAAACCTTGGAGGAGGATTAAAAATGAAGGTATACTTAACCACACCTATATATTATGTAAACGCTAATCCCCATCTTGGACACGCTTACACCACGATAGTCGTAGACTCGTTAGCAAGATTTTATAGATTAAAAGGCTTTGAGGTTTTTTTCTTAACTGGTACTGACGAGCACGGGGACAAGATTCAAAAGTCTGCCAAGGATAAAGGTCTTAGTCCAAAGGAGTTCGTAGATCAAATTAGCAATAACTTTAAATCCTGCTGGGACTTTTTTGGAATATCCTATTCAAAGTTTATAAGAACTACTTATGAATATCACAAAAGGGCAGTTCAACACGCACTACAGGTGCTTTACGATAAGGGGGAAATATATCTTGACGAGTACGAGGGACTTTATTGCTACGGATGTGAGAGATTTTTGACTCCAAAAGAGTTAGACGAATCTGGATGTTGCCAAGATCACAAGTGTAAGCCCGAAAAAATAAAAGAAAAAAATTACTTCTTTAATCTAGAAAAGTACAGAGGTTGGCTTAAGGACTACATTCACAAAAACGACTTGATTTATCCAGAATTTTACAAGGAAGAAGTTTTAAACATGCTTGAGGAAGAGTTGCCTCCACTTTGTATCTCTAGACCCAAAAAAAGGCTTACCTGGGGGATCGAGCTTCCTTTTGACAAAAACTATGTAACCTATGTTTGGTTTGATGCACTTTTGAATTACTTAAGTGCAATTGGTTGGCCAGAAGATCCGAATTGGCAAGATTGGTGGAAAGAGGTTAGACACACCATTGCCAAGGACATTCTTAAACCACACGCAATTTATTGGCCTATAATGTTAAAAGCTTTAGAGCTTCCTATTTACAAAAGATTACATGTGCACGGATATTGGCTCGTTAACAAGTTGAAGATGTCAAAGTCTATTGGTAACATCGTCGATCCTATAGAGTTGGCAAAGAAGTTCGGAAAGGATCAAATTAGATACTTTTTATTAAGAGAAATGGCATTTGGATACGACGGAGAGTTTTCGATCGAAGCTTTGGTTAGTCGTATAAATGCAGATCTTGCAAACGATTATGGAAACCTAATATATAGAACTTTAAACTTGATTGAAAAGTACTTCAAAGGGAGAGTTCCAGAATATTTCGAGTGGAAGCAAGAAGATAAAGAGTTCTTGGAAGTTATAAAAGGAGCTATTAAAAAATTTGAAAACGATTTTGAAGCTTTACAATTCCACAGAGCCCTTGAATCACTTTGGGAGGGAATTAGAAGAGCAAATGTGTACATAGATAAACAAGCACCTTGGAGTCTCGTAAAAACTGATAAAAATAGGGCTTCACATGTGTTAAGACTTCTTTTAGAGGTGATAAAAAGCTTTTCCTTGTGTTTGCTTTGCGTAATGCCTGAGGCTAGCAAAATTATTCTTGAAAACTTGAGCTACAAAAAGGAAAATAGCTTTAAAGAAGCTTTGGACTTTGAAGCTTTAATGCCTGGAGATAAAGTAACTAAAGGAAAACCTCTATTTCCAAGGATAGATCTAAAGAAACTTTTAACAGAAAGTACTCAGAAAGATGTTAAAAAGGAGGAGACTTTGAAAGAAGACATGATTTCTATTGAAGAATTTGCGAAAATAGACTTAAGAGTTGCAAAGGTGGTTTCTGCAGAAAGAGTACCAGGCACAGATAGACTTTTAAAATTAGAAGTAGAATGTCCAGAAAAAAGACAGATAGTTTCAGGGATTGCTGAATTTTACTCTCCAGAAGAACTTATTGGGAAAGAGGTGATTTTAGTTGCTAACTTAAAACCCGCAAAAATAAGAGGAGTAAAGTCCGAAGGTATGCTACTTGCAGCAAAAGATAAACAAGGATTAGTACTTATTACTCCTGAAAAACTCGTTCCCCCAGGGAGCAAAGTAGGATAGGTTTTAGCCAGGAGGCCAGCCCATTTCTCTTCCAGCAAGTATGTGAAAGTGAATGTGAAATACCGTTTGTCCTGCTTCTTCTTTACAGTTGACTACTACTCTGTATCCTCTATCGGCAAATCCCTTTTCTTGGGCTATTTTATTAATGACCATGTAAATGTGTCCTATAAGCTCTTTGTCTTCTTCAGTTAATTCGAGAAGAGTCGAAATGTGTTTTTTAGGTATTACGAGGATGTGGTATGGAGCCTGGGGGTTTATGTCGTTAAAGGCGACAACTTTATCATCTTCGTAAACTATGTCTGCTGGAATCTCTTTATTAACGATTTTACAGAAAATACAATCCATAATTCCTCCTTTTTACCCTATTTTGAATAAATTTAAAACACCTTTTTTTATAAGTCAAGCTTAAAGTTTCTGTGGAATTTTTACCAATTTGTATTATACTGAAAGGATCGGAGGTTGGATGTGGAGGACAAAGATTTTTTGAAGTGTAAGTACTGTGGAGGAAGGGCTGTAATTGAAGGAAGGTGAGCTAACGCAAAGGTAAGGTGCCTGGATTGTGGCATAGAAAGACCTGCAGAGGAGTACCTAGACGAAATAGAAAAGATGAAGGAGCTCTGGATAAGCGATTTCGTCTGTGAAATATCCCAAGAAAAAGTTCAGAAAAAATGCCGTACATAGTACTTGCAAGACGCTACAGACCAAAAAGTTTCAAAGAGGTGGTTGGGCAATCCCATGTAGTAAAAACTTTAGTAAATGCACTTAAGCAACAAAGACTCAGCCACGCCCTTCTTTTTGCCGGTATAAAGGGAACTGGAAAAACGACCGTAGCAAGAATCATAGCAAAGGCATTAAACTGTAAAAACCTCATAGACGGGTACGAGCCTTGTAATACCTGTTTAAACTGTGAAGAAATTAACAAAGGGATTTTCGTAGATGTTATAGAGATTGACGCAGCTTCGAACAGAGGAATAGATCAGATTAGAGAAATTATAGAAAATCTTAAATTCGCTCCTGCTAAAGGAAAAGCCAAGGTTTACATAATTGACGAGGCTCACATGTTGACTAAAGAGGCATCAAATGCCCTTTTAAAGTCTTTGGAAGAGCCCCCGTCTCATGTTTACTTTATTCTCGCAACCACAGAGCCTAACAAGCTTCTTCCAACCATTCTTTCCAGGTGTCAAAGATACGACTTTAGGCGACTTGACTTGGGTTTACTAGTGAAGCACCTTAAGGAAATTTGTCAAAGAGAAAACTATAGCATAGAAGAAGAAGCAATAAGACTGATAGCAAAAGAGGCTCAGGGTAGTCTTAGAGATGCTTTGAGTCTTTTGGATCAGGCAATGGCTTACGGCATAAAAACGAAAGAGGATGTCATAAGTGCCTTTGGATGGCACGAAGCTCTTCTCGTTGAAGAAATTGCAGAGGCACTTTTGGAAAAAGATCTCCAAAGGGTTCTCGAGATTACCCAGAGAATTTACAATCAAGGTTTGGACTTGGTATACCTTACAGAAAAACTCGTGGAGTTTTTCAGAGAACTTCTTATGGCAAAAGCCTTCCCCCAGCAGGTTAACTACGAAATGACAGAGACAAACCTAAAAGAATTAATCCTCGAGTACGAATTGGAAGACATAATACTTATATTTCAGAGTTTAGCTAAGGACTTAGAGGTTATAAGAAGGAGCAGCTATCCTCAACTGCACTTTGAGGTTGCTTTGGTTAAGATATGTGAGTACAAAAAGCTGGTTCCAATTAAGAAAATTATAGAAAAACTAACAGAATTGGAAAAGGGAGCTGGATTAAATCAGCCTGAAAGGTCTTTTTCCACCTCAAATAAAGAAGAAAAACCAAGAAAGACTCCAACCTGGAAAGACTTTTTAGAAGGCTTAAAGGTAAAGAGACCCGCTCTTTTTGGAGTCTTGAGTAACATAGGACAACCTAAAGTAGAGAATGGAAAAATACTCCTTGAACTTGAGGAAGGGGTAAAAGGACTGCCGTATCAATCAGAAATAAAGGAAGAAATTGAAAGATTTTTTGGATTAAAAGCAGAAGTGGTTTTAAAAAAGTCTAATCGTGCTAGTATAGAAGAAGTAAAACACAGACCCGAGGTGCAAAAGATTTTAACAGCCCTCTCTGCAAAAATAGCTTACATACAACCACTAGAAAAGGAGTAGGCTTATGAAGTTACCACCACAGGTTCAAAAGATGATGAAAGAGATTCAGAAGGTTCAAAAAAGGCTTCAGGAGCTAGAGGAACAGCTTGAGAACATGACGGTTAGTGCCCAGGTAGGTGGAGGGATGGTCACGGTTACTGCAAACGGAAAAGAGGAAATAGTCAAGGTCGAAGTTGAAGAGGAGCTTCTTAATCCTGAAGAAAAAGAGATGCTTCAGGATCTCATCGTAGCAGGGGTAAACGAAGCCCTTAGAAAGGCAAGAGAAATGAAGGAGCAGGAGATAGCCAAGCTTACATCAGGATTTAAACTACCTCCAGGTTTTAACCTTCCGGGAATGTTTTAAAAAGCAATGTTTGAGGGATATCCCACAACTTTAAAACAGCTTATCCGACAGTTTGCCAAGTTGCCTGGTGTGGGTGAAAAGACTGCTACTAGATTTTCTATGTACCTCTTGAACAATCCTGAATTGTGCGAGGCTCTGGGAGAGCTTATAAAAGAGCTTCCCTATTCGGTTAAGCTATGTAAACTGTGCAGAAATTTTGCAGAAGAAGAGGTATGCAAGATTTGCTCTCAACCTGACAGGGATCCGTCCCAGATTTGCATAGTGGAGAATCCCGTTAATCTTTATCACATAGAAAACACCGGAGTTTACAAGGGATATTACTTCGTTTTACATTACCTCCTTTCTCCCAAAGAGGGCATAGGACCAAAAGAGCTTGGACTAGAAGACTTGACTTTTTTGATAAAACAAAGAAACATAAAAGAGGTCATCCTTGCACTTTCTTCCACCCTTCCTGGAGAAGCCACTGCAAATTACATTGCCCAGCACTTAAAAGCTTTTCCCGTAAAAATAAGCAAACTTGCAGTTGGGGTTCCGATGGGGATGGAACTCCAGTTCGTTGATCCATTGACTTTAAAAAAGGCTATTAATCGAAGGGAGTACTTAAAAAGTGAAGCCTCCCACTGAGGTTGATTTTTGTAGAAAGCTAGCCCTTGGGTCCTTGCTTCAAGGACACTTTCACAATTTAAGAGGTATTGTTCAGAAGTTGTCCTTAAGAGTGGAAACCCTTTTGTACACGGCTCCAGAAGATATTAAAAAGGACTTGCAAGCCCTTTTAAATACCGTGTTTTCCCTGGAAAATTACATTGAAAGTGCAATTTCAAGCGTAATTAACGACAATCCAGGTCCCTGGAATCTAAAACAATTGCTTTCACAAGAACTTACCTTTTGGCAGGGAGACTTGAATTTTAAACATAACATAAAAAAGGAACTCGTTGCAAAAGAAGAAGTTTGGGTTAGCGCTCCTTATTTTTTAGTGAGGGGTATACTTTGTTGGATTTGTCAAGAATTGATACCGAGGCTAAAAAAGGGTGATGTCCTCAGAATAGAGATAAAAAATGGTGGCGTGAACTTTTCTTGGCAAACCCCTCTGGACTCAAAATTTTTTGAATTGGTAAAAGCCTTTAATCAAAGTACGAAAAACATAGAAGTTACATTTGGAAAAAACGAACTATTTTTAAAGTTTCTAAATGGATCTTGAAAAACTCCTTTGGCTTGGTATTTATGTTAAGTTACGCTCTGTTTTTAAGTGTATAAAACTCTTTGAATTCGGTGATCCTGAAGAGGTTTTAAACGAGCTAGGTTTTAAAAGGGAAGAAGTTTTAGACATTGCTTACGAAGAGCTTGAAAAGGCAGATAAAAAGAGAGTCAAAATTCTATTTTTTAAAGAATTTCGAGACTTTACCTTAGCTTTTAAGTATCCTCCCTTATTTCTTTATGCCGTGGGAAATTTTAAAAAGGCATTTGAAATTCCTCTTATAGGCGTAGTTGGTACGAGAAAGCCTACGAATTACGGAAAAGAGGTCACCGTAGATGTAACGAAGCAGCTCGTAAAGAGCGGTCTAGGCGTAATTTCTGGAATGGCAAGAGGGATAGACACCATTGCTCATAAAACGACGCTTAAAGAAAAGGGATACACGGTAGGGATTTTAGGCTCTGGAATAGATGTGATTTATCCTCCTGAAAACAAGAAACTTTTTAAAGATGTAATCGAAAGTGGAGGCTGTGTAATGTCTGAATTCCCCTTTGGCACCCCGCCAAGGAAAGAAAACTTTCCAATAAGAAATCGTATAATAAGTGGGTTTAGTCGCGCAATAATAGTCGTAGAAGCTGCCAAGAAAAGCGGTACCCTTATTACTGCAAAGTGGGCGTTAGAGCAGGGTAAAGAGGTTTTTGCTGTTCCTGGTAGCGTATTTTCTCCTCAAAGCCAGGGCACCCACTTTTTGATAAAACAAGGAGCCCATCCTTTAACCTCCGTAAAGGATCTCCTAGATGTTCTAGGATTTGAATTAACCACTGAAAAGTCTTCTAATTCCTCTGAAGAAGAGCTAACCACAGAAGAAAAAAGGGTTTTATCTGTAGTTTCAGATTATCCTCAACATGTTGACGAACTTATTTCAAAGTTGCAGATTTCTGCATTTGAGCTGCTGTCTTTACTTACCGAATTAGAATTAAAAGGCTTAATTGAGATGCTACCAGGAAAGTATGTAAAACTTAAACCTAGACATTGAAACTTACTGCAATTATGTTTAAATAAAAATTAACAAACCAAAAATAGGAGGGAGGCATGGCTGGAGGATATGCCGGCAGGCTTTTAAGGGTTAATCTTAGTACAGGGGAGATAAAAAAAGAAAGTATACCAGAGGAGCTTTTAAAGAAGTTTATAGGAGGAAGAGGGCTTGCGTCAAAGTATCTTTCTGAGGAAATCGATCCAAAAGTAGACCCCTTGTCTCCAGAAAATAAGCTAATTTTCGTAACAGGACCACTCACGGGTACTCCAGCACCTACAGGTGGAAGGTACATGGTCGTCACCAAGGGACCTCTTACTGGAACCATAGCCTGTAGCAACTCTGGAGGTTTTTGGGGGGCAGAGCTTAAGCGCGCAGGTTACGACATGATTATTCTTGAGGGGAAGGCAGAAAAGCCCGTTTACCTAGCTATAAAAGACGACGATGTCCAGTTGAAAAGTGCTGAACACCTTTGGGGATTAACTACACACGAGACGAGT
>Ga0256834_1002124_pt1 | contig 12784 bp, 12 predicted proteins | sample 4281140metaG_FD_190536 | JGI IMG/M metagenome (GOLD analysis project Ga0256834, IMG submission 190536) | Hydrothermal vent microbial communities from East Pacific Rise, Pacific Ocean - 4281-140 | ecosystem: Environmental > Aquatic > Marine > Hydrothermal vents | place: Pacific Ocean: East... | reverse complement strand
AAAAGCCAAAGTGAAAAAAGAAAAAGCCAAACGTGCAAAAGCTAGAAAACAGAGACAAGCTAAAAAAGTATCAACAAAAAAGAAGAACCCTGTAAGAGCAAACTCTAAATCAAATTTTGATACCTTAAATGAGTTACTTAATCAGTAACTTGTGATGACTTAGTATGTGTATTGAAAATATCTAAGTTAGCATTATAGACTTCTGTTTGCACATTAAATAGTCCTAGTAAACTATGAAAAAGATAGTCATGTGACCATTTTTTATTTTTATCTATATTCGTTAAATTTAATTGCTTTTTTAAAGTCTCATTTGCCCAAATAAATGCAGGGATATGTTTTTGTGCATCGGGTGCCATGAAGTAAGGTAATCCATGTAGATAGATACCATTCTCACCTAAACTCTCACCGTGGTCACTCATATATATCATTGCTGTATGATGGGTGGTATCATATTTTTTCAAAAGAGTGATGGCTTTTACCAAGAAGTCATCTGTATAGAGAATAGCATTATCATACGCATTACGTATCTCTTCTTGTGTACACTCTTCTAATTGGTTGGTTTTACATACAGGGGTAAATTTCTCAAAAGATTTAAGATAGCGTTTATAGTACTCTGGACCATGGTTACCCATCTGGTGAAGCACAATCAGTATGTCTTTGTTTTTTTGAGTCTCTATATAGCTGTCTAACCCTACAATCATTCCCTCATCTCTACACTCACCTTCTAAACATTTGGTGTTATAGAATGTATTTTTATAGTATTTAAAATCAACTCTAAGAGCAACACCTTTAGAATTGGAGTTGTTATCTCTCCAAAGAATAGAAATTTCATTGGTATGTTTAAGTACATCTAGTATGTTTTCAGTCTGTAAACCTTTTTTATAGCTATAGTTGCTTCGGCTGTAGACAGAGAACATACAAGGTACAGAGTGTGCAGTAGATGTGCCACAGGAGTAGACATTGGTAAAATTAATAATATCTTCTTTTTGGAGCTGTGGAGTTGTCTCTCTTTTATAGCCATTGAGAGAAAAGTGGTCTGCTCTTGTGGCTTCACCTACGACAAGTATGACTATTTTACGTTTGTTATCTTCTTTTCTAATGACTTTAGCATCTGTTCCTATGGGCTTAACAACAACGTCACCTGAGGTAAAAGTGGCATTGGCATAGTCTCCTAAAGAGTATACCCAGTAGAGTGGGTTAGTCGCGTAGCGTAAAGGTTTATGTTCTCGAAAGAAAGAAGCATAAGGTTTATAAAACATAAAAACAGTGAGTGCGGTAATAGCTAAGAGTATCATTACCTGTTTTAACTTATTGATAAACTCTTTTTTACAGGGAGTATATTTTACAGGTATTTTATAGATAATATAAGCAGGTATAAGCCCTAACACTATGAAGTAAATCCCCTGTTTTAAAGAGAGTAAATCAACGGTTTCATTGACGTCTGTTTGCATCATGTTTCGTATCATACCGTCATTGATAATGACATTATAGGTATTCATAAAATATGCAGTCATAGAACTAATAAGTACCAATATTATGAGCATAGGCTTCGTTGTCCATTTTGAGGCAAAGAGTGTGAGTACAAAAGCAGTCAATGAAAAGAGTACGACAACTATGGAGAGTAAAAAGTAGATATTTGTTTCATTAATAGGATAGACTTTTATCGTATTATGAAAAAATGTATAGTTATAAAAAAGTACAAAGAATGCTGATACCCATAGTACAAGTCTGTTTTGAGTGAAATTTTTGATAGAATACCCTTAGTAAATATGCGAATAAGTATATCAAAAAAATCTTGATATACTATAGAAAAAGGCATAAGATATGCGTTGTTATAGTTGTTCGAAATGGAGTATACCCATCTTATGTAAATCGTGTGTGAACCAACTCTTTAGAACAACGACAAGTACACGGACTATAGGAACATTAGATGTCATCTCTTTTTATAAGTATTCAGCATTAGAATCACTGTTATTAACAAAACATAAGCCTGAAGGCTATCGTATCTACAAGATGTTGGCAAAAATGACCATGAAACCTTTTATAGAAGAGTTTGTAGAGTCTGATGAGAGAGTTATCTATATCATAGGTGTAGATGAATATATCAAAAGTGGTTATGCCCATGTATCATTGCTTACAGATGCGATGAAAACTAAAACTTCAAAACCTTTACATGCAACCCTGATGGCACAAAATAGAGTCAATTATTCGGGAAAAGACTTACAGTTTAGGCTCAATAACCCTAGAAACTTTAAATATATAGGAAAGAAAAATATAGATGTTATTTTAGTAGATGATATCATAACCACAGGTTTAACTTTACAAGAGGCACAAAAAGTTTTAATGAAAAATGGGGTAAATGTATTGTTTGCTTTAACATTAGCAGATGTAGAGGAGTAGCATCTCCAAAAGGGTTGCCTGTAAAATATACACTGTATATGGTTTAAATATAACACTATTTAGTTAAGAGGATGTTAATCCATAACAGTTGTATATAGGTATATTTTTCATTTTTAAACTGTTGATAATGAAAACATGAATAGAATACGATACAAAGGAAAATAAATGAAAAAAATTATACTAATCACGGCAATCGTAGCAACAGGACTCTTCGCAGAGGCAGTAACAGATATGGCAACTAAGGCAGTATCATCTGAAGTGAAAGAAAAAGCTACGTCATCAATGACAAATCAACTTAAAGACCAGGCTATGAGCCAAGCTAAAGAGAAAGCAACAGATATGGTAGCAGAACAAGCAGAACAAGCTGTTGGCAAAGATACCTTGAAAAAAGAGACTGCTAAGTCTGCTATTAAGTCAGTACTATAGACTTAAAAATGAGATGAAAATATGTTTCATCTCTAAAATTATCTATACATTAAAGTTACTCTAATTATTTACTACGAAGTGTTTCGGAGGGTGTCTCTCCAAATACTTTTTTATACTCACTCCCAAAATATCCCATCTGTATAAAACCATTTTTCATCGCAATATCTCCTATACTTGTAGTCATAGATGTTTCTTCATAAAGGAGATGCTTACGTATGCGATGAAGACGGTGTATTTTGAGGTAGGCATAGGGGGCAATACCAAAGTGTTTTTTGAAAATCCGTTCAATAGTTCGTTCACTTTTTCCTGTCAGTGAAGTAAGTTCAATCATCTGAATGGGTTGATCAGCATGTTCATTTAAATATGTGAGTATTTTTTTTGAAAGGAGTAATGATTCATCTTTTTTTAGATGAGAAATATCTTTGATTTGATCAAGTGCATTGGCATAGATACTTAGAATGTGATGATAGAGAAATTCTGTGTTTATTTGTGCTATTTTTTCATTGTTTTCTTTTTCTAGATAATTCAGTATCCCTCCGAGCTTGCAAGAGAGGTCTTTTTGTGTCTCTTTATTGAAATGAAGCACTTTATTATTGTCTTTTTCTAGCGTAATACCGAGTTTCAGTAAATCACCACGTTTAAATTGAAAAGATGACCAGTGTGTATCTGGAGTAATGTAAGAGGTAAGAGGTCCTCCCTCATCTCCCATCATTACATCATGTTTTTGAAGCGTATTTCCATTAAAAATAGAATCCTCTTTACTATGATGGATAAAACCAAATGTCATGTTGTCTTTGGAGATTGTTCCTTCTGTGAGTATGGTGTTACTGTAATGAGAACTATCGAGTATGCCTCGACCTATAGAAGCATGAAACATATCGGCTTTAAAAGAGCCTTTTCCTATTTGATGAAGGTCGAAGCTAGCTCCTTTGATGACATCACGCAATAAGTCACTGTCAAAACAGGTAAGAGTCTGTCTTTGTACAGGAGACATAGTTTGAATTAATGTATTATTCATTGTACCCTTTTCCCTATTTTGATATACACTCTGTCGGAAATCTAATAAATTATACTTATATTTTCTATAGGATATACTTTAGTACGAAATTAAATAAAAGGACAGGAAAATGAATTTAAATAAAAAACTTCTCTGTATAGCAGGAGTGGCACTTTTACTAAGTACTACAAACCTCTTTGCTACAGAGAAGTCTGCAAGAGATATTATAAATAATGCTTATCAGTATATTGGTAATATGGATAAATATTCTTTTACCGCAGTGGTATCTGAAGATGTTGTAGAAGATGGAAAAATTGTTAAAACTTATAAGCAAAATGTATTGGCTAAGATTTCTAGACCCAATAAACTACGTGTAGATACAAAGGGAGATGTTAAAAATAGAAGTAATTATCTTAATAATGGTCTTTATACTATGATAGATCATGATACTGGCTTTTATGGAAAAATTAAAACACCAAAAAGTATTGATGGAGCATTAGACTTTCTTTTTACGAAGTTTGGTATTAAGTCACCTATGGCTTCATTGTTTTACAGTGATATGCACAAACGTGTAAAGTTTAAAAAAAGTAAATATTTTGGTACGATGAATGTTGCAGGTACAGAGTGTGATTATGTAGCGTTTAAAAACAATACAAGAGAAATACATGCTTGGATTGCTACAGGGGATAAACCACTTGTTAAAACATATAGTATTATAGATACAGGTATAAATGGAAAACCTAGAATGAATACTTCACTTACATGGACAAATACTAGTATTTCAGACAGTGACTTTGTATTTAAGGCACCTAAAGGTGCTTCACTCATTACTGTTAATAGCTCAAATTAAGAAAGGATAAAATTATGAAAAATAAAAATAGTTTTTTAATAAAATTTGCAGTTGTTGCCTTAGCAATAGGCGTTTTCTCTCCCTCTGTAAGCGTAAAGCCTGAACTAAAAGCAAGTCAAGGATATGTAGCTCTGCCTATGCAAGTGGAGGTAACGCTTTTCCATACAGCAGAAGCAAGAAGAGGTGGTGTTCGCCGTGGTGGAAACCGTAGTAGGAATGTGAACAGAAACGTGAACAGAAATGTAAATAGAAACGTGAATCGGAACATAAATGTAAATGTACATCATAATAATCGTTATTATGGTGGTAGACACTATGGATATTATCATGGTTCACCATTGCTTGCATTTTCAACAGGTTTGATTGTCGGATCAGTGATTGCATCATCTACAATGCCCACAACATGTACAACTGTTGTGGTAAATGGTATTAGCTATAGAAAATGTAGTAATGCATACTATCAGCCTTTTTATGAAGGTGATACACTGGTGTATAAAGTAGTTAATTCTCCTTATTAATTGTTACAATACAGTATTAAGGAAAGAAACTTTAATAAAGATAACTGAGGAATCAGTTATCTTCGATATCTCCAACTTTTATTGTACTTCTAAAACTTGTTTGGGAGTACAGAGTTAATGACTTTCTTGCTAGAAAATAAAATCAACACATATTATTTTTAAATTTTGATTTCAATCATATATTATGTCGGAAATCTAATAAAGTAGACTCACATTTTTTTATAGATATACTTATTGCTTAATATATTATAAGGATAAAAATATGAAAAAAAGTACAAAGTTCTTACTTGCTTTGGGTCTAGGTCTTGCTACTGTAGCAGTACCAACTCAAGTAATGGCAGCTGATAAACCAAATATTTTAGTTATTTGGGGTGATGATATCGGTCAATCAAATATTAGTCATTTCACACATGGACTGATGGGATATAAGACACCTAATATAGACAGCATTGCACAAGAGGGTATGACATTTACAGATTATTATGGTGAGCAATCATGTACGGCAGGTCGTTCTACATTTATTATGGGACAAAGTGTTTTACGTACAGGACTTTCTAAAGTTGGGATTCCTGGGGCTGATCAAGGTATGCAAATAGAAGATCCAACGATTGCTGGTCTACTTAAAGCTGAAGGGTATGCCACAGGACAGTTTGGTAAAAATCACTTAGGTGACAAAGATGCAATGCTTCCTACCAATAATGGTTTTGATGAATTTTTTGGAAATCTTTATCATTTAAATGCAGAAGAAGAGCCTGAAAATTTAGATTACCCTAAAGATCCAGCATTTAGAAAACAGTTTGGACCTAGAGGGGTTATCCATTCGTTTGCAGATGGGAAAATAGAAGATACAGGACCACTCACTAAAAAACGTATGGAGACTGTAGATGATGAGACTGTAGCAGCAGCGTTAGACTTTATGGAACGTCAAGTAAAAGCAGATAAGCCTTTCTTCATTTGGTGGAGTGGTACACGTATGCACTTTAGAACCCATGTAAAGAAAGAACTTAGAGGTATTTCTGGGCAAGATGAATACTCTGATGGAATGGTAGAACATGATAGACATATTGGACTTTTTCTTAAAAAACTTGATGACTTAAAAGTAGCAGACAATACTCTAGTATTTTACTCTACAGACAATGGACCACACATGAATACTTGGCCAGATGCGGGGATGACACCATTTAGATCTGAAAAAAATACAAACTGGGAAGGTGGATGGAGAGTACCTGCTATGGTTAAATGGCCAGGTCACATTAAGCCAGGAACTTGGTCAAATGAGATTATGCACCATATGGATTGGTTACCAACATTCTTAGCAGTCGCTGGAAATAATCACATCAAAGAAGACCTTCTAAAAGGTAGTGTAAAAGCGATAAATCGTGAATATAAAGTACACCTTGATGGTTATAACTTCTTACCATTCCTTACAGGTGAAGCAAAAGAGGGACCACGTAAAGAGATTATTTACTTTACCGATGATGGTGATTGTGCAGCTGTGCGTTATGGTGACTGGAAAGCAACTTTCTTAGAGCAAAAACATGATGCTGGCTTTAGAGCATGGATGGAACCATTCACTGAACTTAGAGTACCTCTGGTTACAAACCTTCGTAGAGATCCATATGAGAAAGCAATGTTAACTTCAAATACATACTATGACTGGATGCTCTCTCGTGTTTATATGTTATATGGTGCAAAAGCGATTGTAGGTAAGTTCCTTTCAACCTTTAAAGAGTTCCCACCAAGACAAGAAGCAGCATCATTCAACCTTGATGATGTGATGAAAAAACTATCAGCACCTACTGCAAAGTAGATTCTGATATAAACACATGACTCTAAGGGAGTAATTTCTTGGAGTCATTTTTTTGATTGTTTTAAGTGTATTACGGTGTGTTTAAAATAATCAAATAAATAAGGGAAAAAATATGACAAGAATAAAATTTAGTACAGTGAGGCAGAAAATGTTGAATCTTAAAAAGTATTCTGTTGTAGGGATGGTATTAACTACTTTTATCTTGGGGACAACGAAGATATATGCTGCGGGTGATGGGCCAAGAGTTTTCTGGGCTGTACCAGTAGATACAAATGTGATTACACCTATGTATTTTAACATTGATTCTAATTATGGATTTGATAATTCACTGGTTGTGCCTGATGCTAAATTTAATACTGATATCTATGCTCTAATGTACACAAGAGCCATCTCTGTTGGAGGAAACCTTGGATCAATATCGGTTATTGTTCCTGGGGCTAAAGTGGATGCTAGCTTGGGAAATATCCCTGCATTACAAGGTGAAAGTTCTGGGTTAGGTGACATTACGGTTATGGGTGTCTTTTCACTTATGGGTGCACCTGCTTATGCTCAGAAAGATTTTGCATCTTATACGCCAGAAACGATTGTTGACTTACTTGTTGCAGTGACTGCTCCAACAGGAGAGTATGATGCAGATAAGTCTATAAATATAGGTACAAACCGATGGTCATTTAGAGTAGGGGCACCTATTATGCATTTTTTTAGTACAGGTCCTGGGAATACTACTTCTTTAGAAGTACAACCAAGTGTTACTTTCTTTACCGACAATGATGACGCTTTATTGGAACAAGCACCTCTTTATAGATTGGAAGCTCATGTAACACATGATTTTAATATGATGCTGTGGGGAAGTGTAGATGCTATGTATACAACAGGTGGTGAAACAACAGTCAATGGCTTAGATAAAGATAACTCTCAACGTTCACTAGGGCTTGGGGTGTCTTTAGGAGCATTTTTCTCTCCAACGATTGGTATGACACTAAGTTATGGAGAAATTGTAAGCAATAATGAACATAGTCAAGATGGTTCTATGTTTAGGGTAACGGGTAAATATTTATTTTAATCAATAGTTAAGATAACCAGTAATGAAAATTAAAGGAAAAATATGACAAAAACAACTTCAAAACTACTTTTGGCTTTAAGCCTTGGTGTTGCAACGCTTGCTATACCAACGCAAGTGATGGCTAAGAAACCAAATATACTTGTTATTATGGCGGATGATATAGGTTGGTACAACACCAGTGTTTACAACCACGGTATGTTGGGGTATAAAACACCCAATATCGACAGTATTGCACATGATGGTATGATGTTTACGGATGCCTATGGACAGCAGAGTTGTACTGCGGGTCGTGCTGCTTTTATCACAGGACAGTCGCCTAAACGTACAGGGTTGCTTAAAATTGGTATGCCAGGTGATACACTTGGCTTGCAAAAAGAAGATCCAACTATTGCAGAACTCTTAAAGCCTCTTGGTTATGCTACAGGTCAGTTTGGTAAAAACCATTTAGGTGACAGAGATGAGCATTTACCTACCAATCACGGTTTTGATGAATTTTTTGGAAATCTTTACCACCTCAATGCTGAGGAAGAACCTGAAAACCCTGACTATCCTAAAGACCCAGAGTTTTTAAAGAAGTATGGTCCTCGTGGGGTCATTCAATCTTCTTCTGATGGTAAGATTGAAGATACAGGTCCATTAACGAAAAAAAGAATGGAAACGATTGATACAGAATTTCTTACTGCAGCGATGGACTTTATGGAACGTCAACATAAAGCAAATAAACCATTTTTCCTTTGGTACTGTCCAAGTCGTATGCATAAGTTCATTCACCTTAAAAAAGAGTCTCAAGGTGTAACGGGTAGAGGTATCTACGCTGATGGTATGGTAGAACATGATGGTCAGGTAGGAGAAATCTTAAAGAAAATAGATAATTTAGGTATTAAAGATAACACGATTGTTATCTATACTACAGACAACGGTGCAGAAAAGTATGCTTGGCCACAAGGTGGGACAAGTCCTTTCCGTGGTGAAAAAGCTTCAACTTGGGAGGGTGGTATTCGTGTTCCATTTATGTTACGCTGGCCTGGTAAAATCAAAGCACATCAAGTATCTAACGAAATCTTTTCACTCGAAGATGCACTACCTACATTGTTAGCTGCTGCTGAGGAACCAAACATCAAAGAAAAACTACTCAAAGGTTATAAAGTAGGAAACGCAACGTATAAAGTTCATCTTGATGGATATAACTTTTTACCTTACCTAAAAGGTGAGGCAAAATCGGGACCGAGAGATTCATTCTTTGCTTTTGTAGATGATGGTTCATTGGGTGCTGTACGTCACAAAGCATATAAATTCAATTTTTCTACTCAAAACCATCCTGGATTTGATGCATGGCTTCTCTCTCAAGAAAAGCGTAAAGCACCAATGGTGATTGATATACTTGCAGACCCGTTTGAAATGACACCAGAAGAATCATCATATTATGATAACTGGATTAACCGTCGTATGTTCTTACTTTCACCAATGACTGCACTTGTTAGTGAATTTATGGCAACGTTTAAAACATTTCCTCCACGCCAAGGACCTACTAGTTTCATACCAAATGATTAGTGTTAAATTAGCAATCTAATAGCTGGGTTATCCCAGTTATTTAGATATAATGAAAACTTGCTACTTTACTAAAAGACTCTTCCTTTGGAAGGGTATATAAAATCCATAATGGTGGATTTTATACACTAATAAATTAAGGCTATATTATGTTAAAAATATTTTTTACCCTCTCATTACTTTTTACTTTCTTTCTTCATGCAACAGAGATGCTTCCGACATGGAATGAGGGTAAGTCAAAAACCAGTATTATGAACTATGTGAATGCTGTGACAGATAAAAACAGTACAGATTTTATTCCAATGAAAGACCGTATTGCTGTATTTGATAATGATGGGACACTTTGGTCTGAACAACCTGTTTATTTTCAATTCTTTTTTGCTATAGACAGAGTGAAAGCTCTCTCTTCTATGCATCCTGAGTGGAAAAATACCCAGCCCTTCAAAGCAGTATTGGAAGGTGATATGAAAACAGTGATGGCATCGGGTGAAGAAGGAGTATCTAAACTCATCATGGCTACACATACAGGTATGAGTGATGAAGAGTTTGATGCGGTAGTCATAGACTGGATTAAAACAGCAAAACATCCGACTAAACATGTATTGTACTCAGAACTTGTATTTCAACCAATGTTAGAACTTTTAAACTATTTACGTGAGAATGATTTTAAAACATTCATAGTCTCTGGTGGTGGTATCGACTTTATGCGTCCATGGGCATCGGAAGTATATGGTATACCTCAAAATCAGATTATAGGGTCACAAATAGAGGTAAAATATGAAAATAAACAAATTGTAAGAGTCCCAAAACTTAAATTTGTTGATGACAAAGAAGGGAAACCAGTAGGTATTCATTACCATATAGGTCAAAGACCTGTAGCTGCCTTTGGTAACTCTGATGGTGATTTTGATATGATGCAATATACAGAAGCAAACCCAAAATATAAAACTTTACAGCTTTACGTACACCATACCGATGACAAACGAGAGTGGGCGTATGATAGAGAGTCTCATATGGGTAAACTAGATAAAGGTTTAGACTATGCAAAAGAGCATAACTGGACGATAGTTGATATGAAAAAAGAGTGGAAAGTTGTTTATCCATTTGAGATGAAAAAGTAAAGGAATAATTATGAATTATAATATTAAATTAGCATTATTACTCAATCTACTGTGTGGACAAATACTTTTTGCTTCAGATGCAGGAGAAGTTGCTAAAAAATTGGCAAATCCAGTAGCAGCAATGATTTCTCTTCCTATACAAGGAAATTATCAATCCAATATAGGAGCCAATGATGAAGGAAGTCAATGGCTTATGAATGTTCAGCCTGTTATTCCCTTTGGGCTAAATGATGACTGGAATCTTATTTCTCGTACTATTATCCCTTTTATATCTAAAGATACGGGTATCGCGGGTCAAGATCGTATTAATGTAGTGGGTGACATAGTACAAAGTGTATGGGCTTCTCCTAAAGCTTTGAGTGAAAATGGGTGGATTTGGGGTGCAGGAGCTGCTTTCCTACTCCCCTCAGACTCTGATTTAAGTGCTAAAAAATGGGGAGTGGGACCTACGGGGTTAGCACTAAAACAAGATGGACCATGGACGTATGGTGGACTCTTTAATCATATTTGGTCAGTTGCAGGTAGTGATACTGTAACAACTAATGTTAATCAAACATTTATACAACCATTCTTAACCTATATTACACCAGAGGCAGTGACAATAGCACTTAGCACAGAAAGTACCTATGATTGGAAAAATGAACAATGGACTGTACCAGTTAACTTAGTAGTAACTAAAGTAATGAAGATAGGGTCTCAAATTATTTCTGTAGGTGGTGGTGTAACTTATTGGGCAGAAGCACCTACTAATGGACCTGAAGGTTTTGGTGTACGTCTGCTCTTTACTTTTATTTTTCCTAAGTAAAATAGCTTTAAGTATATGAGTAATCAATAATTTTCAAGGAACAACTATGACCCCTCACGAATCTATCCAAGTACTCCAAAAAAAGATGAATACTTCTATCATCGGGCAAGAAAATATAGTGGAACGTCTCATCATCGGGTTACTTGCAAATGGTAACTTACTTGTAGAGGGTTTACCTGGACTTGCGAAGACAAGAGCAGTTAGAGCTATGGCAGATGCCATAGAGTCCGAGTTTTCTCGTATACAGTTTACGCCTGATTTACTTCCCTCAGATGTGACAGGAAGTGAAAATATGTATGAAGAGGGTGGTGAGTATAAGTTTCGCTTTGAGGAAGGTCCTATCTTTGGTAACATCATCTTAGCAGATGAGATAAACAGAGCACCTGCCAAAGTACAAGCAGCCATGCTTGAAGCAATGGAAGAGAGACAGGTAACGGTAGCAGGTAAAACACACAAAATGCCTGAACTTTTCATAGTCATGGCAACACAAAACCCTGTAGAACAAGAGGGTACGTACCCTCTACCAGAAGCACAAAAAGATAGGTTTTTGATGCATGTAAACATTACTTATCCAGATAAAGTTTCTGAGATAGCAGTCATAAAGCTTGTTCGTGGAGAAAAATCTGGTAGAAAAGAAGAAGATACAGTAGAAGAGATACCACAATCACAGATATTTGCAGCACGTGAGGAGATAGCAAAGGTAAAGAGTTCTGTTACAGTAGAACAGTATATTGTAGACCTTGTCTTTGCTACACGTTACCCCAAAGAGTATGATGACACATTGGCGTCCTACATTGACATAGGCGTAAGCCCAAGAGCATCGCTTGGACTAGACCAGTGTTCACGTGTCTATGCATGGATGCAAGGTAGAGATTTTACCACACCTGAAGATGTAAGAGCAGTGGTACACGATGTCTTTAGGCACCGTATTACTTCCTCTTACACGGCACAGTCTGAACGCGTTTCTAACGATGACATTATAGAGCTTATCTTAAAACTTGTAGCCATTCCCGCTTAGGTTTATAGATGCGAAATAATGCAAATGAAGGTGTCTATGTCACATTAGACGAACTGATGAAGTTTTCTTATTTGGCAAAAGGCTTCTCATTTTTACCCTCACAACCTGTACACTCCATACTTTCTGGACGACATGGCTCAAAAGTACGTGGACGGGGTATGGATTTTTCAGAGATGAAACAGTATGTACAAGGGGATGACCCTCGTTCTATGGACTGGAAAGCCACAC
>Ga0256834_1002123_pt1 | contig 12786 bp, 10 predicted proteins | sample 4281140metaG_FD_190536 | JGI IMG/M metagenome (GOLD analysis project Ga0256834, IMG submission 190536) | Hydrothermal vent microbial communities from East Pacific Rise, Pacific Ocean - 4281-140 | ecosystem: Environmental > Aquatic > Marine > Hydrothermal vents | place: Pacific Ocean: East... | reverse complement strand
TGGGCAAAGTGAGAAATTTCAAAACCTGTCTACTTTAGTTAAAGTTGGATTTGTACTGGTCTTGATTTTTTTAGGGTTCTTTTATGTTGCAGGATCTGATAATGCAATTAATTATGGTACTACCTGGAAAAGTGAAATCCTTTTACCCGGATTTGCTGTCTCTCTAATTTATGTAACTTATGCCTATACCGGGTGGAATTCAGCAGCCTATATTGTAGATGAAATTGATGATCCAAAAAGAAATTTACCAAAAGCTTTATTAATCGGAACGGCTTTGGTTACAGTACTCTATGTTTTATTACAGGTAGTTTTTTTAAGGCATGCATCTTTTGATCAATTGGCTGGGAAGATTGAAGTTGCTTCTATTGCTTTTTCAAATTTATTTGGAGAAAGTGGTAAACTTTGGGTTGGTGCCTTTATTGCCATTCAACTGATAGCAACTGTAAGCGGTTATTTATGGATCGGTTCACGAATTTCATATGCCATGGCAAAAGATTATTCCTTCTGGAAACCAATTGCAGTAAAGAACAAAAATGGTATTCCTGTAAGGTCATTATGGTTGCAGGCTATTATAAGTATTATTCTTACCCTTACCGGAAGTTTTGAAGAAGTGTTACTTTATGCCAGCTTTGTCCTTCAATTGATGGGTACCCTAACCGTTGCATCAATCTTTTGGTTAAAAAGTAAAAAAGATGCTTTTAAAAGTCCGTTTAAGCCATTCATTCAAATTATTTATATTCTTTTTAGTCTTTGGGCATTGAGTTATATGCTTGTTGAACAACCTAAAGAAAGCATCATTGGATTGCTCTTTGTTTTTGTAGGTGGAATCACTTATTTAATTCCAAATAAAAATAAAGTTTAGCCTAAATTATTATTACCCTCTTTTTAATCTTTCTTTATCAAAAGGTAATAGTCATTATCGAGTTTTAAATAACCCTGATTGTAAATATAATAATATACATTTCCTGTTTTTGTAGTATAAATGGAGGTAAACAAATTAAAATCAAAATTATGATTCAATAGTTTTGTACGGGTTACCTTTGTTTTTCCTGTTGTGTTTAATTCGGTTAGAGTATTATAGTTTTTTCGTAATCGGTTATTTGTATTTCGAATCAAGTTCTTACTGTCTTTGTGCATCTTATTATTGTATGCATTTCTGCAATAATCTCCACAAAATTTCTTATCACTTCTTCCTTTGATCGGTTCGCCACATTCTAAACAATTTTTTACAATCATATGCTAAGCTTAAAGCGTTATTTCTTATTTTACAACTTTCTTCCTATTTTGGGAATTCTTTTATTTTGAATAACCAATTATCGATTCCTGTATCTCCATAGTTTTGTTCAACATCAATATTATTTGAGGTAGTTGATGCATTTATCAAATATTCTCCTTTACCAGTTTCAAGAATAATATTAGCCCATTCTCTTTTACTTCCACCAAAATTTTTAATGCCTAATATTTTTCCTCTATTATTTAATTTTGAAACAATAACATCATCACCTCCATAATTTGTACCAATATCACCATCATTAGATTTTGATAGACCTAGAACTATTAAAGATAAATCATTTAATTGTATCAAATCCTCAGGGAATTCCTGCTTAGACCCTCCAAAAACAGATCTCCAAAGTGATTTACCAGACTCATTTGTTTTAACAATTTCAAGTTTGCTACCCGTATCTTTGGTTGCCATTAATGTAATAAATCCACCATTTTTATCAATTATGGTTTTTCCGTAATTCAGCCCTCCTAAATTTGTAAACCACTTAATCTCACCATTAGCATCAAATAGAGTGATGAAGTTGCCAGAACTTAAAAAATCACCATTGTTAGAGCGACTCCCAAATCCAACAATATAGTTTCCATTATATTCAATTATCTGCCTGCCGTAGTCATCCTTAGAGCCCCCATAAGATCTTTCCCATATAATTTCTCCGTTATTTTTTAAATTGATTAACCACAAGTCACTTCCTCCGAAATTCTCTTTTACATCAGAATTATTTGATTTACTAGATCCAACGACCATCAAGTTTCCATTTTTAGTTTCAATAAGTGAGTTATTACTGGTCATTTCGCTTTGGCTACCTCCGTAAGATTTTTGCCATATGGTATTGCCAATTCCATCAAATTTTAATAAAAACACATCGTATGAGCCATTAAAACTCTTGATATCACCTTCAGTCGAATTTGTCCAACCAGATACTATAAAATTGCCATCACTAGTTTCGATTAAATTTGTACCCCTATCGTGATTATTAGCTTTAAATATTTTTTCCCAAATGATTTCTAAGCTACTATTATATTTAATGATACTAATATCGGTATCACTATTATTTAGCCAAATGTTACCTGAAGACATATAACCTCCATCATTAGTTTTAATGAATGAAAATACTATTTCAGACTTGTTAAACTCACCAATCGACTTCTGCCAAATTAATTCAAAGTTAATAGGAATTAATTTTTCTAAAGGGGTATCGTCTTCACACCCTAATAAAAAGAATAAACTGCTGATTACTAATGATTTTAAAATAGAGTTTCTCATAATTGAAATTATAGATATATACCATGCAAAGATAGGCATAAAAATCAAGTACAAACGACTACATTCAATTACATACGTAAGTAATCACTTAGTAACCGAATCAAATAAGGTTACTGATTCATCTTTGCAGTGTTAAATCAAAAAAGTGATTTTTCAATTAATAATAGTATAACCAACCTGAATAATATCGGGTACTAAAATCAAATATTATGAATAGTTTAAGAAACAGAGTACAATTAATCGGACATTTAGGAATGAATCCTGAGATCAAAACACTGGAATCCGGAACCAAACTGGCGAAATTTTCCATTGCAACAAACGACACTTACAAAAACACCAAAGGAGAAAAAGTAACCGATACCGAATGGCACAATATCATTGCATGGAATAAAACTGCAGAGTTGGCTGAAATGTTTTTAGAAAAAGGTAAAGAAGTGGCTATTGAAGGTAAACTAACCACACGTTCATGGGATGATGAAAAAGGAAACAAAAGATATATCACCGAAGTAGTTTGTAATGAGATTGTTTTTTTAGGAACAAAAAGCTAATGGGATCATTCAGGGTTTCCCTTTATGTGAAACCCTGATTAAATTGCTTTCTGATTATCCATTAATGGATGCTTCTATTTAAAATTCATACAATCATGAAAAATGAGATTATAATTCCAGACGATGTCATTACCAACAAAATCTATATGATAAGAGATCAAAAAGTAATGCTAGATCGTGATTTGGCAAAACTTTATAATGTAGAAACAAAACAGTTAAAAAGACAGGTTAGAAGAAATATTGAACAGTTTCCCGAAGATTTTATGTTCCAATTAAATACGATTGAATTTAAAAATTGGAGGAGCCAGTTTGGCTCCTCCAATACTACTGATAAAATGGGCTTGCGTTATGCACCTTTTGCTTTTACAGAACAGGGAGTAGCAATGTTATCCAGTATATTAAATAGTCCTACCGCAATTAAAGTTAATATTCAAATTATAAGAATCTTTATAAAAGCAAGACAAATATTAATCAATACTATTCACCTACAACTTGAAATCGAAAAAATTAAAAGACAACTATCAAATCACAATAAAAATATTGAATTAGTTTTTGAATATTAGGATGAGTTACTTGATAAAAAGTCAAAACAAATTCCAAGACAAAAAATTGGATTTAAAAAATAGAATTGTATAACTTTGAATATGAATTTCTATCAAACACAACTAAATCTAAAAGCCTATTCCAGAGGTTTTCATCTGATTACCGATACCATTTTAAAGAATATACCCGAAATAAAAACCATCAAAACAGGAATGTTACAGATTTTTATCAAACATACTTCGGCCAGTTTAACCATTAATGAAAATGCTGATCCAACCGTAAGAATTGATTTTGAAAGTCATTTTAATAAAATGATTCCTGAAAATATGCCCTATTACCAGCACGACTATGAAGGAGGTGATGATATGCCTGCACATTTAAAAAATGCTGTTTTAGGATCTTCTCTACAAATTCCCATAACAAATGGTAAGTTAAATATGGGAATATGGCAAGGTGTCTATCTTTGTGAACATAGAAATTATGGAGGATCTCGATCACTTGTACTCACTATGTTTGGAGAGTGAAAAACTCACAAACAAATCTCTATATCTTTTTAAGGCGTGCAGGTTTGATTGCTTTTCCAGTAATAATTTTAACTTTGTTTTTAGTTAATTGCCGTTCAAGTTTATCAAGAATTGTATCATAAACATTCATTTCTTTCAGCTCTCTCTTAAATCGGCTAAGTGTGGAATGCCCCGGAATAGCATCTTCAATTTTTAAATTACAAAATTTCATTGCCGAAATACTGTCATTTACCATCGCCTCCGTTTGTGCATCTGAAAGATCATACCAAACAGAAATCATATGCATTTTAAATAACAACATGGGAGAATACGCTTTTGCACCTTTCTCTTTCAAACCTACTTTGTATACCTTTTTAAGAGCTTTATCAATTTCTAACCAATTGATAATATCTTTTACCTGATTAAAGAATTGATTTTTCTTACTGTGCTTTTCCACATAAACAGAAACAAAGCTTCGTTGAGGATCATTTGCATTTTTGTAACTTTTCATAGCCCTAAGTTACAATATATTATGCTTTTTTACAATTATATAAAACATAAAAATATAGATTGAGAATTACAACATTTGCTTCTGACAAATGAAATTTAATTTTTACATTAGTAGGCATCAAAATAAAAAGCATGAAAAAAATTTATATCAAATGTAGTATTGTCTTATTCATCCTTATCAGTCCATTTTATTCACAGGCTCAAAAGAAGAAGAAATCTAATAAACAGACCACCAAAGCTGTTTATGATGAAAGCCTATACAAAGGTTTAAATTACCGATTGATTGGACCGTTTAGAGGTGGTCGTTCTGCCGCCGTTACCGGAGTTCCGGGAGAGTCCAATTTATTTTATTTTGGCTCCACCGGAGGTGGAATATGGAAAACCACAGATGGAGGTAGAAACTGGGAAAATATCTCCGATGGTTTTTTTGGTGGTAGCATAGGAGCAATAGCTGTTTCAAAAAGTGATAAAAATGTAATCTATGCCGGTGGTGGAGAAAAAACCGTAAGAGGAAATGTTTCCTCCGGATATGGTATCTGGAAAAGTGAAGATGCCGGGAAGAACTGGATTGCATCTGGTTTAAAAAAATCAAGACATATTTCAAGAATTGTAATTCATCCTGACAATTACAACATTGTTTATGCTGCAGTTTTGGGAAATATTTACAAACCAACAAATGAAAGAGGTGTTTATAAAAGTACAGATGGCGGAAAGACCTGGAAAAAAACCCTCTTTACCAATGACCATGCTGGAGCAGTAGATCTGACCTTCGATCCAAATAATCCAAGAATTTTATATGCCTCAACATGGAGAATACAACGTACCCCGTATAGTTTAAGTAGTGGCGGAGCTGGTTCTGCATTATGGAAAAGTACTGATAGTGGAGAAACATGGGAAGAAATATCGAAAAATGAAGGCTTTCCAAAAGATACTTTAGGAATTATTGGCGTAACTATATCTCCTAAAAATTCGCAGAGAGTCTGGGCGATGATAGAGAATAAGAAAAAAGGCGGTTTATACCGAAGCGAAGATGGTGGCAAAAAATGGAGTAAAATAAATGATGAACGAAAACTTCGACAAAGAGCCTGGTATTACACAAGAATTTATGCAGATACCGAAGATGAAAATACGGTTTATGTTCTCAATGTAAAATATCACAAATCTTCAGATGGAGGTAAAACTTTTAAAACCTATAATGCTCCTCATGGGGATCATCATGATCTTTGGATCTCTCCTGAAAATTCAAAAAAAATGATTATTGGAGATGATGGTGGGGCACAAATCACCTATGATGGTGGAGAAACCTGGTCTACTTATCACAACCAACCAACTTCCCAGTTTTACAGGGTTACAACCGATAATCATTTTCCTTTTAGAATTTATGCAGCACAACAAGATAATTCAGCTATCAGAATCAATTCGAGAAGCAACGGAGGTAATATTGGTGAAAATGACTGGGAAAGCACCGCTGGGGGAGAATCAGCACACATTGCAGTAGATCCTAAAAATGATGATATTATTTATGGGGGAAGTTATGGGGGATATTTAACAAGATACAACCATAAAACAGGAGCAATGAGAGCTATAAATGTGTGGCCTGACAATCCAATGGGTCATGGGGCAGAAGGAATGAAGTACCGATTTCAGTGGAATTTCCCCATCCTGTTTAGTAAGCACAATCCCAATAAATTGTACGCTTTTTCCAATCATGTACACGTTACTGAAAATGAAGGCCAGAGCTGGAAATTATTAAGCGGAGATCTCACCAGAAACGACTCTGCAAAATTGATCTCCAGTGGTGGACCAATAACACAAGATAATACAGGTGTTGAATATTACTGTACCATTTTTGCCGCAAATGAGAGTCCGATCAAAGAAGGGTTGCTATGGGTAGGAAGTGATGATGGTCTGGTTCATATTACTAAAAACGGAGGAAATACCTGGGAAAATATCACTCCAAAAGGGTTACCAGAATGGAGTATGATCAACAGTATTGAACCCTCTCATTTTGATGAAGGCACTTGCTATATTGCTGCTACAAGATACAAATTAGGTGATTTTGAACCTTATTTATACAAAACAACTGATTACGGAAAAACCTGGAAAAAAATTACAAATGGAATTAATCATGAACATTTTACAAGAGTCATAAGAGAAGATCCTAAACAAAAAGGTTTGCTTTATACAGGAACTGAAACTGGTATGTATATTTCATTTAATGATGGAATTTCATGGCAAAAATTTCAGTTGAATTTACCAATAGTACCCATTACAGACCTAACCATCAAAGAAGATAATTTAATTGTTGCCACACAGGGCAGAAGTTTATGGATGATCGATGACCTGACACTATTACATCAATTAAATGCAGATCTTAAATCCAAAAATAATATACTTTTTACTCCAAAAGATTCTTATAGAACAAAAGGATCTGGAGGAAAAAAATCAAAAAACTCCGGAACCAATCTCGAAAATGGTGTGATCACTTATTTTAATATCAAGAATTACGATAAGAAAAAGGATAGCGTAACGCTTACTTTTCTCACCTTAAATGGAGATACTTTGGCAAGTTTCAATAACAAAGCCAAAGAAAAAATGAAAAAATTAAAAGTAGAAAAAGGAGCCAATAAATTCGTTTGGAATACAAGAACCGAAGGTGCCGAAAAATTAAAAGGAATGATCTTGTGGTGGGCGAGTTTAAATGGTGCAAAAGTAGTTCCGGGTGTTTACAAGGTGAGTTTAAATGTGGATGATAAAATCCAAACAACAAATTTTAAAATTTTAGCTGATCCAAGAACTGAAGTGAGTATTGCAGATATGCAAAAACAATTTGATTTTGTTTCAGAAACCAATAAAACTATCGATAAAGCTCATAAATCGATCAAAAATATTAAAAAGATCAATATTCAATTAGATGCTTTTATCAAACAATATAAGAATGATGAAAATGTGAAAAATCTGGTTAAAAAAGCAGAAGATATTAAAAAATCATTTGCTGAAGTAGAAAAAACACTTTATCAAACACAAAACAGAAGCGGACAAGATCCTTTGAATTTCCCAATCAGATTAACCAATAAACTGGCACATTTAAACAGTCTTGTCACCATGGGATATTTTCCTCCTACTGATCAGGATATTGCTGTAAAAAATGAACTTACTACCAAAATAGATGCCCAGTTAGGTGAATTTGACAAATTAGTATCCAAAGAAATAAAAGAGTTCAATCAGGCTTTTAACAAAAAAAACTTAAATTATTTACTGGTAGAATAAAACAATCTTATGGTTATATTGTCAGATATTCCAATACCTAAAATCTGGGATAAATGATTATTTCATTGTGGAAATTTGAGTCTTCTTGATGAATTTTTGTGCAATAGTTATACCCTGTCTTGTTAAATGAACCACATTAATATTAACCAGCAGATCGGTAACTTGACGTTAAAATAAATTACTTTTGCACTCATGATTTCTGAAATAAAAATAGAAGAAGTGTTTTCACTTGGAATTCCAATAGTTGATGTAAGATCTCCCGGAGAATTTCAGAAAGGCCATATTCCCAAAGCTGTAAATATACCTTTGTTTAGTAATGAGGAAAGAGCTCATGTAGGTACCGTTTATAAGCAAAACTCAAAGGAAGCTGCCCTCAAAATTGGTTATACTTATGTAGAACCAAAACTGAATAGTTTTATCTCAGAGTCATTAAAGATAGCTCCTAACAAAAGTATTATTGTCCATTGCTGGAGAGGTGGAATGCGAAGTCAATCCTTTGCAAAACACTTATCAGAAAATGGATTTGATGATGTAAAAGTTATCATTGGAGGATATAAAGCTTATCGGAATCATGTTTTAACTAATCTGGAAAAACCATTTCATTTAAAAGTACTGGGTGGATATACTGGAAGTGGTAAAACCCAAATTCTACACGAACTTAAAAAACTTAAAAATCAAGTAATTGATCTGGAAGGTCTTGCAAATCATAAAGGTTCTGCCTTTGGAGGAATCGGACAAAAAGAACAACCTACAGTAGAGCAATTTGAAAATAATTTGCATCATGCATTACAAAAACTTGATCCACTTCAGCCTATATGGGTAGAGGATGAAAGTCATAATATTGGAAGGGTAAAAATTCCAATACAATTCTTTCATCAGATTAGAGATGCAAAATTATATTTTTTAGATATTCCTAAAAATGAGCGGGCAATATTTTTAGTTTCAGAATATGCAAATATAAATACTCAGGCATTAAAAGATTCCATACTCCGTATTTCAAAACGTCTTGGTGATCTGAATACAAGAAAGTCAATTCAATTACTTGATAAAGAAAAATTTTATGAAGTTGCTCTAATTTCTCTTCATTATTATGATAAATTCTATTTGAAAGGAATGGAAAGACGTAAGCCTAACGAGGTACTACAAATCAAACTACCAACTACCAATCATTATAACAATGCATTGGAAATTAAAAAAATGGCAAACACATGAAAAACATAAAACTCACACAATACAGTCACGGAGCAGGATGCGGCTGTAAAATATCACCAAAAGTATTATCTACCATTTTAAAGACCAACCTCGCTCCTTTAAACGATGTTCAATTACTGGTTGGAAATGACAGCAGAGATGATGCAGCTGTTTATGATCTGGGAGATGGTTCAGCAATTATCAGTACTACTGATTTTTTTATGCCCATTGTAGATGATCCTTTCACTTTTGGAAAAATAGCAGCTACCAATGCAATTAGTGATATTTATGCTATGGGTGGGAAACCAATTCTGGCAATTGCCATTCTGGGATGGCCTATTGATAAACTTTCTCCTGAAATTGCACAGCAGGTTTTAGAAGGTGGTCGCCAAACTTGTCAGGAAGCAGGAATTTCTCTGGCAGGCGGACACAGTATTGACAGTCCGGAACCCATTTTTGGACTTGCAGTGACCGGAAGGGTTGATCTTAAAAAATTAAAAAGAAATGATACTGCAACCAGTGACTGCAAACTTTACCTTACAAAACCTTTGGGTATTGGATCTTTTGCAACTGCACAAAAACAAGGGAAACTACTCCCTGAACATGAGCATATTGCACCTGAATCTATGTCAAAACTAAATAATATAGGACAAGAATTAGCAGATATTGAAGGAGTAAAATCCATGACAGATGTTACAGGTTTCGGTTTGCTCGGTCATCTTACTGAAATGTGTGAAGGAAGTAATCTCTCTGCTGAAATTGAAATGGATAAAATTCCTGTGTTTGAAGAAGTCTACCAATATATTGAGCAAAAATGTATTCCCGGTGGAACACGAACCAACTGGGAGGCTTACGGTAAAAACGTGCAGTTAAAAAACAAAAATGACAAATGGATACTTTGTGACCCGCAAACAAGTGGTGGTTTATTGATTGCTGTAGAAGATAGTGCTGTTCAAAAAGTGGAAGAATTATTAAAAACCAATCAAATTGAACCTGTGTCTTTTGGAAAACTACAAAAGAGAAGCAATATATTGATCAAGGTAGTTTAACACTTGTTATTTCTTTAGCTGTGTTTGAATTAGGATAGCCACCGTGTAATAGATTAGCTACAGAGTCACACTGTGAAAACACAATATTTTTCAAAAGAGAATTTTGAGTTTGTAAAACAACCTATTTCTGAAAAAATTGTAAACATCTAATTTATAGTACTATATTAAAAAAACATTATTCTTCCAGTTTTTTATACTCCCTCATTTGTTTTGTAGGCTCAATAATAGAGTAGCCCTTCCATAACTGGTCATTAAATTGTTCTACATAGATCAATTTTATGTACTCTTTTTGTTTAAAAGCATTGAATTGCTGAAGCGAAATATCTGTATGATCCAAAACCAGCATTTCAAAAGAGGATTCTTCAGAAACAGCTAATTTGAATCCTACTTTAATTTCATTTAATTTTTTATCTAAAAGAAATCTTTTCTTTTTCCTTATCAAGGATATATTTCTGTCAACACTAACTTTTGAACCTTCTTTTTTTGAACAATATTTTAACTGATAAGTACCATCTATTTTTTCAAAAGAGATAGACCCACTAAAAGCATTATCGGAATATCCTACACCAAAGAGATGAATATCTGTACCCATTTTACCAGCATCATATTCATAATCAGCTCTAATTAATGCATATGTTTTAAGAGTGATAAATACTCTCCCTTTAAATTTTCCACTATTTTTTGGAACAAAATCAATGATATAAACATCTTCACCTTTAACTGTTGTTCCTCCTACAAGCGTATATTCATACCTGCTTGTTCGATGTAAAAAATCCCATTCCTTTTTATCACTAAAGGTGCTGTACTTTAATAAATAATTAGTAGAATTACGATAATATTTGGTTTTGAACTGCATTTCATTAATTCGTTTTAGAGAGTCTCTTTTTGCTTTGTCCAATTCATTCTCATTAATTTGTACTTTAGCACCAACAATTCCACTTTTTATTTTCCAGTATTCTTTTTCTTTGGTATTTGACAATAAGTTTTCAAAAATAGTTTCTATCTGCTCCATATCTGCAAGGTTCTTATCTTTAAGACTAACCATTTTTATGGGATCAATTTTTAATCGTAAGGAATCTGTTTTATTGTTGGAAAAGTATAAATTCCCTAAAAAATCGGTGTAGGAAACCGTATGTTTCGGAATTTTTCTTTCTACCATTTCAATCTTCTCCTTACTCAACTCTTGAAAGGAACTCTTCTTAAATTTAATCTTTATATGATCAATATCAGAAATAAACCTTCTACGGATAAATGTTTGATTTTTTATAGTGGTTCTTTTATAATTCAAATCTTTATTTTCCAATACTTTTTTTACAATAGACTCTGGGTTCAGATTCTTGCTAAAAACAAAAATTTCATTCAAACTATTGGTGTTTTCTTTTAAATAAACCACCGATGAACTATCTAATTGTTGAATTGTTAAATTTTTCGTCTCATACCCAATGTACTGAAAACTAATTGTATCATTTTTGTTTAATTTTGTAATATCCAATAAGTATTGCCCCTGCTCATTTGTAATTGTTCCTGTATTTTTATGTAAAAAAACAATATTTGCATATGACAAAGCTGTGTTTTTATCAATGTCAAGAAGAATTCCCTTTAACTCTTTACCTTCTCTAACAGGTATCGTATCTTGAGTAGATTGTGATAACCCAATAAAAAAAGAGAATAATGCCATAAAAGTAATTATAGGTTTATCCAAAAAATATTGTGATGTGTTTAAACCTGAAAAAAAAGATCTCTTTATAAAATGAAAGGATTGTAGTTGATTAATCATAAAATAGTTTTGAAATTGTAGTTCAAATTAAAGATAACTCTAACTTTTATAGACTTAAAACTTTGTTAAATAACAATGATTTAACATTTGGGTTATCAGGTGTTTATAAAATATAAAAAAAGGGGTATTGATAAATTAATTTGATACCTTAAATTATTTAAAATTCAACTTTGAATACCTGATTTTACAAGATCATATTAAAAATATATCCCGAAATAATAATACAAAGTGTTACTACCCCAAAGAAAATACCAATCAATTTAAAGGTCATTACTTTTTTTAATAACATGGCTTCCGGTAATGAAAGTCCGACTACACCCATCATAAAAGCAATAGCTGTTCCAATAGGAATTCCTTTGCTTACCAAAACCTGTACAATGGGTAAAATTCCTGAAGCATTTGAATACATTGGTACTGCCAGAATGGTTGCAATAGGTACGGCAAATAAATTATCTTTACTCATATACTGTTCAAAAAAACCTTCCGGAATATAACCATGCATCACTCCGCCAATAGCGATACCAACAACAACATAGAGAATTACCCCTTTTAAAATGTTTAAAACTTCATTCCAAATTACAGGTATTCTTTGTGTAAAGGGTTGCTTTTCTACCTGAAAAATATCCTGCTCACGTTGTGCATTTTCTAAAACTTCCTTTACCCAGGGTGTTAAATATCTTTCCAGTTTTAACTTTTGCAAGATCATTCCAGAAACAGTTCCCAGTAAAACACCACTTATGACATAAATTGCAGTCATTTTTACACCAAAAAGTCCAATAAAAAGACCTATTGCCACTTCGTTCACCAAAGGAGAGGTTACCAAAAATGAAAAAGTAACACCCAATGG
>Ga0256834_1002122_pt1 | contig 12786 bp, 8 predicted proteins | sample 4281140metaG_FD_190536 | JGI IMG/M metagenome (GOLD analysis project Ga0256834, IMG submission 190536) | Hydrothermal vent microbial communities from East Pacific Rise, Pacific Ocean - 4281-140 | ecosystem: Environmental > Aquatic > Marine > Hydrothermal vents | place: Pacific Ocean: East Pacific... | reverse complement strand
AAGTTTATCATCGTTGTGCCTAGTATCGCTATCAAAGAGGGTACGAAAAAGACACTTGACATCACAACTGAACACTTCAAAACACTTTTTGACAATGTCCCTTATGATTACTTTATCTACGATAGTGCAAATTTAGAGCAGGTTCGTGACTTTGCAACTAGTAGCGATATTCGTATCATGGTTATCAACATAGATGCTTTTAGAAAGAGTTTTACAGACCCAGCCAAAGAAACAAAAGCTAACATCATCCATAGAGAGATAGACAAGCTAAATGGTTTTCGCCCCATAGAGTTCATCGCCTCTACAAATCCCATAGTCATCATCGATGAACCACAAAGTGTGGACAATACTAACAAAGCAAAAGAAGCTATAGAAAAACTAAACCCTCTATGCCGTCTTAGATACTCGGCTACACACATACAGAAGTTCAACCTCATGTATAAGCTTGACAGTATAGATGCTTATGAACAAAAGCTAGTCAAGCAGATAGAAGTGGCAAATGTCAAGATAAACGACTCCTCAAACAAGCCCTATATCAAACTCATAAGCATAGATAAAAAACAACCACCCATAACTGCGAAAGCTGAAATAGATATAAATAAAAATGGTATCACAAAGAAAAAAATTGTCACACTTAAAAGCGGAAGTGATCTTTATGAACTTTCAAATGGTAGAGATGTCTACAATGGTTATCTTGTTATAGAGATATGTAGAGAAGAAGGCAATGAATTTGTAGAGTTTAAAAACCACCAGAGCCTTGATGTAGGTGAGATGGTAGGTGATGTTGATGATGACACGATAAAGAGACTCCAGATACGAAAGACCATAGAGGAACATCTTGATAAAGAACTTAGACTAACAAGTGAAGATATCAAAGTACTTAGTCTCTTTTTTATAGATAGAGTTTCAAACTATCGTGAGTATGACCAAGAGGGCAATGCCCAAAAAGGTAAGTATGCTTTATGGTTTGAAGAGGAGTATAAAGAGATAAGCAAAAGAAGAAAGTATCGAACACTTTTTGGTGATGTAGATGTTGATACAGAAGTAGAAAAAGTTCACGATGGCTACTTTTCAAAAGATAAAAAGGGTGTGCTAAAAGATAGTACAGGTAAGAACAAAGATGATGAAAACACATTTGACCTTATCATGAGAGACAAAGAGAAGCTTTTGAGTTTTACAAGTCCTCTTAGATTTATCTTTTCTCACTCAGCACTCAAAGAGGGTTGGGATAACCCAAATGTTTTTCAGATATGCACACTAAACGAAACTTCATCAGTTATGAAAAAGAGACAAGAGATAGGTCGTGGACTTCGTATATGTGTCAATCAAGAAGGAGAGAGAGTTTACGGACATAGTATCAACACACTCACCGTTATGGCAAATGAGAGTTATGAGAGCTTCGCAAAAGCACTACAAGAAGAGATTGAAAAAGAAGAGGGTATCAAGTTTGGTGTTATAGAGGAGCATTTCTTTGCAAATATCACGACTACAGATGAAGATGGCGAGAGTGTTTATGTAGGAGTAAAGGCAAGTGAAGAGTTGTGGGAGTATCTGCACTCTCAAAAATATATAGACTCCAAAGGAAAGATACAAGATAGCCTGAAAAAAGAGCTTAAAGATGAGACATTTGAAGTGCCAGATGCTTACAAACATATAGAGCCTGAGATAACAGCTAAAATCAAAAAGATAGCAGGAAGTCTAAACATCAAAGATGCAAGTGATAAACAACTCATATCTCTAAACAAAGAAGTCTTTTTAAGCCAAGAGTTCAAAGAGTTGTGGGAACAAGTAAAGTATAAAACGACTTATAAAGTAGACTTTGATGCAGATGCATTAGTAGCAAAGTGTGCTTTAACAATAGCAAATACTCTCACAGTAGGCAAGATAAAATACCTCTACTCAAAAGCTACAAACAAGATAACCAAAGTAGGTGTAGAGATAGATGAAGATAGCATAAAAGAGCAGTTTGGAGATGTGGAGATAGTAGACTTTTCACTTCCCGATATAGTAACTTATATGCAAAATGAGACAAATCTCACACGAAAAAATATAGTTGATATACTCATAAAAAGTGGTAAATTAGATAGTTTTAAAAATAATCCTCAAAAGTTCATTGATGAAGCTATATCTATCATCAAAAAGACGATGAGCCACTTTATCGTGGATGGTATCAAGTATGAAAGGATAGGTGATGACTCTTACTATGCCCAAGAGTGCTTTGAAGAAAATGAACTCTATGGGTATATCTCTTCTAACATGATAGAAAATAGAGAAGACAAGTCTATCTATACACATACAGTCTATGACTCCGATATAGAGAAAAACTTTGCAAAATCCTTTAATAAAAACGACCTTGTCAAACTCTTTACAAAGCTACCTTCATGGTTTAAGATAAACACACCACTTGGCAGTTACAATCCTGATTGGGCAGTTTTGATAGAAAAAGATGATGAAGATAGATTGTATTTTGTAGTAGAGAGCAAAGGGAGTCTATTTACAGAGGAGTTACGAGATAGCGAAGAGGCAAAAATCTCCTGTGCCAAAAAACATTTCAAAGAGATATCTGATAAGATAGAGTATCTTGTCTCAAATGGGTTTGAGCATTTTAGGGAGAGGATATAGATATATCAGGGATTTTTAGAGTTGCCCTTTTAAGCTATTTATGATTTTATCAGCTTTTTTATAGAGTGTTCTCTCTTTTTTTAAAGAGGGGATGATTTTTAGATTTTTTGATAGGGTAAATATCTTCTCATCAAGTGCTTTTTTCTCTATGCTTGTAGCGATGCTTTTTGTATGAAAGCCCAAGATATTTGTTTCTGTTTTTAAGACAAGGTCGCTGTTTTTTTCTAAGCAGATATTTTTACCATCGATAAACTTATAGTTACATTCATAACCTGCTATCTTTTCTACTTTGCCCTTAAACTGTTTTTTAAAATTTATCTTCACCTGTTTTTTCTCATCAATTGAAAGATCTTGAAATTTCTTAAATAGTAGATATTTTAGATTTGGTAGTTTTGTTGCTGTATTTTTATCTAAATCTATCTTATATATCCATTTTGGGGTTATGTATGTCATGTTGTCTATACTTTTATCTTTTCGCATAAAAGTACTTTTTTTATTTGTGTAGATTACTTTTGTTTTTCCGTAGTCTTTAATATATAGTGTTTTAGAGCCACTTTCACTACCACTAATTTTATAATGGACTATACCCTCCTTAAAATCAAAACCTCTATCAAAAATATTTTTATCTGCTAAAAGAGAGGATGTAAATATGGAGAAAAGTAGTAAAAAAATCTGTATCTTAATCAAATCTTATCTCCTAGTAGGTAATTGTTATTTGTAAGATTATAGCAAATAAAAATTACTTTTAGGATACTTTAGTAAAAAACTTTAGCTTTTCTTTGTTAAAAAACTAATTTTATTATAAAATGTAACAATTTAGCATTAGTCTAGTTTTAAAACAGTCATAAAAGCCTCTTGAGGTAGCTGGACCTTTCCAATGGACTTCATTCTTTTCTTTCCAGCTTTCTGTTTTTCTAAAAGTTTTCTCTTTCTTGTGATATCACCACCATAACATTTAGCAGTTACATTTTTGCCCATTGATTTTATAGTCTCTCGTGATATGACTTTGCTTCCAATACTAGCTTGAATTGCAACTTCAAAAAGTTGTCTTGGAACTAACTCTTTCATCTGTTTTACAAATTCACGACCCTTAGAGAGAGCTTTTTGATTTGGTACGATGATAGAGAGTGCATCTACAATTTCTCCTGCAACTCTTATATCAAGTTTTACCAAGTCACCCTCTTGATATGAGATTGGGTCATAATCAAAACTTGCATACCCTTTTGTTACAGATTTTAGTTTGTCATAAAAATCCATAACTATCTCATTCATAGGAATCTCATACTCCAACAAAACTCTTTGTGGGCTTAGATAATCCATATTTTTTTGGATACCTCTTTTATCATTTACAAGGGTTATAACATTTCCTAGATATTCGCTTGGAGTTAAGATAGTAGCTTTTACATATGGTTCAAGAATTCTATCCATCTTGTTTACTGGTGGGAGTTGGCTTGGGTTTTGTATCTCTATCTCACTTTTATCGTTTAGAATTACTTTGTAAGTTACAGTTGGAGCTGTGGCTATAAGATCTAGGTTAAACTCTCTTTCTAATCTCTCTTTTGTAACTTCCATATGAAGCATCCCTAAAAAACCAACACGAAAACCAAAACCAAGAGCCGCTGAGGTTTCAGGTTCATAAGAGATGCTTGAATCATTTAAACTAAGCTTATCAAGAGCATCTCGTAAATCTTCAAATTTATCAGTCTCAATAGGATAAATTCCAGCAAAAACAAATGCCTTTGCCTCTTCAAAACCACTAATAGGTGTGAGAGTTGGATTTTTAAGATCTGTTAGGGTATCTCCTACTTGAATATCACCAACAGTTTTAAGACCAAGTGAGATTATGCCAATTTCGCCACTTTTTATACTTTTTGTAGCAACTGGTTTGATTGGATGAGGATAATTTAGAGTTAAAATCTCATGTTTGTTTTTTGTACCCATTATAAGTACTTCTTGCCCTTTTTTTATCTCTCCATCATATACCCGAACAAGAGCTAAAGCTCCTAAATAGCTATCAAACCAACTATCATAAATAAGTGCTTTTGTAGGAGCATTTTCATCTCCACTTGGAGGAGGAATTCGCTCTATTATCGCAGCTAATAGCTCTTCTATGCCTATTCCACTTTTTGCACTCACTTCAAGTGCATCTGTGCAATCAAGCCCAATAGTATGCTCAATTTCATCTCTTACTCTATCAGGGTCAGCCGCTGGGAGGTCAATCTTATTTAAAACTGGAATCATCTCCAAATCATTTTCAAGAGCGATATAGACATTTGCGATAGTTTGAGCTTCAACACCTTGAGATGCATCGACAATCAAAAGTGCACCTTCACTAGCAGCCAAGGAGCGACTAACCTCATAAGAGAAATCAACATGACCTGGAGTATCGATAAGGTTTAAGATATAATTAACTCCATTTTTTTCATAATCTAATCTAACACTTTGGGCTTTTATAGTGATACCTCGCTCTTTTTCTATATCCATAGTATCCATAACTTGTGAGCTCATCTCTCTATTTGTTACAGCTCCACACTCTTGGATGAGTCTATCTGCTAAAGTGCTTTTTCCGTGGTCAATATGTGCGATTATTGAGAAGTTTCTTATAAGTTTTTGCATCTAGTTAAAAAGTCCGTTTACACTTTCATTGTGATAGATTCGACGAATTACTTCGCTAAAAAGATGAGCGACTGACAAAACTGTAATCTTGTCACTTTGTTGTGATAGTGGAATAGTATCAGTCACAACAAGCTCATCAAGACCACCTTTTTCAATTCTCTCATATGCTTCTCCACTTAAAACTGGATGTGTACAAAAAGCCATAGCTGAAGCAGCACCTTTTGCTTTTAGAGCTTCAGCTGCTTTTACCATAGTTCCTGCGGTATCAATCATATCATCTATCAAAATTACATCTTTTCCTTCAACATTTCCGATGATATTCATAACTTCACTCTCATTTGCTCTCTCTCGTCTTTTATCAACTATAACAAGGTCAAGCCCCATAGTTTTAGCAAACTCTCTAGCTCTTGCAACTCCACCAATATCAGGACTTGCTACTATTGGGTTTTTGAGATTTTTTCTTTGCAAATAGTCTTTAAAAATGATAGAACCGTAAAGATTATCAACTGGAATATCAAAAAAGCCTTGGATTTGTCCAGCATGTAGATCAACCGTAACTACTCTGTCAATTCCTGCCGTCTCAAAAAGGTTTGCAACTAACTTTGCAGTTATTGGAACACGAGGGGCTGCTTTTCTATCTTGTCTTGCATATCCAAAGTAGGGGACAATTGCTGTTATTGAGTTTGCTGAACTTCTTTTTAGTGCATCAGTCATAATGAGAAGCTCCATTAAGTTATTGTTTGCAGGGACGCAGGTAGATTGGATGATAAAAACATCTCTGCCTCTTACACTCTCTGTAACTCTAACTCCTATCTCTCCATCGCTAAAAGTTGTGATTTTAGCATCTGATAATGGAATGGATAGATACTTTGCAACGGATTTAGAAAATTCAGGATTTGCTGTTCCTGAAAAGACTTTATAGCCTCTCATTTGTGACCTTTGTGATTTTAGTTTTATATTTTGATTGGGATTTTATCTTAAATCTCATTAGAGATACCCTTAAGCTTTAATAGGTTAAAGTAATATAAAATTTTGGAGGTAATCATGTTTTTAAAAAAAGCAATAGTTGCTACTTTGTTCTTTTTACCAGTTGCATCTTTTGCATCTGAAGGTGAAAAAATCTATAAAAAGTGTGCAATTTGTCACGGTTTAGATGGAAGTAAAAAATCGCTTAATGTGAGTGAAAAGATTGCAGGTTGGGATGCTGATAAAGTTATAAAAACCTTGCATAGTTATAAAGATGGCAAGATAGATAAATATGGCTTTGGGAAAATGATGATGGGTCAAGCTACAAAATTAGATGATAACCAGATGAAAGTTGTTGCTAAATTTGTAGAGGAGTTAAAGCCAGCAAAAATTAAAAAAGAGATGAAAGATAGACATATTAGTAGTGAAGAGCTTAAATACAATGCATTTTTAAAAGATTATTTCAAAAAAAATCGAAATGGAACAACTAAAGAGGCAAAACAGCTTTGGAGAAAACATCTTTTAGAGACAACAAAATAATAGTTAAAGTGCATCATAAGCTATGATGCACCTTTTGATTAAAACAGACACGAAAAATCTAAAACTTTTACTTTATCATCTATTGTTAACTCTATATCTTTTATGTAGTGTAAAGAGTAAGGATATCCGTCATAGTCCCAAGCCTTAATATAAATATAGTCAATATTTTCTTGTTTATCTAAAGGTAAATCCGCATCAATTTGATAATTAAAAAAATCTTTCATAGGTCCTTGATCATAACCTAGATATGTGCCATGACTTCCTTCAACATAATCATTGTTTACCACTATAAGTTGCCCTTGTCCTGGATTTTGCCAGCCATCTGCTATGTATGCTGCATTGTGTATGGAGCCATCTAAATATTTAATAAAAAGTCCTATACCACCTATTGAGCGATTAGGTGTATTGTAAAAACCTGAAAACTTAAGTTTAAAATCTGTTAATTTTTCCCCATCTAAAGGATATTTTATATAGCTCTCTTCAAGTGGTAAATCAAGCCAAAGTCCATAATCAGCATCAAGTTTTAGATTTGGATTACCAACAATCTCTAAATTACAAACATTTTGTTTATCTATCTCAACAGCTTTATAATCAACCCAATTCTTAACATAATGTTTTTTACCACTACTATCAACTCCAACAGCATGTGCAAAGAGATCAGAATCTTCATATTTTATTGTACTATCTGTGTAGCTAGGAGTCATTGTTACTTCTATATCTATAGAGCTATTTTGTGCTAAGTTTCCACTAAAGTCACTATTTGAAAAAACACCTTGACCTTGTTTTGTTGAATATAATTGAAACAGATTTAAATCACAACTATTTCCGAGAGATTCGTTTTTCAAAGTAACACTCATCTTTTTTGAAGTAGAAACATCTCCAAAATCAATCATCGATTTATCAAAGGATAACTTATAATCACAATTTTCAATAGCCCTATAATCAACCCAGTTTTTAACATAATGTTTTTTACCACTACTATCAACTCCAACAGCATGTGCAAATAAATCTGAGTCTTCATATTTTGTTATATTATCTGTATAGTCGGGAGTCATTGTTACTTCTATGTCAATTGAACTATTTTGTGCTATTATTCCACTAAAGTCACTATTTGAAAAAACACCTTGACCCTGTTTTGTTGAATATAATTGAAATAGATTTAAATCACAATTATCTCCAATAGACTCATTTTTCAAGGTAATACTCATGTTTTTTGAAGTAGAAATACCTCCAAAGTCAATCATTGATTTATCAAATGACAATTTATATTCACAAACTGAAGCACTCATTGAGAGTGGCAATACGAACACAGCGCTTTTAAGTAATAACTTTATAGATTTCATTAGAAATACTCCATTAATAAATTTTTAATATTTATTAAAGCAATTACTGTTCCTATTTGTCAATAGCGATTTTATGTTATAAAATAGTTTGAATTTTTATTCTTGATAGTGTTACTAATAGTTACATTTTTTTATTGTTGAAGTGAGTTAGTAGAAACTATTTAGAAGATATAAACTTATATTATCTTTTGACGATATAAGTCTTATGAATACACGAAAAAAAGTTACATTTATTTTAATAGGGGTCTTTATACTTCTTGGCATGGTTTTAGCTGTGAGTGTGCTGTTTAATTTTAGAGAATATGGTATAAAAAGTGCTAAAGAGAAAGCAGAATTAACCTCTGAAATTGTTAAAAATGGTTTAACAGCTCATATGGTTAATGGCATGATGGACAAGAGGAGATATTTCCTTCAAAAGATGGAAGATTCCAAAAACATGAATGCTCTTTGGATAAGTAGAACAGGGCTTGTTGTAGATCAATTTGGTGATGGAATTGAGAATGAACTTCCAAGGGACAATATAGATAGAGAAGTTTTAAAAACAGGGAAACCTTATGTTAAATATACAGAGACTTGGGATAGTGCAGAGTTAAGAGCCACTTTTCCATATATAGCATCTTCTAAAGGGACACCGAATTGTTTAAAATGTCATAATGCAAAAGAGGGAGATGTCTTAGGGTCTATCAGTATGGTTATAGATGTGAGTGAAATGAGAGGTAGTTGGCTTAACTCTATTTTTTATATTATTATTATCTCTATTTTAGCAATTATTATCACACTTTTTGTTATAAATAATGCTCTCAGACCATATATGAAGATATTTGATTCAGTAAAAGATGTTATGGCAAAAGTAAGTAGTGGAGATTACTCAAAAAGAATAGTCTCTGTCTCTTCGATAGAGGGGCAAGATGTTGCAGATAGAATCAATGGAATGCTTGAAAAATTACAAGGAGCTTTAACTGAATTAGAGGGAAAAGTTGGCATTTTTTTATTAAATAAAAGTTACAAAAGACACAAAGATCCATTAGTCGCTGTAAGAGAGATTATAAATGAACTTTCAGATATTTATAAATTTAAGAAGACTATTGAGTTAGATAAAGATTTGGATGAAATTTATGCAAGAATTGCACAAGTTTTAAGGATAAAATTTGGTTTAAATGATTTTAATATAATTGAAAAAGATATAAAAAAATCAACTACAAGATTTGTTCATGTTGAAAAGAAAATTCACTGTTTAGCGGTAGAAGAGGGGTGTAGGGCAGATAGAACAAGAGCTCCTGTAAACTCATCTGTTTTTGAAAATGTCTGTTCAAGTTTTAGTTGTGACTCTTGTAAGTATCTCTGTCTTCCTTTTGCAATTTCAGATGATTTAAATCTTATAGTTTCAATTGTAAGTGAAAATGATAAAGAGAAAAAAAGAGTTGATTCTTTGCCTTATTTTATAGCAGATTATATAAATACAGCAAGAAGTGAAATAGTAAGCGTTAGATTAAATAAAATTTTGCAAGATACTGCAAGATTAGATCAACTTACAGGTTTGTATAATAGGAAATTTTTAGAAGAGTTTGTAGAAAAATCAATTCCACAAGCAAAGCGAGCTGATAAAACCTATGGTGTACTTATGATTGATATTGATCACTTCAAAATGATAAATGATACTTATGGGCATGATGTTGGAGATGAAGCTATAAGAATAATATCAAGAGTTATAAAAGAGTCGATTCGTGAATCTGATGTTGCTATAAGGTTTGGTGGTGAGGAGTTTTTAGTACTCCTTTATAACTGTACAAATGAGCATATAGCTAATGTTTGTAGCAAGATAGGAGAAGAATTTTCAAAGCAAGAGATAAAAGCTAAAAATGAGATATTTACAAAAACATTAAGTATAGGTGCTTCTATCTTTCCAAATGACAGTGATGATATATACAGATGCATTAAGTTCGCTGATATTGCATTATATCGTGCTAAAAATGGTGGAAGAAATAGAGCGGTTAAGTTTGAAAAAGGGATGGAAGATATGTAAACATTCAGGCTAAAGAGACCTAAATGTTTTAGATGTTAATGATTATGTTCTTCTTTTTCTTCATCATGATCTTTTTTTTCAGCTTTTTCGTCATGATCATCATGGTCTTTATTGTCAGCTTTTTTAGCTAAACACTTTTCACACATAACTTTTTTACCATCAACAACAGTACAGTCTGGGCAAGTTGATTTGTCTTTGCATTCACACTTCTCTTTGTCACCACAGTCATGTTTTTTATCTTTTTTTGTTGCACAAGAAGTTTTTTCACCATCAGCTAATGTTTTTACCTCTTTTGCACCTTTGTTTGCACAACCACAATTACCACAAGCTAAAGCACTTGTCGCACCAAACAGCACTACTGCTAACACACTTAAAAAAAGTTTTTTCATATTTTCTCCAATAAATTTTTTTGACAAGGTGCATATTATAGAAAAAATGTGTAACAATTGTGTAACAAAATTTAGATATAAAAAAAACTTATATCTAAGACAGTAAAAGCCTAAAAATCGTAAATTTTTTTACTTTGTAAGCTCTTTTTTATATTATAAAATGTTATAATTTCACTAAATCTATTAAAAATTAAAGGAGTTTACATCATGGAGAGAAGAGATTTATTTAAAATAGCTGGTGTTGGAGTGGCAGCTATTACTTTGTCAGCTTGTAGTTCATCAAAAGTTGCATCTAGTAGCTTAGTTACTGTTCAAAAGGTGATGAGAAAAAAGACCAAAGGTAAAAGAGTTGTAGTTGTTGGTGCAGGCTTTGGAGGTTTGACAATAGCAAAACAACTTAGAAAAGAGGATAAAACTCTTGAAGTCATTGTCTTAGAGAAAAAAGATGTTTTTATGGCTTGTCCTTATAGTAATGCTTATCTTGGAGGCATAAAAGGTGCTACACTCGATAAACTTATGCATGATTTTTATGAACCAGCAATCTCTTATGGATATGAGTTTATAAGAGCTGAAGTTATAGCAATCGATAGAGTCTCAAAAGTTGTCTCTACAACAAGTGGCAGTATTGATTATGATATATTAGTTTTATCTCCTGGTATTTCTTACAATTATGAGGGTCAGTTTCCAGATTGGGATGCAGACAAAATCTCTCTAGTTTCAAAACGTTGTCCAGCGGGATTAATACCTGGGAGTGAACATCTTGCACTTAAAAGAGAGCTTGAAGATATGGATGATGGAGATTTTGTTATCGTTCCTCCTGCAAAAGGGAAGTACAGATGTCCTCCTGCTCCTTATGAGAGAGCTTCTATGGTTGCAAATTATATGAACAATGAAGAGATTGAGGGAAAAGTTATCATACTTGATACAAGAGGAGGTAAGTTTGCTAAAGGGAAAGCTTTTAAAGAGAGTTGGGAAGATCTATATAAAGATAGAGTTGTCTATGTTGGAAGAAGTGAGATAGTAGATGTAGATCCTTTAAAAAAAGTTATAACATATAAAGAGTTTGCAGATAAAGAGGATAAAAAAGGGATAGTTAAAACTATAAACTACCAAGTGTGCAATCTCATACCAAACAACAAAGCAAACCCACTCATAAAACTCTCAGGAATCAAGACAAATGATTTAGGATATGCCAAAATGGATGGTACAAGTTTTAGGTCAATTAGCGATAAGAGTATCTATGTTATAGGTGATTGTGTTGGTCATAAGATACCACCAAGTGGACAGACAGCAATTTGGGGTGCAAAAAGAGCAGCTTTGGAGATAGTAGCTGGTTTTGGTGGTGAGAGTTTTGAGTCAAGTGAAGGGTTGCCTGCTAAAAATGCAAATATCTGTTTCTCAATGATTAATGGAAATCCTGATGAAGCTATAATGGTAACTCATGATTTTTCACTAAATCCAAAAACAGGTAATTTAAAAGGAAAAGGAACCGTTCCAAAACCAAAAGATGGAGATGGAAAGTATAGATCAAAAGGTGTAGCAAAACTCACAAATGAGTGGTTTGATGGTGTTATGCGAGAACTATTTTTATAGGAGAGAAGATGCAAAGAAGAGATTTTATAAAACTACTTGGTAGTTCAGCTTTTGTAGCCATAAGCCCATCTTTGATAGATGAAACTTTAAAAGCAGATGATGGAACTCTTTATAAATCTTATGAGAGAGTAAAGTTAGTTGATAAAGATGGCAATTCTATAAAAGCAAGCTCTTTAAAAGAGGATGTGACATATGTATTTAACTATCCTCTTGTTGGCACACCTTGTTTTTTGATTGATATAGGAAAAGAGAGTTTAAAAAATATTAAGCTTAAAAGTGAGAGTGGAGAAGAGTATATTTGGAGAGGTGGAGTTGGTGCCAAAGGAAGTATAGTCTCATACTCTGGCATCTGCTCACATCAGCTAACTCATCCAACTCCAAAAAATAGCTTTATATCGTATGTGCCAAAAAGTGGAAAAACTTTGTCATATAAAAGTGGAGGAGTCATTGTATGCTCATCTCATATCTCTGCATTTGATCCTGCTTTAGGTGCAAAAAGATTAAGTGGTGAAGCTAAATATCCTTTAGCATCTATAGTTTTAGAGCTAGATGCTAATAGTGATGAACTTTATGCTGTTGGTGTTTTAGGAGTTGATAAGTTTCAAGAGTATTTTAAATCTTTTAAGGGCGAACTTAAAGAGTTTTATGATGGTAGAAGAGCTGCTAAAAAAAGAGTAACAAAAAGTACAGTTGT
>Ga0256834_1002121_pt1 | contig 12788 bp, 10 predicted proteins | sample 4281140metaG_FD_190536 | JGI IMG/M metagenome (GOLD analysis project Ga0256834, IMG submission 190536) | Hydrothermal vent microbial communities from East Pacific Rise, Pacific Ocean - 4281-140 | ecosystem: Environmental > Aquatic > Marine > Hydrothermal vents | place: Pacific Ocean: East... | reverse complement strand
ACCATCACCGAAAAAAACAGATGGTTCTGGACGGAGGTTTACTTCAATGGCGCCGGATGGTTGACCTTCGACCCGCTTTCCGGGGAAGATCCAAACGCCTTCAGACCCTTCGAGATGAGCGTGAGTCCGCGGGTGCAGGAACTGAACCCAAACGAGACTGCAAGAGTAAACCTGACTGTGGAGAACGTTGCCGTAGAGGGAAACATCACCCTGACCGTGAGGAGTCCAAAAGGGCGGTTCCAAACCACATTGGGGCCAGGAGAGCACACGATCAGTCTTGGAAAGTTCCAGTCTCCCGGAATGTACCCCGTCATAATCGATGGGTCGGTGGAGGTAAACGGCACCCCCATGGGTGGGTGGGCCATCGCCTGGCTGGAAGTTTCGGGGAGTCCCAAGCTGACGGTGGAAAGGCCCCTGTTGCAGCTGACGCCGGGGGACGCACGGGATCTTGGGGTGCATGTGAACGGAACTGCGGACACGCATCTTACGGTCAACGCCCCGTTCAGCGATGCGAAACTTCCGTTTCCCTGGATGCTGACACCAACGAACGGCACGGGGACATTTAAGTCCACGCTGGTGCTAAACGTCCCATGGGAGGCAGAACATGGGTGGTACATCTTCGATGTGACGGCTTCGACCGCAAACGGCACATACAGCCTGTTCCTCCCCATGAGGGTGATCACGCCGCCGAACCTGATGGTCTTCTCGCGGAGAAGCACGGTGGACGCGGGGAGGGTATTGATACTGAGCGGTTCAACGGACACCGAGGAGGGCGAGGTCTACGCCACCCTGACCTACGGGGGCAGACTACACGTTGTGGGGGCAGGAGAGGTCAAAAACGGATCCTTCGTCCTCAACTGCAGGATACCCCCGGACGTTCCGCCGGGTTATAGAACGATTAACGTCCACTACATCCCAGTTGCAGGTTCCCCAGTTACGGAGGGCTTCGTGCCCCTAAAGGCCTACGTGCGCGGCACATCGCGGATATCCATCCAAAGAGAGGTGATTTTTAAGGCAGGCCCGACGTTTCTCAGGGGCTCTTTATACGGCGGGAGCGGGAGCCCGATAAACGGGAACCTCACGTACTACATCGATGGGAAACCTATAGGGAACGTCACGGCCATCAACGGGAGGTTCGAGATAGCCCTCACCGTGAGGAAGCCCGGGAGGCACATCCTGACAATCCGGTACGGGGGAGACGGGGAATACCAGGGGATAACGGCAGACGTTACCGTTATCGCGGTTAGGGTAGAGGTTAAAACCGTCAGCCGACCCCTTCTTGGGGAAAAACTGAAGCTCGAGGGGTACGTGGATGGTATGGGGAACGGAGCGCTGAGGATTCTGACGGCGTCCGGGGAGGGCAGCAACGTAACGGTTAGAGGGGGGTCCTTCAGCGCGGATTTGGGGCCCCTGAGGGAAGTTGGAAGACAGTCGATTGGCGTGTACTGGGGTAGAACCCTCTTGGGAGGTTTAAACTTCACCGTCTTCTCCCCGACCGAAATACGACTGTTGAACGCAACCATCCACGAGGGTGGTATTCTAAAAGTGCCCGCTCTCCTAACAGACGGCCTTGGAAGGCCAGTTGTCGGGGTCACGTTGAATGCGGAGGCCAATGGGGTGAGCCTTACCTCCACGACAAACGGCTCGGGAATAGCGGTTTTCAACGTCCCCGTGGGGAAACACAAAAAGAACCTCACCATCGCGGTGACGTTTTCGGGGGCAGGATACTACCTCCCGGCGAAGGTGGAGGGAACGCTGAGCGTAAAGGGGGAAGGAACCGACTGGAGGTACCTGACCGTACCAGTCGTGATATCCCTTCTCCTTATCCTGGCACGTAGAAGAAAGAGGAACGCGGCCAGAACGGGGGGCGGCGTGGCAATAGTCTTTCCCGACGGAATCCCCCTCTTCGAGGAGGGAGAGGCCGTGGAGTTTGAGACGAACTGTGAAGCGGAGGTCTACGTGAATGGGAACCCCCTGGGGAGAGGTAAGAGGTTCCGGATACAGCTGGAAGCGGGAGAGCACGGAATAGAGGCAGTCTGCGGAAGAAACACCGGACGGGCAAGGGTTAGGGTGGTGGCGAGGTACAACCACGGGGTAGCGGAGCTTTACGAGGGGTGCTTCCTCAGGTGGGTTGAGTCCACAGGAGTGAGGACGACGGAGAAAACGCCCAGAGAGATTTTCCTGGCCCTGAAGCACTCTCTGCATGGGGAGGATAGCCTGAAGCTCTTAACGGACATCTTCGAGCGTGCGAGGTACGGGAGGGAACGGATCACGAGAAGGGAATTCGTCGAGTTCTACCGCATCCTCAGAAGGACGGTGAGGGGTGAGTGTTATGTATGAGAGGCTGGGAAGGGTTGCCGCCTACACCGGCGGGCTTGCGATAGTTTACGTCGCCATTGAACATGTTTCCATTCTGGAGGGGGCACTGCGGGCGTTCATCGTTCTTTGGCTGCTGCTGGTACTCTCCGAGATGGCGGGGGGACATGAAACGGGTAGCATCCTCAGGTGGATGGGAGTAATCTTGGCGGTTGCACTGCTCCCCTGGAAAAGCTTCCGGCTCCAGACTGCGGCAGTTGTGGCAGTGATTGGGGCGGCTGTTGCAGGCAACGCCGCAAGGACGGGGGTAGAACGGCTCGCCCGGGGGGTTGGAGTTGCCGTTTTGCTTTTGGGGGTATCCACGGTGCCCGCTGTGGCCGCCGTTAAGGAAACGTTTCTGTACGCAGGGGCGGCGTTCCTGGGAGCTTATACGGTGGCCGAGTACGCTAAATCACGTGGATGGGGCCCAAAAGCGGACGCATCGATAATCCCCGCAGGGGTTCTCGGGGGCCTTGCTGGACTGTACCTCGATTTCAGCGTACGGTTAATGAGCGAGTACCCATCACTGGCGTTCTACGGCAGATGGCTGGCCCTTACCGGTGCAACAGTAGTCGCGGCGGCGTGGGCGTACGCCCTCATCCCCGAAGAGCACCCGGTGGGGATAACCTCCGGATGGAATGGTTCACGAATAACCTCAACCTGGGGGGAGGAGGCAGTAAGGGAGTTCGTACTCACCGGGCGGAAGACGGATCTGGTATCGTACATCGCGTACTACGGAAGGGACGCCCTCCCCACAAGGGAAGAGCTGAAACGAGTGCTCTCCAGGATCGAGGATTACAGTGAAACCCGCATACCAAAGCTGATGCCGCGCTGGCTGAAGAGAAGGTATGTCCTGAAGGAAGTTGAGCGCAGAAAGAAGCTCGTGGAGGAAGTCCTTGGGGAAATAGACCTCCTGCTAAAGGGGGGAGGTTAATGAAAAGGCAGTTGGTGGGTTACGCCCTTTGGGCCGTTGTGATGGGCGTCTTTTTCATGGTGCCGGGGATGATGGTCCTCGCAGTGGTACCACTGACCGTACTCGCCCTTGGATTTCTCTTAGAACCCCCAAAGGGGATATCAGTGGAGAGAACGCTTCCGGGGAGGGGAATAGGGCCCGGGGAAGAGATAGAGGTTTCCCTGAGGGTAAAGGCGACGAAAGGAATCGGACTCATCGTGCTCCGCGAGGTCCCCCATCCAGGGCTGGCGCCCCAGGGAGAGCTCAGGTGGTTTCTGTTTAAGGGTCTCAGGCCACTGGAGACCACACTCAAGTACCGGCTCAAGGCGGAGGCTTGGGGGCACCTGAGGATACGCAGAACGGAAGCGCTGTCATTAAACCCGCTCGGCATAAGAAGTTCCTGGGGGGTGTACGGAAACGAGAGCGTATTAAACATCGGCCTTCCCGCGAACGTTATCACCATGCACGGGAAGGGCCTAAAACAGCGCGGCCTCCCGGGAAGCAGAACCGCCCTAAAGGGGGCGGCTTCAATGGATTTCAAGGAAGTACGGCGCTATCAACCAGGGGACTCTGTGAAGAGCATCAACTGGAAGGCCACCGCGAGAACGGGGCAGGCCATGGCAAACGAATACGAGAGGGAGGCCAGGGGTACGGTGCTGCTGATAATCGACGCCAGTCCCGACACAGAACCGGGACGAGTGGGGGGCACGTACTCACGGGCCGTTGAACTTGCCTCACTGCTGACGGGACATCTCCTGGAAAACGAGTACCACGTGGGGCTTTATCTGCTGGGAAAGGGGAAGTTCGTACTGCCCTCCTCCGGCTCCAAGCACCTCAGGAGGATCATCCACGAGATGGTGTCCGGGGGTGGGGGGTACTCCAGGTGGAAAGGCCTGGACGAAGCGGTGAAGAGCATCGCTGACCAGATAACCCATTACTCTCCCACGATACTCCTGATAACCAGTGTAAATCCCCTCAGGGAGGTCAGTCTTAAACGGGGGGTCTACACGTTGAGGGGCATGTACCGCTCGCGCACTCCCCTCCTCATCGTGGACATCACGGGGGATCGGGGTACCGGAACAGGCACCCTGGAGAACATTGAAAAAAAGGCCATCAGAAAGGTGCTGATAGGTCATGGGAGCAGGGTCGTGGTGTGGGATACAGGGACTGCAAGCGCCGAGGCGATGGCCTCCCTTGTGCTGGGGATGATCGCATGAGGGCATCGGGGTTTTTGCTGGCGTCCCCCGCCGTAATCATTGTGGGGCACATATACTGGGGGATGGGCGGTGCGGCCGCCGGACTCGGCGCGGTGCTGTTGCTGACCGGGATTTTCATGGTTACCTTCTCGGCGTTTCGGACGGTATGGGCCGCCACGATCCTCTACACTGCCCCCTACGTAATCGCGGCATCCAGCCTCCTCACCACGGCATTTCCTTCGGTTTCACCTATCGCCCGGAGCCTCGTTGAGGCCGCCGACAGCCCGGGACAGGTCTTCCTTCCAGCCCTTATAGTTCTCGTCGGATTAGGGATAGCCGCCGAGCACGATGACATGATGCACCGGGCAGGCTGGGAAAACCTTACATTCACAGGGTACGGCCTGCTGGTTGCGCTTGCCGGGATTGGTGTTGGGTGGCTGGTGGTTCTCGGAACCGAGAGGACCGGGATAACTGTCAGTCCAATGCTCATCCCCCCACTGATCCTCACGGTAGTCCTCATCATCTTATTGGGGGAGGGGGAGCCGTACGAAAGGGCGGTCGTTGCGGTTGAGGTTCACCCAGGACCTGGAAGCATAACGGTGGAATGTGGGGACGAGAGGAGGGAGGTACCGATAACCGGGTGGGGGAACGGCCCCGCCAGGATCGAAATGGAGCTGGGGAACGCTCCCAGAAAGGTGCTGGTAAGGAGGGGGGATGTAACGAGGGAACTAAAAGCCGTAGCCCGGGGCATCGACGGAGGAATCCTCTTCCTCCTCTACAGGGAAGAAGGTTAATATACTTTCATGGCCATTTTTAAGGAGGTGAAGTGGATGGATGGGGAAGAAGAAAAGCTCCCAAAGGGAGTTCTGCGTCATCTGGAACCAAACGAGCAGGTTCTCTTTAGGATACGGAAAAAGATGAGTCTTGAAAAGCCCAAATGGCTCATAGTAACGGACAGCAGGATAATATACCTTGATGAGAAGGTCTTTGGGAGATACGACCTGAAGGCCATCCCGTACCAGAAACTGGAGCAGGTGACGGTTAGACTGGGGATCATGTCGTCCGAGTTCATCATCGAGGGTGAGGAGAACATAACGTTAAAGCTCGGCTGGATGAACAAGGAGGAGGCTAGGAAAGCCATAAACGCGATAAAAGATGCCCTCAACGCGATAGCCATCGAACCGGTTTCTATAGAGGTCAACAAGGGGATGACCAGCGAGACGTGGATCCTCAAGAAGCCCAAGGAGTTCATAACGAGAACCATGCCCGCCTATCAGAGCGCCCCCCGGAGGGAGGAAGAGAGCGATCCGATGGAGCAGCTTAAGAAGCTCAAGGAGCTGTACGATATGGGAATCATCAACCAGGAGGAGTACGAGGAGAAGAGGAAAAAGCTCTTGGAGAAGATCTGACGCCTATTTATCCTTTTTCCCCGGTAACGCGATCATAGATACCACGGAGCCGCTCGTAGGTGTCCTCCTTTATTGCGAACAGCTCCCTGAAGAGGCCGGCCACGGATTCATCCTTGGTCATGCCCTGGAGCTTGCGGTAGATGTCCCGTCCAAGGGCTTCCGACAGGAGGGCCAAGCCAAGGGCATCCTCGACGGTTTTGGCCTCCATGATCTTCTCACACAGGGGAAGGGTGTCGAGGGGAGGTGCGTTCATCTCCAGGGGCTTCATACCAGGATAAAGACGCTCAAACAGTTCCCTCATCATATAAGCGTGCTTCCTCTTCTCCTCCGCAATGTAGCGGAATTCGGAAGCTAGTGGGCCCTCCGAACGCTCGGCGAGCCATTCGTATATCTCAACCCCACATTCCTCGTTACAGATGGCGTAGCTCAACAGCTCGTAACCGTTAAGGTTCTTAAGCAGTGTCTCAATATCCTCGATGATCCCGACGTCAAGCTCCATGCCCCCCACCATACGGGTTTAGACGCGCAAGATATATACGTTTTGCCGTGTACCCAACGGGGGCCACCATTAAACGTTCGGCAAGTGCCGGGTGCACCGGAGATTATAAAAAGGAAAAATACCATCATCCTGGAGAACTATAGATTGATGAACCACTAAAGTTAAGGGTTCAAAATGGAAAGACGTGGCGAGATACTTAACTACATAACTCACAGGCCCGGGGTGACGTTCAGGGAACTTGCCAGGGCACTAGGGCTGGGGATAGGGGACCTTCAGTACCACCTCCGTGTCCTCGAAAGGGAGGGGAAAGTGTTTTCAAGGAAGCTCGGTAAGAGGCGCTACATCTTCCCGGCTGGATTTGAAGGGGAGTACGAGAAGCTGGTCATAGCCATCTCGACAGAGACCAGAAGACGGATACTGCTCCTCCTCATGGAGGGACCGAAGAGCCAGAGTGAGATAGCGAGTGCCCTTGGGATAAGCCAGCCCACCGTAAGCTACCACATGTGGGAGCTGAAGAAACTTGGAACGGTGAGCGACAGGCGGGAAGGGAAGAAGGTGGTCTACTCCCTGAACTACGACCCGGAGCTGATAGCCCGCATCATCCGGAACTACCGTCCTGGTATATGGGAAACGCTGGCGGATAGACTCATAGATATACTCACGAGCCTTGGTGATGAGAATGATTGAAATCCTCCTGACCGTGATCGCCATGCTCCTGGCATTGACCCTTGCCGGGGTATCGTTCATAGCGTATAGAAAAAGCCACCTGAGGGCGGCGCTGTACCTGCTCATCGCGTTCCTGCTGTTCGCGATAAAGAAGGTGATAGAGGCCTTATCCATCTCACGGGGCATAGAGAAAGACATCGGCCTGCTCATAAACTCACTGGAGGTCCTGGTTCTCCTGCTGCTTATCCTGGCCCTATGGCGGCGGTGAACAGCCCGTACAGGACAATACCTCTATTTCAGCGCACTTCTGGTGGTTGGGAGGCCAAACCACAGGCTAACGGGAGGCCCTCCAGCTAAGAGGGCGCCTTAGAGCGTTGAACCACAAACGATTTATTAAACCTTTATGGAACTAAAACCGGTGGGGAGATATGAGAAGAATAATAGCATCAATACTGGTGCTTCTGTTTATAGCATCTTCAGCGGCCCTCACAGCGGCGCAATGTCCCTCCGAAGGGCACACGGTTATACTCAAGGCCCCAGCAGTCTCAAAGACGTCAACCGGAGAGCTTGTCGGGGTTGCAACGGATTTCGTCATAACTGTGGCACCCGGAAGCGGACACGTCTACGTGGAAACGTGGCCCCTGGCCCAGGTCGATATGCAGGCCAGCGCAAGGCTAGCCGCCCAGGTAGCAGGCAAAGTGCTCGGGGTGAACATGGACAAGTACGATGTTTTCATCCAGATAAAGGCGGATTCACCCATCATAGGGGGCCCCTCCGCAGGTGGAACGATGACCGTTGGTATAATCGCGGCACTGGAGGGGTGGAAGCTCAACCCGAAGGTCATGATGACGGGCATGATAAACCCCGACGGAACGATAGGTCCGGTTGGTGGAATACTTGAAAAGGCCTCAGCGGCCCATCAAGCCGGTGCAGAGCTGTTTCTGATACCGGAGGGACAGAGAATTCAGTACGTGCAGAAGACGAACAGAACGGAGATCGGGGGGGTCGTTGAGATACACAGCACAACGGAGAAGGTTGACGTGGCGGAATACGCCAAAGAGCGCTGGGGATTGAAGGTTATCGAGATCAAGGACATCTACGACGCGGTTTACTATTTCACGGGACACCATCTCCAGAAACCGACCCCCAACGGAAACGTCAAGATAAACACCAGCTTCCTTAAGGGGGACGCGGTGAGCGACTACGCCAACACGAGCGCCTACTACAAGGCCACCCTCAAGAAACTCAGGAACAGCAACGTTAACTACGAGACGTACAGTGTACTCATGAACGCACTAACCCAGGCGGGGGCGCTCCTCAACTCCTCCAAGGAGTCGCTGAGCGATGAGATGTACTACACAACCCTGAGCAAGGATTTCCAGGCGAGGATCATTATAAGACACGTTGACTGGTACCTTGGGATAAAGGGCGGGGAGGACGTCGAGAGGATACTGAAGAAGGTCAACGAGGAGATCAACGCCACCGAGACCCAGGTCTCAAACGTCACCATAAGGGGCACCACGATGTTGCAGGCGGTGGCGGCCGCCCAGGAGAGGGTGGAAGACGCCAAGAGCTCACTGGACGAAGCGTGGAAGTACTACTACAACAACGACTACTGGGATGCCATAGGGGACGCGTCCTACGCGTATGAAAGGGCCAAGACGGCGGTGTTCTGGAAAAACCTGGGGGAGCGCTTCGCAAAGGGGGAGACCATAAACCCCGACGTAGTGAGGACAACGGCCAGGGACTACATAGACAGCTCGAACCTGATAGTGACCTACATCGACTCCATGTACGGCAACGTTATAGGAAACGACCTCCTCAACGAGATAGAGAAAGCCGAGCAGTACTATGAAGACGGCAAGTACTCCGCGGCACTGTTCACCGCCATGGAGGCCCGCATAAGGGCCGAGGTCTTCCTGGATACCCTCGGTATAGACAACGAGACGGTCATCATGGACAAACTTGAGACCATGAAGGAGGACGCCAGGACTGCCATAGGACTCGCCCAGGAGCAGGGGATAGTACCAGTTCTAGCGGTGGCGTACTACGAGTTCGCCGAGAGCTACGAGAAGAGCGGAAAGCCCGAAGACCTTCAGACCGCGATGATATTCTACCAGTACGCCAGGGAAACCGCCCAGCTGTTTCTAAGCACCCCACCGCAGGGGGAGGAAACCTCAACGAACACAAGCTCACCGGCGCCGCTGCCCACCATGACCGTACCCAGCAGCACCTCCAGCCCAAGTTCAACCCCGAGCCAGACCGGGGGAAACGCAGACAACGAAGCTTTATGGATCTCCATAGCCGTTGGTGCCTTCGTTCTCGGGGCCCTTGTAGGAAAGAAGATGTGAGGCCCCCTTATTTTTCATTCTGCGAGGGCCTTCAGGTATTCAACGTAAAACTCCTTAACCCTTCTCAATGAGTCGATGCTGACCCACTCATCGGCGGAGTGCCAGTTTCCACCAACGGGCCCGTACACCAGCGTGGGCACCTCCAGGTAGGTCGCGAGGTAGTTGAAGTCCCCTACGCTCCTGCCGTACGTGATGTCCGGTATCGAGCCGAAAAGACGGCGGTAAACCTTTCTAAACAGGTTCACAAAGTGGTTATTTTCCCGCACGACGTAGGGGAGCATCTCGGGGGTTGGTCTGGGAAACTTGGAGATCCGCAGGTCGGATTTCAACCCCAGCCTCCCCGCCAGATCCGTGAGCTCCGCGACCACCTCATCCCAGTCCTCCCCAACCACAACGTGTCTGTCCAGGATGGCCACGGCACTGTCCGGGACGCTGAGGCCATCCGCGGAACCCTCGAGGTGGAGCGTGCAGTACGAACCCCGTCCGAGCTTTCCATGTCTCCTCAAACGAACCCGCCTGAGGTTCCCCACAAGCCGCCCAAGTTCTTCAACGGCGTTCACACCCAGCTCGGGCCTAGCGGCGTGAGCTTTCTTCCCGAAAGCTTCCACCCGAACCACGAACCTTCCGCGCGCCCCCAGCATAAGCGTTTCGTTCGTCGGCTCACCAACTAAGACCACGTCGGCCCCCTCAAGTTTTCCGCCCTCTATCAGCCTCCACGTCCCCCGTGAGTACCCCTCCTCATCGCTGACCGCGGTTAGGATAACGTTCGGCCTCTCATCCCTGGAAAGCTCACCAAGCTCCACGAACGCCGCCAGCAGGGCCGCCAGGCCAGCCTTCATGTCGGCACTCCCAAGGCCGTAGAAGCGGCCACCATCAAGCTCTCCCCAGGGGTTTCTCCTCCAGCCGTCGGAGAGACCCACAGTATCCATGTGACCGTTGAGAACAACAGTGGGGCCGTACCCTGGCAGGCGGGCGATGATGTCGCTCCCGAAGCCCTCCACCTCCACGGTCTCGACGCTGAAGCCGTGCTCTTCAAGGAAGGACTCCAGAAAGCGTGAGATTCTCCCCTCGTTTCCAAAGTGCGAGGGAATTGATACGAGCTTCTTCAGGAGTTCAAACTCCACCAGGATCACCTGGGGTTAGAAGGGGGGAACACCTTAAAAATGCAACTTCACCGAGTACCGTCTAAAGAACGAGGTGCTGTCTGGTGGACCGGGCGGGATTTGAACCCGCGGCCTCCGCCTTGCGAGGGCGGCGCTCATACCAGGCTGAGCTACCGGCCCACACCCGGTATTAGTGAACTTGACCGGACTTTAAAAGCTTTTGGTCTCCACCGGGGAGAAGTATTTAACCCCCTACCCCCAACCATACCCGGTGATTCGATGACTTCCTATGAGAAGGGTTCCCCGGATGGGGACTACGTGAGGGTTCCAAAGGAAAGGCTCTTCTCGTTCGTCGCTAGTGTGCTCGAAAGTATTGGTGTCCCGGGGGAAGACGCCAAAATCGTCGCAGACAATCTCGTGATGGCGGACCTCAGGGGTGTTGAGAGCCACGGGGTCCAGAGGCTCAGACGATACGTGGACGGGATAAGGAGCGGCGGCGTTAACGTTCATCCAAGGATACGGGTTTTGAGGGAAGGACCGAGCTACGCTCTGGTGGACGGAGATGAGGGACTCGGACAGGTTGTGGGCAGGCTCGCAATGGAACTCGCCATTGAAAAGGCCGAGAAATCCGGAATCGGAGTCGTGACCGTGAGGAACAGCAACCACTACGGGATAGCGGGCTACTACTCCCTCATGGCCGCCGAGAGGGACATGATAGGGATCAGCATGACGAACTCCAGGCCACTGGTCGCACCAACGGGGGGCGTCGAGAGGTTCCTCGGCACAAACCCAATCTCAGTAGCGGCCCCCACCCATGGAAGACCGTTTCTCCTGGACATGGCGACGAGCATCGTCCCCATAGGAAAGCTCGAGGTCTACCGGAGGAAGGGGAAGCCCATCCCCGAGGGCTGGGCGATTAACGGGGAAGGCGACGTAACAACGGACGTTAGGGAGGTCTTCTCCGGCGGCGCCCTGCTGCCCCTCGGGGGTCTCGGCGAGCTTTTCGGCGGCCACAAGGGATACGGACTCAGTCTCATGGTCGACGTTCTCACGGGCGTTCTAAGTGGCGGGACGTGGAGCAGGCACGTGGGGAACACCGAAGAGCGGAACAGCGAGGTCGATCACTTCTTCATGGCGATAAAGATCGAGAACTTCACCCCGGTTGAGGAGTTTAAGTCTAGGATGGAGGCCATGATGTCGGAACTAAAGACATCGAAAAAACACCCGCGTTTCGAGAGGATATGGGTGCACGGGGAGAAAGGCTTCCTGACCATGGAGACGAGGCTCAGACTCGGCATCCCAATCTACGTGGGGGTCCTCAGGGAGCTCAACAGGATAGGGATGGAAACAGGGGTCGGGAAACTCATGGAAGAAGGCGGTTGAGATGGACGCGAAAGCAAAGACCCCCCTCGAGTTCCACAGGGGCAACTTCCCCGGCAACGGAAAGCTCGAGGTCATTCCAAAGGTCCCCCTCACGAAGGAAACGCTCAGCCTCGCCTACACCCCCGGTGTGGCGGAGGTCTCAAGGGCAATAGCCGGTGGGGAGGACCCCTGTGAGTACACAAACAGGTGCAACACCGTTGCGGTGATAAGCGACGGAACGCGCGTGCTGGGCCTCGGCGATGTAGGTCCCTCAGCGGCCCTCCCGGTGATGGAGGGGAAGGCGCTCCTCTTCAAGGCATTCGGTGGAGTGGATGCGTTTCCTCTTGTCCTAGCCGAAAAGGACCCCGAAAGATTCATCGAGGTTGTTAAGGCAGTCACTCCGTCCTTCGGCGGAATAAACCTCGAGGATATCTCCTCGCCCAAGTGCTTCTACATCCTCGAAAGACTCCGTAACGAGCTGGACATTCCAGTTTTCCACGACGACCAGCAGGGGACCGCCGCCGTCGTTCTCGCCGCCCTCATAAACGCCCTTAAAGTCGTCGGCAAGAAGCTGGATGGGATAACCGTTGCCCTCTTCGGCGCCGGGGCGGCGGGCTTTGCAACGCTCAGGATCATAACCAGCGCGGGGGTAAAGCCGGAAAACGTCAGAGTTGTGGAGCTGGTTGATGGGAAGCCTGGGGTTCTGACCCCGGACCTGCCGCTTGAGGAGCTCTTCCCCCACAGGGGCGAACTCCTCTCGAAGACCAACAGTGAGGGAATCGAAGGCGGTCCGGAGGAGGCGCTTAAGGGGGCAGACGTGCTCATATCCTTCACGAGACCCGGGCCCGGGGTCATAAAGCCGGAGTGGATAAAAGGCATGGCCAACGACGCGGTG
>Ga0256834_1002119_pt1 | contig 12790 bp, 11 predicted proteins | sample 4281140metaG_FD_190536 | JGI IMG/M metagenome (GOLD analysis project Ga0256834, IMG submission 190536) | Hydrothermal vent microbial communities from East Pacific Rise, Pacific Ocean - 4281-140 | ecosystem: Environmental > Aquatic > Marine > Hydrothermal vents | place: Pacific Ocean: East... | reverse complement strand
ACGTCTGGAGAAGGTGGAGGATATTTTAGATGTATGGTTTGACAGCGGATCTACGTGGTACGCGGTTTTAAAGAGCAAAAGATATGATGCCGGAAAATATCCGGCCGATCTCTATCTTGAAGGGAGCGATCAGCACAGAGGCTGGTTCCAGAGCTCTTTACTGGTAAGTTCCGCAATAAACCGCAAAGCCCCGTTCAAAGCGGTACTGACCCACGGTTTTACCGTAGACGAGAAGGGCGAAAAGATGAGTAAATCTAAGGGGAACGTGGTTTCTCCTCAGGACGTGGCAAAAAGATACGGCGTCGAGATTCTAAGACTCTGGGTCGCCATGAGCGATTATCAGGGAGATTTGAAAATCAGCGACAATATTTTGAAGCAGATAGCCGAACAGTATAGAAAACTGAGGAATACTTTTAGATTCATGCTGGCCAATATAGACGATCTGGATAAGATCAGAGACGATTTTGGAGTTTTGGACGCATGGATACTCAACAGAGCCTCCAAGGTTTTCAGAGAGGTCAAGAACAACTTCGAAAACTACGAGTTTTCAAAAGGATTCAACATCTTGAACAACTTTATAGTCAACGAATTTAGCGGTATCTATCTGGATATCTGTAAAGACAGGCTATACTGCGACGCCGCTGAGGATCCCCATCGAAGAGCGAGCCAAAGCGCCATGGCGCTGATTGCCGAGTCTTTGCTGGGGCTTATAGCGCCCGTTTTGACCTATACCGCCGACGAGATCGTGGAGCACGCTCCAGACATATTGAAAAATTCAAAAAGCGATATTTTCGATTTTGAGTATAAGGAGCTGCCGCGGGTGGAGTCCGATTTCGATCACGATTATATGATGGAGTGCAGAAAGAGATTCAACGAGATCGTCGACTCTCTCAAAAAACGGAAACTGATCAAAAGCTCTTTGGAACTCGTCATAGAAACCGACAGCGAGAAGATTTTGAGGATGGATCCTACCGAGAGAGAGGACTGGTTTTTGGTCAGCGCGGTAGATGGAAGTCTCGAAGGGGAAACGGTTGGAAAATTCGAATATGAAGACTCTTTCGTGATAAAGCGATCCGCAATGCACAAGTGCCCAAGATGCTGGAAATTTAAAGCCTCAAAACCCGAAGGGTTGTGCGAAAGATGTGAAAAGGTACTCGATGGATCTGAGTAAACCCGTAGGAGCCGAGGCCGTAGTGGCGGCAATTTTGTTTTTTGTTCTGCTAACTGCCGCCGGAATATATTTCGTAAACAGATATAGGAGGTAGCGTGATTACTCTCAAAGAGGCCATGAAACTGAATAAAGAGGAGCTAAAAGAGATAGTTTCGGATATTAAAACCAGGGTTCAAAAAAGCGATATTAACGCCTATATATCTTTGGATGAGGGTTTTGAGGGGGTTCCGGTTGCGATAAAGGATAACATCCAGGTAAAGGGCTGGAACGTAACGTGCGGTAGCAAAATTCTACAAGGGTACGTTGCTCCCTATGACGCCACGGTTATCGTTAAAATGAAAGAGGCCGGACTGGCTCCCTTTGGCAGAACCAATATGGACGAGTTCGCTATGGGCAGCTCCACCGAAACCAGCTACTACGGGAAAACGCTAAATCCGAAAGACAAAAGCAGGGTGCCCGGCGGCAGCAGCGGCGGCAGCGCTGCGGCGGTGGCGGCAAAAGAGGCGATAGCGGCATTGGGCAGCGATACGGGCGGAAGCATCAGACAGCCAGCCGCTTTTTGCGGGATCGTGGGTATGAAACCCACTTACGGCAGAGTGAGCAGGTACGGACTGGCCGCTTACGGCAGCAGTTTGGATCAGATAGGGCCTATGACCCAAAACGTGGAAGATGCCGCGATTTTATACGACATAATCAGCGGTTACGATCCAAAGGACTCCACCAGTGCCCGTATCGAGAACCCGGGCGTCTCCAAATCGTTGAATCCGGATAGGAAATTTAAAATCGGAATCGTCCCAAGCTATATCAAAGACGCCTCTTCGGAGGTGCAAAAAGCTTACGATAAAGCTATTTCCATTCTCCAAAAGGAAGGTCACACGATTAAAGAGGTTTCGCTGATGGACGCCAGATACGATATAGCCTCCTACTATATTACCGCAATGGCCGAAGCCAGTACCAATCTCAGCAGATACGACGGAGTCAGATACGGTTTTAGGGCCGAGTCTGAAAATCTGAAACAAATGTATAAAAAAACCCGTAGCGAAGGCTTCGGAGAAGAGGTCAAAAGAAGAATCCTATTAGGTACTTTCGTACTTTCCAGCGGCTACTACGACGCCTATTATATCAAGGCGCAAAAGCTGAGAAATCTGATAAAATCGGAATATGAAAAGGTTTTTTCAAAGGTGGATCTGATACTCTCGCCCGTGGCTCCTACGGTGGCTTTTGAGTTCGGTAGTAAAAAGACTCCTTTGGAGATGTATCTAAGCGACGTCTATACGATAGGAGTGAATCTCTCAGGCCTGCCGGCGATCTCTCTGCCCGTGGACGAACATCAGGGGCTGCCGGTTGGGTTGCAGTTTATCGCCGGAGCTTTTGAGGAGCAGAAACTTTTTGATGCCGCTTTGGGGCTGGAAAGAGCCCTTGATAGTCAAAATTGATCAGGAGACGATAGATGAAAATCAGAAAAAGAGCGCTTACTTTCGAGGACGTGCTACTGGTTCCCAAACATTCCACGGTTTTGCCGAAAGAGGTGGATATAACCACCAGACTGACGAAAAACGTTACGTTGAACATTCCGCTCGTTTCGGCCGCGATGGATACGGTTACCGAGCATAGGGCGGCTATCGCCATGGCCAGACTGGGCGGAATCGGAATCATTCATAAAAATATGGATATAGATTCTCAGGTTATGGAGGTCAAAAGAGTAAAAAAGAGCGAGAGCGGAATTATTATAGATCCCATCTTCGTCCATCCAGACGCCACTTTGGCCGACGCCGAGAGGCTGATGAGCGAATATAAAATCAGCGGCGTTCCCGTCGTTGACGAGAGAGGCGTACTGCTTGGAATTTTGACCAACAGGGATATGAGGTTTGAACGCGACTATTCCAAAAGGGTAGAGGAGGCTATGACGAGAGCTCCGCTGATTACCGCCACTCCAGGAACCACTTTGGAAGAGGCGGCGCAGATAATGCACAAACACAAAATAGAAAAGCTGCCGATAGTGAATGAGAAGGGAGTGCTTAAAGGTCTGATCACGATAAAGGATATAAAGAAAAAGATAGAGTATCCGAACGCGAACAAGGATGAGTTCGGGCGCCTCAGAGTGGGAGCGGCGATAGGCGTCAATCAGATAGACAGAGCCAAAGCTCTAGTTGAAGCTGGAGTTGACGTTTTGGTTTTGGATTCGGCGCACGGTCACTCTCAGGGAATTATCGATACCCTTAAAAGAATCAAAGAGAGTCTTGAAATCGACGTAATCGCAGGAAACGTGGCTACCGCCGAGGCGACTAGGGATCTGATAGAGGCCGGGGCCGATGCTGTAAAGGTTGGAATAGGGCCCGGTAGTATCTGTACCACGAGAATAGTGGCCGGAGTTGGAGTTCCGCAAATCAGCGCCATAGACGAGTGCGCCTCGGTGGCAAGAGAGTATTCGGTTCCGATTATAGCCGACGGGGGTATAAAATATTCCGGCGACGTGGCCAAGGCTCTGGCAGTTGGTGCGAGCAGCGTAATGATAGGGAGTCTGTTGGCCGGAACGGAAGAGAGTCCCGGAGAGGTTGTTATGTATCAGGGCAGACAGTATAAAACCTACAGAGGAATGGGCAGCATAGGGGCTATGACCAAAGGCAGCACCGACAGATATTTCCAAGAAGGCACCGCCGCAGACAAGCTGGTTCCGGAGGGTATCGAAGGTATGGTACCATATAGAGGTAAGATCGCCAACGTGGTTCACCAGTTGATAGGGGGACTGAGAAGTTCCATGGGATATCTGGGAGCCGCGGATATAACATCGTTCCAAGAGAGAGCCGAATTTGTGGAGATAACCAGTGCCGGACTCAAAGAGTCTCACGTTCATGACGTCACGATTACCAAAGAGGCTCCGAACTATCACGTTTAGGGGCTATTTTTTTAGCGGGGACAGCTGTTGAAAATAACTACCAAAAGAGCGAAATTTACCAATCCGCTTTATCTGGAGAGCGGTAGAATTTTGGAACCTTACGAGATAGTATACGAGACTTACGGGGAGCTCTCCGAAGAGCGGGACAATGTGGTTTTGATATGCCACGCCCTCAGCGGTTCCCATCACGCCGCCGGCAGATACGAAGGAGATCGAAAGCCCGGATGGTGGGATGCGCTGATAGGGGAGGGCAAAGCCATCGATACCGCCAAGTATTTCGTTATATGCACCAACGTAATAGGTAGCTGCTTCGGTTCTACCGGCCCTATGTCAAAAATGTACCCCGAAGATCGCCCTTATCGGTTCAGATTTCCGGTGGTCACGATCAAAGATATGGTAAAGGCTCAAAGAATTCTGCTTTCGAAACTGGGAATTGACAGAGTCCACGCGGTTGTGGGCGGGAGCATGGGCGGTATGCAGGCCCTGAGATTTGCGGTCGATTTTCCTGGATTTGTAAAACATATAGTCTCTTTGGCGGCCACCCACGCTACCAGACCGTGGGTTATAGCCTTTAACAAGGTGGCGCAGGAGGCTATATTGAGAGATCCGGCCTTCAAAGGAGGAGAGTACGATCCCAAAGAGCTATCCCAAAGCGGTCTAAACGGATTGGCCATAGGAAGAATGGCGGGGCATATCAGCTTTTTGAGCCACTATTCGATGGACAGAAAGTTTGGCAGAAACTACGTTTCGAACGAGGGGCTTTACGAGCTTTTCGGAAGATTCGAAGTGGAGAGATATCTTGAGTATAACGGATATAATTTCTCTAAATGGTTCGATCCTCTAAGCTATCTGTATATCACCAAGGCCATAAACATTTTCGATCTTAGCAGAGGTTTCGATTCGCTTCAGGAAGCTCTATCTAGAGTGAGATCCAGGCTCTATCTGATAGGATTTGAAAAGGATATTCTGTTTTTACCCGAAGAGATGAAAGAGATCAAAGATGCCATGGATGCGGCCGGAAAGTCTGATATGGCCCAATATTACGAGGTTAAAAGCGATTACGGACACGACGCGTTTTTGGTGGAGACCGACAAGTTTTCAAATTACCTCAACGATATTTTGGAGGAGAGATTGTGAAAGGGCTCGATTTCGAAAAGAGGGTCGAAGAGGCAAAAGAGATGTTAAAAAAACTGTCCGATCCGGAGATAACCCTAAAAGAGAGCGTAGAGCTGTATAAAAGAGGCATGAAGGCTCTAAAAGAGGCTCAAAAAATGCTCGAAGAGGCGAAAGTGGAGATCGAACAGATCAAGAAAGAGAGCGAAAATTGAAAGCGGCAATATTGCAGTCGGCCTATTTGGGCATATCTTCGGGGCGGCTCGATTACTATTTGAGAGCTACCTCATTAAAGGGAGTCAAGGTACTGCTTCTTGGAGAGTATACGCTCACCCGCTTTTTCAAAGAGCTCGAGAAGACTCCTCTTTCCATGTTGAAGGAACAGAGCCAAAGACAGATCGAAAATCTCAAAGAGCTGGCCAAAAAGTACGAGACTGTAATAGTGGCGCCGCTGATCTCGGTAAAAAAGGGTAAAATATACAAGGAGGTATTTATCTTTTTTCCCGGCAGAACCGTGAGATATTCTCAGCAGGTTCTTATGCCGTATCCTCACTGGAACGAAAGAAGGTTTTTCGCCAACGAAAACGGCGGATTCAAAGAGCCGCCCGTTTTTGCCATAGATGGAGTCAAGTTCGGCGTGATGGGGGGATTTGAGATACACTTTAACAGATTTTTCGACTCTTTTGCCAAGAGGGGCGTTCACGCTTTGTTGATCCCTACGGTTTCCACTTTCGGATCGAATCAAAGATGGAGGGAGATTCTAAAAACCAGAGCCTTTTTGTCAAACTGCTATCTGCTTAGATCAAACAGAATCGGCGAGTACGTAGATCGCGGCGTAGAGTGGAAATTTTACGGCGAGAGCATGTGCGTCGACCCTGATGGTAAAATAGAGTCGATATGCGGCGACAAAGAGGAGCTTTTAATTTGCGAAATAGATAAGGAGAGAGTAAAAAAGAGCAAGAAGGAGTGGGGGTTTAGAGCTCTGAATCGACAACTGCAGTAAGGATCTGAATATGCGAGAGTATTTCAAGAGGCAGATACAGCTATGGGGCGAAGAGACTCAGCTTTCGTTGGTGGACAAGAAGGTTGCCGTCATAGGGTGCGGAGGGTTGGGCAGTTCCGTTGGAATAGCCCTGGGCTCCAGCGGAGTCGGGGAGATCTATTTAGTCGATTTCGACAGGGTTAGTTTTCACAATATACATAGGCAGATCGCATTTAAGACGGAGGACGAGGGCAGGTACAAATCACAGGTTCTCGCCGAACTGATACAGAGCAGATCTCCCTATGTAAAGGCTCTCGCCTTTACCGAGAGTTTTTCCGATTTTAAAAAGAGACCTCTCCATTACGATCTAATTTTGGATTGTACCGACAACCTTCAATCAAGGGCCGAAATAGACGAGTTTTCCAAAGAGATAGGAGTGCCGTGGATATACACCAGCGTGGAAGAGTTCAACGGACAGCTCTGCTTTTTCGAAAAGAGCGGGTTTGAGAGCTTTAAAATCACGCAACGCACTCCGGCCGGAATAGCCGCTCCGATAGTTATGTTTATGGCTTCCTTTGAAGCCAATATGGCTTTGAGATATCTGGCAGGACTGCCTGTTAAAAAGGATACGCTCTTTTATCTTTATTTCGATTCTGATGGGGAGCTTAATGTTCAAAAATTTAAAATGCCGCATTGATAAGTAGGGGGAGGGAATGAAAAAGATCGCCGTTATGTTTTTGTTTTCCGTTGCGCTGTTGGCTTCGGAGTGCAGTTACGAGATGAAGATTTGGCTAAAGAACGGGTCCGTTTTCGGGGAGGCTAAAATCGATTTTGATGGGGTTTTGCCTCTTGAGAGCTCGCAGAGCGAGATCCTTTCGGTAGAGGGCGCTACGCTGGCGATAGAAAAGAGCGTAAAACTAAAAAAAACCTCCAAAGAGCCGGTTAAAATTCTCTTTAAAAGCAGAGCCAAAAACGTAATGGGGACTCTTCTTTTAATGGAGGGATGGTATCCGACTCCTGAACCTAGATGTAGATACACTTTGGAGGCCGATCTGAAAAATCTGACTCCTATTACGCAATATACCCGCAAAATGGGGAACCGTTTCATATTCGACGCTCCTTTAAAGAGGGTTTTTCTCGTTGCTTCTGGGGACTATGTGGTCAAAGAGGGGGGCAAACGCGTAAAGATCGGCACCTATCTTTATCCCAAAGACGCTGGATTGGCCGACAGATATATACGAAAAAGTTTGCGACTGTTCGAGATGTACGAAAAGATTTTCGGGTTCGTTCCCTATAAAAATTTCAACGTCGTCGAAGTCCCTTTTCCGGCGGGATATTCGATGGCTACCATGAGTATGATAGGAGAGCCGATAATCGAGAAGGATTTCGTGTTTGAGTATTCTTTGGGACACGAGATAGTCCATCAGTGGTTCGGAAACTACCTCTTTAGCGTTCCAAAAGGCAACTGGGCCGAGGGATTGAGTACATATTATTCGGATATGCTTTTTGCTTCGCGAAAGGGCGAGGGTGCCAGATATAGAAAAGATCTGATGATAAAGTACGACTCATACGTAAAAGATCGCAACGAGGAGATAACGCTCGATCAGTTTCGATACAAAAGCTACGAGGACAAAAACGCTATAGGCTACGGCAAATCAGCGATGTTTTTTTATATGCTATCGGAGAAAATTACGCCCCAAAAATTTGACGAGGCCATAAAGGCCCTTTTGAAAAGGTATCCCTACAAGGAGATAAGTTACGAGGAGTTAAAAAAGAGCTTCGAAGAGACCGCATCGGCCGATTTGAGCCGCTTTTTCAAAGATTGGGTCTACAAAAAGGGGGCTTTTGACTTTCATCTCCAAAATATTGAGGTAACTTTCAAAGAGGAGAAGTTCGTAACCTCCTTCGAACTCCTCAGCAACGATTACGATCTGGAACTGCCGGTTGAGATCTGCAACGGTGATAGATGCGAAAGTTTTACGATAGATACGAAACAAAAAAGGCACTCTCTGTATACCGATTTCGCTCCCAAGGAGATCGTGGTCGATCCCGATTACAAAATTTTTAGGAGACTTCAGCCGGCCGAAATTCCTCCGGTTATTTCCGAGATTCTAGGTAGCGACAATTTAATAGCGGTTTGCGACGAAAAGGATAAATTCGCCCCTATGCTCAAAGGTTTTAGCAAAGTTGTCTCCTCTAAAGAGCTGGATTTCGAAGATATGAGAAAGGCCGATATCGTTCTGTTTGGAAAGAGCGACTTTTTAAAGAGATTCGCCATCGATTTTAGACTCGAAGGGGATGCGAAGGTGGAGGTTTACAAAAACCCTCTCAATACCTCAAGATATCTTATGGTTTTCGACGGAGAGAGAGCTTTATATAGGAGTTTTAGACTGCTTTCGCATTTAGGGAGATATTCGGTGGTCGTTTTTGAGGGGAGAGAATTTAAAAGATATACAAAACCTTCTCAAAAAGGGGCGAAATATATAGTAGACGCGGCTACCAGTATCGTCAAAGTAGACGTCAGGGACGATTTTGAGGCTCTGATCGATAAAATAGAGGACTCCAGAGCGATATTCGTGGGAGAACAGCATACGAAATATGCCAACCACGTAAATCAGCTAAGAATCATAAAGGCTCTAAAAGAGAGGGGCAAAGATCTGGCGATCGGTATGGAGATGTTTCAAAAACCTTATCAGAAATATCTCGATCAGTATATCGCGGGCGAAATAGACGAAAAGGAGATGTTGGAAAAGACCGAATATCTCAAAAGATGGAAATACGATTACGCGCTTTATAGGCCGATACTGAGATACGCCAAAAAAGAGAAAATAAAAATAGTGGCTCTCAATATTCCCAGAGAGATCAGCAACAAGGTGGCTAAAAAGGGGATCGATTCCCTTACCAAAAAAGAGGCCGCTCAGTTGCCCGATTCGATGGATTTTACCAATTTGGTATACGAAGAGTATATGAGAATGATTTTCGAGGCCCACGCCAAGAAGAGTTTTAAAAATTTTGAAAATTTCTACTACGCTCAGGTTCTGTGGGATGAAACTATGGCACAGGGCGTAGCGGAGTATCTAAAGCGCAATCCTAAAAAGCAGATGGTGGTTCTGGCCGGTAACGGACATTTGAGATTCGGTTACGGAATTCCCGACAGAGTTAAAAGAAGAGGAATAGATAGCTATAAAATCGTTTTGCAAAACGACAAGCTCAAACCAAAAATAGCCGATTTCATACTCTATCCCCCGCCTATGGATCCCCCCTCTACAAGAAGACTCGGAGTTTTGTTAAAAGGAGAGAAAGATTTGAGGATCGAGGAGGTCAAAAAGAACACTCCGGCCGAAAGAGCCGGATTGAAAAAAGGCGATTTGATACTGTCTGTAGGTTCGGTAAAAGTTTCGGACGTAAGCCGGCTCAAGATGGAGCTGCTCTTTGCCGATCGCTGTTTTGATCTAAAGATAGAGCGCAAAGACAAAGAGCTCGAAAAAGAGATCTGTTTTGAGGAACAATGATGAGATTTGAAAAATACCCTTTCGAGAAGTTAAACGAACTGCTGCTTCACGTAAAGCCGAACGAGGAATACAGAGAGATGGTTCTGACCATCGGAGAGCCTCAGCTGAAAACTCCTAATTTTATACAAAAGAGCGTCTGCGAGAATATAGAGCTTTTAAACAGATATCCAAAAAGCGCCGGAGAGGAGTTTTTAAAGGAGTCTATGATAGAGTTTTTTCGTACCAGATTCTCCATAGAGCTTAAAATGGAGCAGATAGTTCCGGTTTTCGGAACCAGAGAGGCGCTTTTTAATCTGCCGCAATTTCTGCTTTTTGACAAAATCTCTCCAAAGATGGCTTTTACCAACCCTTTTTATCAGATATACGAAGGTGCCGCAATCGCTTCGGGAGCCAAACCGATCTATCTGGATTTAAAACCCTCGCGGGATTTTAAAGTCTCTCCGGATCCCGAGGTTTTGAAAAACTGCGATCTTGTTGTTTTGAATTTTCCCAACAACCCCACAGGCGCGGTTTTGGATATGGACGAGTTAAAAGAGTGGGTTCTGGCCGCTTTAGAGTACGATTTCGTACTTATCAACGACGAGTGCTACAGCGAAATATACGATACGGCCCCTCCTCCCTCTTTGCTCAATGCGGCAAGAGAGGTGGGAAATGACGACTACAGGAACGTTTTAGTGGTAAACTCGCTATCCAAAAGAAGTTCCGCCCCGGGTCTTAGGAGCGGTTTCGTAGCCGGCGACGAAAAGTTGCTGAAAGAGTATATGAGATATAGAACCTATTTAGGATGCGCTTCGCCTCTGCCATTGCAATACGGAGCGGCCGCGGCCTGGAGAGATTCATCTCACGTTACGGCCAACAGAGATCTGTACCGTAACAATTTTAAACTTGCCAAGGAGATTTTAAATATCGCCCCTCCCAAGGCCACCTTTTATCTATGGCTGGAAGTAGGGGATGATCTGGAGTTTACGAAAAGAGTCTACGGGGAGTACAATCTAAAGGTTTTGCCGGGACGCTTCCTCGGTAGAAACGGAGCCGGAGAGGGTTATATCAGAGCCGCGTTGGTTTACGAGCCGGCAAAAACCAAAGAGGCGCTCAACAGATTGAAAGAGGCTATGAAAGGAAATTAGCGATGGATGTTAATTTGACGAGACTAAAGATAGATCCGAAATTTACGGAAAATTTTGAAAACAGCCTGTCCGAGGCGCTGAAAAGTTCTGATATAGTGGCTCTGTATGAGGTATTGGATATATCTTTGGCCCTGGATCGTTCGGGTGAGGAGATCGATTCGGTCTATATGAAGATTTTGGAGCTGACTTTCGATTTTTTGGCCTCTAAACTATCCAAAGCAGAGCGGTTCGATCTAAACTCGCAAAAGGAGCTGCTATACGCCAGAGCCGTTTACGAACACGCTCTGGAGAGATGGGATAGCTCCGATTTCAAAGGAGCCGGCGAGCTTTTTACGATTTTGTCTTTTATGTTGGATGATGAGAGATTGAAAAAAAGTATGCTTCTATCTATGGGACTCTGCGCAAAGGGGGAGTCTCTCGATAATTTTTTGCAAAAATACGTGGATCACGATTCGCTGGATCAAAATTCGGTATTTTTCGATAAACTAACTCCGGAGGCGGATCTCTTTTTAAATCGGGAAAGCTCTCTGATAGAGCGGGAATTGGCAAAAATAGAGAAGATAGCGCGGGAATCGAAATGAAGATCCATTTTGTGGGAATAGGCGGAATAGGACTGAGCGGACTGGCCAGATTTTTGCATTACGAGGGGTATACTATTAGCGGTTCTGATATGAGCGAGGCTCCAATTTTAAAATCGCTTCGGCGAATCGGTATAGAGGTCTATACGCCGCAAAAGAGGGAAAATATAAAAGATTACGATCTGGTTATATATTCGGCCGCGGTAAAATCCGACAATCCGGAACTAAAAGAAGCGCGCAGACGCGGGATAAAGACTCTTTCTCGCAGAGAGGCGCTGCCGATAGTTCTTAGGGGTAAAAAGGTCTACGCCGTGGCGGGGGCCCACGGCAAAAGCACCACCAGCGCCATCTTGGCGTCGATACTGAAAGATTCAAACGCTATTATAGGGGCCGAAAGCAAGGAGTTCGCCTCCAACGTCAGATACAACAAAAACAGCGATACGCTGGTTTTCGAAGCTGACGAGAGCGACGCCAGCTTTTTGAATACCGATCCTTATTTATGTATAGTTACCAATGCGGAACCTGAGCATATGGAGTTTTACAACTACGATCTCGATCTCTTTTACGAGGCTTACAGAAAGTTTTTGCAAATCTCTAAAATCAGAGTCATAAACAGCGACGATCCTTTTTTAAGGGGAGTCGATTTAGAGGCCGTCAGGCTCGATCCCAAAAGCGATATAAAGATAAAATCGCACTTCCTAAAGGAGGACGAACCATATATCAGATTCGAGTTGAGAGATTTCGGCGAATTCGAGGTATGGGGATTCGGCCCGCATATAGCCCTCGACGCCTCGTTGGCCATTTTGGCGGCAATGAACGAAATAGGACTTGACGAGATCAAAGAGAATCTCAAAAACTACAGAGGTATAAAAAAGAGGTTCGATATCGTAGACCGATCCGAAAACTTTATTTTAATAGACGATTACGGACACCATCCGACCGAAATAGAGGCGACGATGAGATCGCTCAGGGAGTATGCCAGGCTGAAGGGACTAAAAGATATCGTAGTTATATGGCAGCCCCATAAATATTCCCGAACCGTGGAGAATCTCGAAAGGTTCGTAGAGTGTTTTAGCGGCAGCAGCAAGCTGGTGATTTTGCCGGTTTGGAGCGCGGGCGAAGAAAAGATAGATATAGATTTTAAAAAACATTTTAACAGATACTCTCCGGTTTTTGCCGATAGAATCAAAAAGGACAAAGACGGCGTTTCGTTACTGGTTGGACAAAAGACGTTAGATAGGATTAAAAACGGCCTTGTGGTTGGTTTCGGCGCCGGCGACATTACCTATCAGCTCAGAGGAGAGAAATAGTGGCTTTTTTTTATCTTCTGCTCTTTTCTCTGCTGATTTTCGGAATTATAGGCGTTGTGGTCTACTTTTTTACCGGATTGACCAAGAGACTGAAAATCGCT
>Ga0256834_1002118_pt1 | contig 12792 bp, 12 predicted proteins | sample 4281140metaG_FD_190536 | JGI IMG/M metagenome (GOLD analysis project Ga0256834, IMG submission 190536) | Hydrothermal vent microbial communities from East Pacific Rise, Pacific Ocean - 4281-140 | ecosystem: Environmental > Aquatic > Marine > Hydrothermal vents | place: Pacific Ocean: East... | reverse complement strand
TGCTAAAACGCACTGGTACTGAGAGATATTTAGGAATAATTCTAGCCTGTTTGATGATTATTGCTATAATATTGTTTCTGGTTTGATTATGCTAATCAAGAAACTTAGAGAGTTAGAAATTTATGAATGAAAATAGTGATATCAGGCGTGTAAGGGCAATATTTATTTCTGATGTGCATTTGGGAATGAAAGTTACTCAACTGCATCGTTTAATAGATTTTTTGCAAAAGCATGATGCAGAGACGATTTATTTGGTTGGTGATATTGTTGATGGCTGGCGGTTGCAAAAAAAATGGCGCTGGCCTGATGAATATAATGAATTAGCTCAAATTTTGCTCAATAAAGCTGCAATGGGTACAAAAATTATTTACCTTCCGGGCAATCACGATGAGTTTTTACGTGATTATCTTGGCACTTATTTTGGAGAAATAGAATTTGTCGATAGAACTATTCATACAAGTGCTAAAGGCAAAACCTTTTTAGTTATTCATGGTGATCAATTTGATGTTGTAGTTCGCCATGCTAAATGGCTAGCGCATGTTGGGGATTGGGCGTATAATTTTGCGCTTCGAGTGAATGTTATCATTAATTGGGTGCGACGCAGAATGGGCCTTAGTTATTGGTCACTTTCTGCTTGGGCTAAACACAAGGTAAAAAATGCTGTTTCTATCATGGGGCGCTTTGAGGAAGCTCTATCTTATGAGGCAAAACAATCTGGTGTTGATGGAGTAATTTGCGGACATATTCACCACGCTGATATGCATGATAAGTTTGGCACTATTTATATTAATACTGGTGACTGGGTTGAAAGCTGTACTGCAATAGCCGAAAATTTTGATGGTGAATTTGAGCTAATTACATGGATTACAACTCTGCCAAAACCTGAAAAGAAAAAGAGACGGTTTCTTCGTAGAAAGAAAAAATCTACCAAATAGATTATTTCGTTAAGCTGAAATTTATGGCAATGATAAAAGGCTCCAAATTTGGAGCCTTAAAATCTATCATTTTGAATTAGCTTAATTGCCCACTTGCATGTGCTAGCATTGTGTAAACCTTGCCACGGTCAGAAATTAAATAAGCAATTAATGATCTTTTAGCTTTAGGGTCTGCCGCTACTTTTCCTAAGAATTGTTCAAATTCTTTAATATAGGCATTGGCATGTTGTGCGAAATTTTTATCATGCTGTAGCTTTTTGCGCACTTCATCAAACGTACCTTGCCCTGTGAGAGTATAAATACGCCGCGAAAATACATTAGTTTCACCAGCTTTATAATTTTGCCAAGCTTCATTTAGAGCCTTTTCATCCATAGATTTACTTACTTCATCAATTAGTTTTGCAAGGTTAATCGTTGGTTTTTGCGCTTCTTGATTAGCAGCAGCATTTCTTAAGACATCTCTAAGCCAAGAATCGCTTTCTTTTTGTACTGGCTTTGTTAGTGAGGGTTCTCGTTTTTCATGGTTTGTTTTTGCATTTGAAATGCGAAGCAACTCAGCCACAGTTGAATCATTCTGATTTTCTTCTTGTACTGGTGCTTGAATAGAGGGCGAAGAAGGTTCTGGCTGATATTTTTTAGGTTGAGGCTGAGATAAAGAAGCGGTATTAGGTTTAGATTGTGTCCTAACGATAGAGTTTAATTCGTTTAATGCTTCAATTTGTTCGGCAACAACTTTTCTCATAGCAGCGGCACTTGCTCGTGTTTCTTCTGGTAAATCCATCACACCACGTTGCAACTCATTGCGTGTTGCTTCTAATTCAGAGCCAACTTCATTAGCTGTTATGCGCATAGAATTAGCGGTTTCATTAAAGCGATTAGTTGCTTCTTGAAGGGCTTGGTTCATCTCCTCAATCAGTGCTTGTTTGCTATTTCTTAGTTGCTCATTAGCACTTTCTCCTGCCTGATCAAACACTGAGCTAAACTCGCCCAACTGAGATGTAACTTTTTCACCAGAGATAAGAAGAGAGCTTTCCATTGCTTTGTTTGCAACTTCAAGACGTTGTTCTGTTTCAGAAATTGTATCAGTAATAGATTTAGCAAATGAGCGCATATTTTCATCAACTTCGTTTGAGCGAGAAATGAAGCTGTTTACCAATGTACTCATCGCTTCTTGGCGTGAGCTTAACGAGCCAACGCTAGAATTCCCTGCTGCCTCAAGATTACTAGAAGCAATGTTCATATCGTCTGTTTCTGATTTGATATTTGCAAGAATAGAGCTGAATTCACTTGTGATAGAACTCATTGTAGCCTGTAAAGCGTCTACATGTTCTGATACCATTTTACCAGCTTGTTCAGTTTGAATAACTGCTTCTTTAACAGTGCTTGAATAAGACGAAGTTTGATTGGCAACTGATGTTTCAAGTTTTGATAGGCTACCAGTTGAGGTTTCAAGAACTCTTTGTAATAAAAGATTAGAATCATTTAGTTTCGTTAGCGCATCGTTCACGTCGGTTAATATGCGGTTTGAAGATTGTGACATTAACTCCTCAGCCTCGCGTGAACTCTCCCCTAATGCTTCTAATAAAATATTTGAGTGACCTTTAAGGGAGCTCTCTAACTCTTCTGATTTAGTAGAAATAATATTTGCAAAATTATTGCTTTGAGTAGCAACTACTTGGTTCATTTCATTAAGCTTAGCGCTAAGAGTTTGAGCAGTTTCAACGGCTTTTACTTCTACTAAATCTTCAATATGACGGGCAGCATCTTTCACTTGCTCAAGTGCTGTGCGAACAGTTATGTCCATACGTGATGTGGTTTGTTCTATATCGCTAGAGATTTTAAGCGAAGCTAAAGATAATGATGATCCGATAGTTTCTTCAATCTTCGTGGCGCTGGTTTCAAGGTTGCTCATTGATTGCGAGATTGAGTTATTAATATCATCGCTAAGTGCTGTTAAACGATCGGCTGTAATATCTGCACGTGCGGTAATTGCTTCTGGTAATGTGCCAAGCCTATCATCAACCATTTCAACAATGGATTGACGAGCTGCTTCAACGCCAGTTTCAATAATAGTTGCAGTTTTATTGGCGCTATCTTCTACCGAATTTGCTGCTTGTTCAATGCGGGAATTAAGACCTAATTCAGCGTCTGAGATACGATTTATTGCAATATCTATATGGTTGCCAATGTTCTCATTTACTTGAGAAACATTTTTTGTAACTAATTCAGACATCTCATTAGTGCGCTGTTGCATTGTTTCAGAAATTGAGCGAACGGCGTTATTTGTATGAGAGCGAACTTCTTGAGCTTGCCCATCAATAGTTTTTGCAAGTGTTTGGGTGCGTTCAGAAATAGAATCAGATAGTAATTTTGTGCTCTTATTTAGGGTGTTATTTAGTAAAGCAGTTTTTTCGTCAAGCGCTACCTCTAATAGATTTACACTCGACTTAAAGCCAACATTATGAGCGTCAAGGGCTAATATTATTTTTTCTCCCTTATCACCAATTACTGCATCAACTTCATTTAGCCTTGAGCTAAGAATAAGTGATACTTCATCAACACGAGCCCCTATATTTGAAAGAGTTTGCGTACCTGCTTCATTAAGTCTTGTTCGAGTCTTGTTCCCAGCCTCATCAATAGCACTACTAATTTCAATTAAAGCTGTGTTTAGAGATGAATCCATTGAGTTAAATCTGATTGAAAGTACCTCATCAAGTCTATTTGCTGTTGAATTAATTCCATTAATTGCGCTGTTAGCCCCTAGGTCAATATTACTTATAATACGAGTACCAATGGCTTTTAAGGCATTGTTTATATTAGTTGAGTTAGTTTCAAGCTCAGCAATAATAAATGAGCCACTTTGCTTTAGATTACTGTCTAGTTGTTTTGTTTTTTGCTCAATGGTTTGAGAAAAAGAAAGGGTCGAATTATCAAAACTCTCACTTAGCGCAAACATTTTTTCGTCAAGAGTTTGCTCAAGATTTTGTGAGCTAGTTTCGATTTGCGATAAAATATCGGTTGATTTATTCTCTAATAAAGAAATAAACCCTTCAGTTTTATTATTAAAAGAATTATCAAAAATGTTTAGAGAACTATCAAAATTTTGTTTAGCTTCAGTTGAGCTTTGAATGATTGAGGTAGCAAGTGAATTACCAGCTTTGTCAATATCTTCTAGCATCATAGTGTGAGCATCTGTGATTGCATCACGAACACGATCAGAATTTGTGACTATTGCATCACGCTGGTTTGCAAGTTCTTGGATAAGAGTTCGCATGCGTGTTTCGTTATTTGAATAGGTGCTTTCTAGCGAAGCTACTTCGTTATGAACCATTACTTCAAGTTCACCAGCTCTTGAAATAGCCCTATCAAGACCATCACCAAGTGCATTTACTTCACGACGAACCGCTTGACTTACGGTTGCAATTTTATCAGCTGCCGTTGATTCTGGCTCGGTAAGGCGAATGGCTGCCTGTGTCATAGAATTTGCGGCGAGGCGTAAATCTTTTGCACGGCGTAATAATATGGCAATGGCAAAAAAGCTAAGTACTGGCAAAATAGTTATCGATAAATACCCTGCAAATTCGATTGTTTGAATGAGGCTTATTATTTGTTCATTATTTGTGAGTTGTTCGCCCCAATTTATCCAACCAATAAAGCCCATCGCTGCTAGCCAAAAAATAGATAATAAGGCGGCTATCCAAAGTGAAGCAGCTGAAGAGCGGGTTTTTGCTTTGGAATAAAGCGCAGGATTAGAAGTAAGGCGATCATCATTAGCCGCTGATGCGGCTCGCGAGGCAATTTTTCTTGCTGCGCGCTTACGTTCTTTTGGAGATTGTTCGCTAGATTGAGCAGAGCCTTCTTTTGGGTTATCATCAAGAACTGAACCTTTAAGGGCATTTTCTACTGCAGAAAATGCTAAAGAAGCGGGATCACTAGATAAAATTGTTGCTTTTGCTTGTGTGTTAGATTGCTTGGCCATACTCTTTACAACTCTTGACTTAATTTGCTTGTTAAACTTAAGCGAAACGAGTTGAAAAGACTAGTCATCACTAGGTGGTAATGCCCAGTGATAATGCCCCAAACGAAAGAAGTAATGATTTTTACTTCATTTCACAGCCCGCGCCGCCGTGCGCTGGTATATATTACCATTTATAACTAATCTGCTTGGAAACAGAAAATTTTATTAATAAATGGTTAACGATGAAAAAAACATAGTCAAAAAACTAACATTTTGCAACTGTTCATCTGAAAAATATATGGTTTTTCACTTAATCTGATGTTCATCTTAGTGTGATAAGCTGTGAATAAAGTAAGTGCCCAAATTTGTATCTAGTAAAAGGGTTAGAAAAATAATGGCCTCCTCACTCAAAAAAACCAACTTTGAAGCAAGTAATGCTATTTATGAAAATCGTATTATTGATCTAGTTTTCTTATGCGCTCAAACTATGGGCGACCCTAAGCTTGAGGTTGAAATCCTCAAATTATTTGATCAAACTGCAAGTTCTAGTCTTAAAATTATCCTTAGTGAAAATGGCGATAATGATAAAGCGCTTAAATTGCATCTCCACTCGCTTAAAGGGGCAGCTGCTGGAGTTGGCGCAAAAGCAATAGTTAAAAATATTGTGTTGGCTGAAGAGGATTTGCGAAAAAACGGCTCTGTTAAAGCGCAAATACTAGCTGATATTGGTTTTGCAGTTGAAGAAGCACGCCGATTTATTGCTAAAATCATATCTGAGTAACAGTTAAGCGAGAATAGTTGCACTATTTATTTGTTCGCTTTATATAAGTTGAAATTCAAAATTAGGATTAATCTATATGGGTAAAATTATATTTGTAAGCGCAAATGGCGAACGTCACGAAGTGAGCGCTGAAAATGGTGCAACTATTATGGAAGTTGCCATTAAAAATGATATTGCTGGCATTATTGGCGAATGTGGCGGTGCTTGTACTTGCGCAACTTGTCATGTCTATATTGATAAGGACTGGCTTGCAAAAGCAGGAGAGCCTTCTGTTTGTGAAGAAGATATGCTTGATTTTGCCTCTGATGTGCGTGATGAAAGCCGACTTTCATGTCAGGTAAAAGTATCGGACGAGCTTGATGGCATTATTGTGCATGTGCCTGAGCGTCAAGGTTAGTTTTTTCTTTTAAATCCTGTTGAAAATATTGTTGCTAGCATTACGCCAGCGCTGGTTATTATCATGCCAAAAATTTGAATTGCATTTAGAGTTTCGCCAAACAGAAAATAGGCAGTAATTGCAGTTATTACTGGCACTAGATAAAAATAGGTGGCGGTTTTGGTTGCTTCGCCTGCTTTTATCATAATCATTAGCAATATTATTGCCCCAATGGATAGGACTAGCACCAGCCAGATAAATGCAAATATTAATTGGCCATTCCACTTAAAAGTAAATGTTTCAAACATAAGCGCTAATGGCAAGGAGAGCGCTAAAGCGCCAACATATTGTGCAATGATTGTACCAAGTAGGGTTTTTTCATTACTATATTTCTTTTGCAAAACTGTGCCAAGACTAAAAACTACTATGCCCAATAATACTACAAAGGCGAATAATAAGTTAGCCTTATCAAAGTTACTAAAGCCATTAGGTAAAAGCACCAAGCCAACGCCAAAAAATCCAATAATTAATCCCAAAACTTGAATTTTAGTAATTTTATCTTTGATGATTTGCATTGCTAAAAGGGCGGTAATTATTGGTTGCAAACCTATAATAATACCCACAAATCCAACTGGAAATCCTTGTTTAATTGACCAAAAAACTGACCATAAATAAATTGTATGAATTAATGCGCCAGTTATTAGGGCATAAAAAAGCGCTGTTCCTTTTGGAAATTTTACTTTTAGAAAAAAAGCTGCTCCGCCAAGTATTATGAGAGTTACAGCAAAGCGAATGGTTAAAAAAGCAAACGGTTCAGCATAGGGCATAGCATAACGTGCGCCAAGAAAGCCTGTTGCCCAAAGTAAAATAAATGTAATTGGAATATATTTTACAATTATGTTTTGTTGCTGTTTCATAAGCACTATCTCAATTAGAATCGAAATTATTGTGTTGGATATGCCATAAAAGTAATTTTTCCAAAATAAAAATCTAGCAGGAGTAATATTTTAGAGAAAAATTTCTAATATTACATATTGGTTTTTTCTCTAAATAGGACTATTGCATTTATCACAAATATTTAATGGTACTTTGTTGTTCTATAAATCTAGGGGAAAATAATGCTTTATTCATTAAAATCAATCGGCTTTGGCGCTCTGGCGGTTATCGTAGTAATGATTGTTGGGCAATATATTATAGATATGTTGCAAATTGAAATTAGTAATTTGTGGCTGGGTGGACTTGCTGGCATGATTGGCGCTTATGTGCTTATGCAAACTAAAGATAAAGATAAAGATGAGAAATAAAAAAATGAGTAAATCTGAAATTTCTACTGATGTGATAATTATTGGTGCTGGCCCTGTTGGGCTGTTTGCGGTGTTTGAACTTGGTTTGTTAGACCTAAAATGCCACCTAATAGATATTCTTGATCGCCCTGGTGGGCAGTGCGCTGAGCTTTACCCTGAAAAACCAATTTACGATATTCCGGGTTTTCCTGTAATCTCAGGGCAAGAGCTTACCGATAATTTAATGAAGCAAATTAAGCCTTTTAACCCAGAATTTCATTATAACCGTATGGTTGAAAAAGTTGAAAAACTTAAGGACGGCACTTTTAAGGTTGTAACAGATGAGGGCGAGGTTTTTAGAGCACCTGTTGTAGTTATTGCAGCAGGGGGTGGCTCGTTCCAGCCAAAACGTCCGCCAGTTGAAAATATTGAACAATATGAAGGCAAGTCGGTGCAATATTCGGTGCGCCGTATTGAGGAATTTCGTGACCAAGATGTGTTGATTGTTGGTGGCGGTGATAGTGCGCTTGATTGGGTGCTTAATCTGCAACCAATCGCTAAATCTTTAACCCTTGTGCATCGGCGTGATGTATTTCGTGCGGCTACTTCTTCAGTCAATGAAATGCTGGCACTTGTTGATGCTGGTAAAATAGATTTTATATTGGGGCAAATTGCCTCCTTAGAGGGCGAGGGGGATGAGTTATCCGCCGTTAATATTAAGAGTAAAGCGGGCGATATAAGAAATATTCCAACTACACGTCTATTGCCGTTTTTTGGCCTCACGATGAAACTTGGGCCAGTTGCCGATTGGGGGCTTGAGCTTAATGATAATCTTATTGCGGTTGATACTGAAAAGTTTGAAACTTCAATCAAAGGCATGTTTGCGATTGGCGATATAAATTATTATCCAGGTAAATTGAAACTAATTTTAAGTGGTTTTCATGAGGCAGCTCTCATGTCGCAAGCAGCTAAAAAAATCATTAATCCTGATGAAAGAGTAATTTTTCAATATACTACTTCATCAACGAAATTGCAGAAAAAATTAGGTGTGAAGTGAAAATTTTTGTAACTGATTATGATGGCAAGGTGCATGAATTAGAGGCGCTTGAGGGCTGGCGAGTTATGGAAGTAATTCGTGATTGGGGTCAAGATATAAAGGCGGAATGCGGGGGTGCTTGTGCTTGTGCTACTTGTGAAGTCTATGTTGATGAGGACTGGGTCTCAAAACTAATTCCTGCCTCTAAGGAAGAAGAGAATATGCTAGATCTTGTGCCAAATGTTGAGGCTAATTCACGCCTGTCTTGCCAGATTTTAATGAGTGAAGAATTAGATGGGTTGAAAGTTACGTTGGCACCTAATTCTAAAACCTAAGGGGATATATTGAGATGGATATTCTAGCATTTTTACCGTTTGCGATGGCTTTTTTTATAGTAGCAGTAATTCCTGGTCCAGGAATTGCTGCTGGGGTAGCTAAAGCCTTGGGTTCTGGTTTCCGTTCAGCATTTTACTATATGAATGGTCTAATTTTGGGTGACCTAACCTACCTTACTTTTGCTATTTTAGGTCTATCTGCAATTGCCAGTATGTTTGGCGGCTTTTTTATTGTGGTTAAATTTGCAGGGGCTGCATATTTACTCTGGCTGGCTTGGAATTTTTGGCATGCAGGAATTGACCCTAAGCAAATGAGAGCACAAAAAGGCAAGGGATTTTGGTCGTGTTTTCTTTCTGGCTATGCTGTGACAATGGGTAATCCAAAGCCTATAATTTTCTATATGGCTCTTTTGCCTAGTGTGATTGATATAGAAGCAGTTACGATAAATGATTATTTAGTCTTGGTTGTTTTAGTTATTCTTATTTTATATGCAGTAATCACACCTTATATTTTGCTGGCATCAAAGGCTCGGACTTTTCTTTCAAGTCCTGTACATTTGAGAATATTAAACCGTTCTGCAGCAGGTATGATGGCTGGGGCGGCGGCGTTTATTGTGTTTAAGAAATAGGGTTCGGCTTTATCTAGCTATCATCTCCAAGATCAGCTAGATTTTTATCGGTTGGATATCTGAAAGAGCCAAATCTTAGAACCAATACCGCTAAAGTAAGCAATAATATGCCACCTGAAATCATCATAATATAAATAGCATCAGTTTTATCGTGATAATTGGCAATAGAGATTAATTCTCGAGTTATTGCGGTGATTGCCACATAGACAAGAAAGCGAACGGGCAGGCGGTTTGTCTTGAAATAAATTGAAACCATTGCGCCAATTTCAAGATAAATGAACAGTAACAGCAAATCTTCAACTGAGGCAGAGCCACTTTTAACCATTCCTAAAAAAGCAACAGAAAAAGCCCAAATTGCTGCAACGGCAATGATGAATAATGCTAATTTATGGAAAATATTGACGATGAGATTGCCAACTTCATCAGAGATTAGGTTAAACTTCTCATTAAAATTATCAATGCTAGATTTTTGCGATTTTTCTAAGCTATCTTGCTTGCTTGATTTAGTCATCTTTTATCATCCCTTTTGCCATAGTAAATTTATATGTTCAATATAGAATATGTCAATATTTTTTAATCAGGTTTAGTGATCTTAGCTAACTCAGCTATAAAATCTATCACTTTTGGTTGTTTTAGCGTATTAAAGGGCAGGGGGCGGATTACTCGCATTGCTGCTATGCCAACCCTTACGCTCATTAGCCCATTGACTAACCCTTCGCCTAATCTTGCTGAAACTTTTGCCGCCATTGAGTGACCAAGCAGTTGTTGCACAACGCTATCGCCAAGTGCTACTCCGCCTGTAATTGCTAAATGTGATAGGATTGCCGAGCCGATTTTTAGTGATCCAAAAACACTGGGTCTTGCACCATAAAGTTTTGCTATATTGCTGGCGAGTTTGAAGCTTTCATAGGCAACAAAAATTATATCAACTAAAGCACGAGGTGATATGGCAGTAACGATTGAAACACGCTTAGCGCTGGCTGAAATTAATGCTTTGGCTTGTTTATCAAGAGAACTCATCAAAGTGCGCTCGCTATGTTGTATCATTACGGAGCCATCAAAAATATCAGGTGATATTTTTTCTAAATTGGTGCGTGCTGCTGCCATCTCTGGGCGGTTGGCATAAAGAGAGAGCAGTTCTGCAATAATTTTCTTGCCTTGTTTATTATTATCATCAATTAGGGTTTGCGAGGCTAGGGTGCGTAAATTATCAATATGCTTTAGGCGAAGAAGCGCAAATATCTCACGAATGAAAAACACCATAAGTGCAAGAAGCATAATTACTAAAGCTGTTATGCCAATATAACCAAGCCAAATATTGCGTGTAAAAAGAGAGCCTATTAGCTGCTCGAACCATAGGCCAATGGCTAGTGAAATGAGCAAAGAAATTGATATTAAAAAAATATTTCTTAGCCAATGGATCTTTGTAAAACTACTATCAATTTGCTGTGGTGAGTTTGTTTTTTCAATAATGCTTGATATGATTTCTTTTTGTTGTGGTGGGGCAAAAGCTTGTGCTGAGCGTTCACTTTTTATCTTACCGCTTGGTTTTTGTTTATGGCTTTTTATAGCTATTGGTTTTCTCATTTCAGCCAATCTCCGATTAAAAACTCAAGCGCTTTATCTAATCTAATATAGGGTAAAATAATTTCATTATTCTCATTTTTGTTAAATTTTTGTGGTGGCAAAAATCGCAAAAAATTAAGTTTTACTGGGTGTTTTTTATCTTGAAAAATTGATTCAGTATCGCTTGGTAAGTCACCGGGAAATAGGGCTATTTCTGTCTTGCCATCATAAGTTTCTTTATCTAGTTTTTCGTCCCTTTGTGGATAGCCAACAATGGTATGTAGCTTCTCGCCATCTTGTTTTATTTCATTCTCAAATGTTGAGCGAATGGAGCTTAGTGCAATGGAGTTTGTTTGTGCGCCTGTAAATTTTGCTTTTTTTGTTGCGTCTTTTACTAGGCGTTTTAATATTGCTTCTAAGCGATTATGTGAAGTGTGGTGTAAGTGATCGGCCTTAGTTGCTGCAAATAATATTCTATCTATTTTGCGAGTTATTAGCTGCATAAGAGGATTTTTTGAACCAGTGTTAAAACATGTTAAAACTTGCTCAAGCGCTATTTCTAAATCACTAATTGCCTGATGACCAAGATTAAGAGAGCGCAGCACATCAACTAATACAATCTGTCTATCTAATTGTGCAAAATGCTCAATGAAAAACGGTTTAACAATTTGGCTCTTATATGCTTCAAATCGACGTTCAAACATTGCGTAAAGCGAGGTTTTTTTGACAGGGTTTTTTTGTGCTGGTAGCGGAGAAAAACTAAGAGCAGGTGAGCCTTCTAAATCACCCGGCATTAAAAATCTTCCTGGCAATAAGATTGAAAGTGAGCTTTCGTCTTTTTTGCATTTACTTAAATATTGAGTAAAGGCTTGTTTTAAGCTTAAAGCGTCTGGCTCTGTTGCATCTGCTCTAAGATCAACCTTCTTTAGAACTTCAAAGAATTGTTTTGAGTGCTTTTTTGAGTTGGGGCGCAGGGATTGCTGTAGTGTGATTTTTGACCAGTCAGCAAAACTCATATTTAGCAATTCTAGATCAAGTAACCATTCGCCCGGATAATCAATAATATCAATATTTAATTTGCTCAAGCCAAAGCGTGAGATAAGCCAATTATTGCTTTGAAATTTTAGTGTGATACGAATTTGCGAAATGCTGCTGGTGCTATTTGGCCAATAGGGGGCTTTGTCTGTAATAGCTTTTAGGTGCTGTTCGTAAGCAAAACGAGGTATTGTTTGCTTTGGATGTTCACTTAGTTTAGCTGCGATTAAACGACCTTCTGCTTGTGCGCTAAAGGCTGGTAATGATGAGTTGGTTAATAGGTTATGGATTAGTGAAGTGATGAAAACGGTTTTACCAGCTCTTGATAGTCCAGTTACGCCAAGCCTTAAAGTTGGCGTAAAAATTCCCATAGCTGCATCACTAATATTGTTAAATGTAATGCCTAATTCATCTGAAATTATTTTTGGCGGTTTTGACATGTTAGACCTTAAAGATTTGAATTAAAATTTAGGGTTTTTATAATAAATTACAAGTGTTTGTGTATTTATAGTAATTATAAAGTTAAATTACTATAATTGAGTAATTTGCTCTAGTTTATTTGGTTTTCCTTTAAGGGGCTTTGAGGAGATTGGCATTATTTAATAGTAAATTTTGCTGGGTTAATTTTTTCCTTGCTTGACATATCAATCTAATCCGCTCCAAATATTGTAAAGCATATTAAAATAAATGGAGGCATTATGCCGTTAAAGGTTGAGCTTAAGGCTGGCGAAAGATTATTGATTGGGAATTGTGTTATTACTAATTCGGATCAAAGGACAAAACTCTTTATTGATGGCGATGCGCCAATATTGCGTGAGAAAGATATTTTAACCGAAATAACTGCTAATTCTCCTGCAA
>Ga0256834_1002117_pt1 | contig 12793 bp, 12 predicted proteins | sample 4281140metaG_FD_190536 | JGI IMG/M metagenome (GOLD analysis project Ga0256834, IMG submission 190536) | Hydrothermal vent microbial communities from East Pacific Rise, Pacific Ocean - 4281-140 | ecosystem: Environmental > Aquatic > Marine > Hydrothermal vents | place: Pacific Ocean: East... | reverse complement strand
TTCAAGCAATCGCTCACGCTTTTCGCCATTCTAACCCTTATATGGCTGAACTTGAAAACCCTCAAATTGCTGAATGGAGTAAAGTAAACCTAGAGCGTATTGACGGGTATTTAGACAAGTTTGAGGATGCATTGGCAAAAACGCCTTACATTGCAGGTCAAACCTATTCTATTGCCGACATCACGACCTTGGTGGCCATCGACTTTATGAGAGTGCTCCGTTTGCGTCTCACCGATAAACACCCCAACTTGGTTGAGTGGTATTCTCGCGTGTCTGTTCGTCCCAGTAGCGTGAAATAACTGTAGCAAAAAGTAGTTTTGCAAGCCAAAATTTGCCAAAATGTTAGAAGTTTTCCATACCTTTTAGTCGCAGGGAGTTGATTGCCATTGCACCTGTTGCAATATTAGATTATCTAAATATACATTCCATATTGCGTTAATGAGAACCGAGATGTGGTAAAGCTGACAACGTTAGTAAGGTATTTTGATGCAAGCTGAAACAGGCAAAGGCGAGGCAAATTTTAAAATTGCCAGTAAAGAATCTTTGCGCGCTGCTGGACAAGTTCAGTCTGTAACGCGTTCGATAACCCTATTAAATGCCCTATCATACTATTCTCAAGGCCTAACCTTGTCAGAACTGGCAAAGACAGTTGGCTTGGCAAATTCCACGGCGCACCGGCTTTTAACAACTATGCAGAATGAGCGTTTTGTTCGCTATGATTCAGAACGTTCGGTTTGGCTTATTGGTGTGCAGGCTTTTCGGGTGGGTTCAGCATTTGTGCGTTCGCGTGATCTTGTAACCATTGCACGCCCCTTCATGCGGTTATTGATGCAAACTGAAGGCGAAACGGTGTCTTTGGCTGTGGAAGATCGTTCAGAGATTGTTTATTTATCGCAAGTTGAAACCCAAAAAATGATGCGCGCAATTGCTGGCCCTGGTGGCCGCGCTAGTATGCATTGTTCAGGTATTGGCAAAATGCTATTATCATCGCAATCAGACACTCAGCTTAAAGAGACGTTGAGCCAAATGTCATTAAGCCGCGAAACCAGCCATACATTTACAAACATAGAAGACTTAACCCGTGAGATTGAGCAAATAAGAAAGCAAGGATTTTCGGTTGACGATCAAGAAGTCGCTATTGGTCTTCGGTGTATCGCCGCTGCGATTTATGATGAAAACTCGGTCCCTCTTGCAGGCATTTCCCTATCGGGTCCAACAGCGCGCATTCCGCGCGAACGAATTAAGGCGCTAGGCCACTCGGTTCGAAAAATAGCGTCAGACATTACGAAAGAACTAGGCGGTATTGAGCCTGGAAAACACACCTACTAAATTAAACACGAAGGCAATCGGAGCTAAATATGACTGAAATTACCAAACAACAAGTGCTCGATGCACTGGCCCAAGTTAAAGGCCCAGACCTTGACGGTGACCTTGTCTCAAGAAACATCGTTACAGAAATTGTTGTAACAGGCGCGAACGTAATGTTTGGCTTGTCTGTTGATGCCAATCGGGCAAAAGAACTTGAACCAATGCGTTTAGCTGCTGAACGTGCGGTTTCAGAAATCGATGGCGTTGATAAAGTTATGGTTGCGTTGACGGCTGAAAAACCAGCCAGCAACGGTGCTGCAGCGCCAAATGCACAAGGTGACACAGTGGGTGTACCACGTGGTGCAAAAACTCAAGGTGCGGCATCAAAAGCGGGCAAAATCGCTGGTGTTAAACATTTGGTTGCTATTGCTTCGGGCAAAGGTGGTGTTGGCAAATCAACAACAACCATCAACCTTGCATTAGGTTTGGTGGCGATGGGATTGAAGGTCGCTGTTCTTGATGCCGACGTTTATGGTCCATCATTGCCGCGTCTTATTGGTCAAAAAACCCTTCCAACTCAAGATCCTCTATCAGAGGGCAAGTTACAACCAGCTGAAGCTTATGGCTTAAAAGCGATGTCTATGGGCTTTCTTGTTGAAGAAGACACCCCGATGATTTGGCGTGGACCAATGGTTCAATCAGCGTTGCAACAAATGCTCAATGATGTTGAGTGGGGCGAAATTGATATGATGTTGATCGACATGCCTCCTGGAACTGGCGATGCACAACTTTCAATTGCGCAACAAACCCCACTTGCTGGTGCAGTCATCGTTTCAACCCCGCAAGACCTTTCATTGATCGATGCTCGTAAGGGTTTGAACATGTTCTTGAAAGTGTCTGTGCCTGTTCTCGGTATTATCGAAAACATGAGTTACTTCATTTGTGACAAATGCGATACTCGTCATGAGATTTTCGGCCATGGTGGTGCACGTGATGAAGCTACAAAACTTGAGCTTCCATTCCTTGGTGAAATTCCTCTCGATAAGGAAATTCGCGAACGTTCTGATAATGGCCAACCGATTGTTGCAACCGTTCCAGATGGACCGCATTCTAAGATTTACAAACAAATTGCCAAACAAATTTGGGAAGCTGTTGATGGGAAACCAGCACCAACTGGCCCGAAAATTGTAATGGAATAGTTTGTAGGTTCTACTGCAATACTCTTATTAAGCCGCTGGCATTTGTGTCGGCGGCTTTTTTTGTTCAAATTTCACGCATAATCAATTCACGTTCCTTAAAATAAAAAATGGCCCAAACTAAAAAAATGGCGCATAATTAAAAATTGGACGGGTTCAGAAAGATATTCTTTGAAAATGCAGACGGAGGTTTCTCTTGAAGATGTGCTACGGGCAGATGTATATCGTCTGCTTGCGGTTCTTTTGCGCGCTGGCCCAGATGAAGAAAACCTTTCTATGTTAGCGACAATGCGCGGAGATGAAACCGTGCTAGGCAAGGCCGTCGCAAGCTTGGCTATGTTGGCCCAAAAATCCACACCATCGCAAATTGACATTGAATACCACGCCCTATTTATTGGCGTTGATGCTGGTGAGCTTGAGCCATATGGTTCTGCATATTTAAACACCACGCCTCATCAAAGCACCCTTGCTCAATTAAGGGATGATATGAGCCGCGTTGGTATAGACATGCGAACCGACATTGACGAGCCCGAAGATCACATTGCCGCATTGTGTGAAATGATGGCAGGAATGATTTTGGGTGATTTTTCTATGCCATTATCACTTGAGGAGCAAAAGGATTTTTTCTCTACTCATATTCAATGTTGGGCGAAAACCTTCTTTACGGACCTTCAAATGGCTCGCCATTCGGTTTTTTACACGGGCGTTGGAGCTATTGGCATTGCCTTTATGGATATTGAAGCCGCCGCTTTTGAGATGCTTTAAGGCTAAGTCTTATTGCCAGCGATTTTGAAAATTCAACAAATTGCTTTAGGGTTTACAGAAACTTAACGCAAATCACGGCAAGTATTGAGATAGTGTAATTTTTAAGGGCTTGGAAAATGAAAACCATTTTGTCCATCGCAGGCGCGATATTTGTAATTCTTGGTGTAGCTGTAGGGGCTGCTTCGCAGTTTGACTATGGCTCGGTATTGAGCGGCTTAAACATTGGAGTAGCAGCAACTTTATTGGTTGGCGGTTTCATTGTCTTAGGGTTGAGCGGCGTTATTGGCGCGGTCAATAGCATTGGTTCTGCAACTCAAAAATCAAGCAGACCAGTAGTAGCAAACCAACATTCTGCAGGCCAACTGGCAGCAAATGACGGGCCACGCCCGCCAGCATTAGACGGGGCAAAACTTGGAGCCGTTGGTGGTGCCGTTGCTGCTGTTGGTGGTGCCGCTGCTGCTGTTGGTAGTGCTGCTAGTGATGTTGGTGGACAAGCCGCAGGGTCTGTTGGCAATCAGCTTGATAAAGCCTCTAAGGGTGTTGAAAGCGCGGTAGACAAAGTTGCCGAAGTTGCAGCTGAAGCCAAAGAAAAAGCAGTAGATGCAGCCAAACTCACCTCTGAAAACGTTGGAGAAGTTGGAGAAAAGGCAAGTGCTGCCGTTGATAGTGTTGAAAACATGTTTGCCAGTGCTAAAGATGCGGCAAAAGAAAAAGCAGCAGCCACCGTTGATACGGTGAGCGATACTGCAGGTGATGTTGTCGATGGTATAAAGGAAACGGCAAGCGATGCCGCTGAAGTTGTTTCTGATGGCGTAAAAGGCGCTGTAGAAGCAACCAGCCAAGCTGTTGGTGATGCCAAAGACGCTGTGGCAGAAGAAGTCGTAGATGCCAGTGATGAAGTAAGCAGTGATGAAATAGCCAGTGATACCGTTTCAGAAACTTCAGACGATAATGAAGCTGAAAGTCAAAAAGACGCGACCGCGCAAGAAGATCCAGATCAGCTTTATGTTGTTGAAGAATTGGTTATCAGAGGTCGCCAAGCTCGTGTCCTTTCAGACAGTACGGTCGAAGCTGAAACTGATGAAGGCTGGATGCGGTTTGAAAATGTTGAGCATTTAGAAGAGTATCTTGATGCCATGCAGGGCTGATTAGCCTAGGGTCCTGGCCCTAACTAATTTGTTAGATAATATTAGCTGATTTGCGCACACAAAATAGATATAGTCCGATCTGAATGATCGGGCTATTTTTTTAGCCCAAGTTTGTACTATGAAATGATTTAAGGAAAATGAAGTGAAAACAGTTTTTAGAAGCATTGCAATTGCATCCGTGGCATCGGTCGCGTTTATGGCACCAGCCCATGCAGACGAAAAAGCAGATATTGCTAAAGCAACAGCTGATTATAGTTATGTTCAAGGATTTTTAATTGCCAACCGCCTCAAAGGATCACTGGCAAAAGACAAAATCGATAACAAAGCTTTTGCAACAGGTGTAAACGATGCGCTTACGAGCAAATCCAAGTTTACAGAAGAGCAGATGAAAAAAATTATAACGGCAGGCCCCGTGCATTTACGGGCAGAAAAAGAGAAAAAGAAAATGGAAAACACAGCATATTTGGCAGCTCACAAGAAAAAAGACGGCGTTAAAACAACAGCATCTGGACTAATGTATTCAATCATCAAGTCTGGCCCCGCTGACGGAAAAAGCCCATCTGCAAGCGACACCGTAATCGTTCATTACACAGGGACGCTAACGAACGGCAAAAAGTTTGATTCATCGGTTGATCGCGGCTCTCCCGCTACATTCCCGGTTAATCGCGTTATTCCTGGCTGGACAGAAGTTTTGCAACTGATGAAACCTGGCGATAAATGGGCTGTTGTCATCCCATCAGACCTTGGCTACGGCGCACGCGGTGCTGGCGGCCTTATCGGCCCTAACGAAATTTTGCGCTTTGATGTCGAGTTGATCGAAATTAAGAAATAACTTTGAGTTTATTTTAGAGTATTTGCCCTTGAGAACAGAAATCAGTTCTCAAGGGTTTTTTGTTTGCGGGTCATATTCGTAGAAGTTATCAAGCGCTGTGCTATGGGTTTGATGAAAGCCACACTTTAAATAAAACTTATTTGCGGGGCTTTTTACTAACGCGCATAAGCGGATGGGTAATTGAATTTCTTTAGCAATTGATTTTGCAAGCGCTATAACTTCTTGGCCTAAACCCAGCCGCTGAAATGGTTTCGATACATAAATATGGTCAAGGTACAAATGATCGGGTTTTTCGGTCAAAACAAAGAAACCAATCAATTTATCATCGACTTCAATGTTCCAAGTCTGGTTCGCATCGAAGGATTTTAAAAATCGTTCTCGCACTCGCGTTTCGTCAAACCGTCCAACGCGCGTGAGACTATCGCGCATGGTTTCGGCGCGGATTTCGGCAAGCAAATAAGCATCGTTTTTATTGGCGCTGGTAAATGCGACTTTCAACATTAAAGGCTGCCCCTTAGCTTTTGATTCCAGCTGGCATCAAATCATAAGGCGCTTTCCAGCCATCGGTTGCTTTAATGCGTTCTAGCCATGCGTTGATATTTTCAAACGGGGCCAAATCAAACCCCAATTCGTCGCCATAATACAAATAGCCACACATCGAAACATCAGCAATTGACAAATTTTCGGTTGCCATAAATTTGCGGCCAGTCAGATGATTATCAACGATGTGGAGGGCCGAGCGAATGCGCCCCGCCATAAATTTTACCACCTCGGTTTCACCCGTTTTCATAAAGGCGAGCATAAAGCGGTGGGTGGCGATGTAGTTGGTGAACTTATGATTATCAAACAAAATCCATTTTAAAATTTCATATTTTTCAGCTTTATTGCCACCACCAAACTTGCCTGTTTGGTCAGACAAGTATTGTAAGATCACCCCTGATTGAGAAAAATTTTGCTCACCATGAACGAGCACAGGGGCTTCTCCCAATTCGTTGATATTTTCTCGGTACTGTTTTGAACGGGTTTCGCCATTGAAAAAATCAACCTTGATAGCATCCCACTCCAGCTCACAAAACTGCAGCATCAATGCTGCCTTGTAAGAATTTCCAGATTCGCCAAAGCAATAAAGTTTAAAGTCCTTCATTTATTTTTCCTTGAAACCTATCGAGTGCGGCGTACAGGCAGCACAGACAAAGGAAAAATTATCGCACATCCATAACCGATGTGACAGCCCCTTTAATTACGCTGTAAGCTGTTGAACCTGTAATGGCGCGCTTCAAGCGGGAATGGCCCTCATCGGGCACGACAATGAGTTCTTTGTTGGCGCCAGCCTTGATGATTTGTATTGCAGGTTCACCAACTAAGGTTTTTAAAGTGTCGATTTTGATACCGAGAGACGTTAGCATTTCTTGTGCTGTTTTGTTTGCCTCTTGAGCAGCCTCACGGTCTTCGTGAGCTTCTGCAACAGACAACAATGTAATAGGTTCACCAATTGTATGGGCCAAAACTGCTGAACGCCTGATCGCTTGCATGCCACGTGCGGTGCCATCGTTGTAGATTAAAAAGCCCTTGTTTTCTAAACTCTCTTCGCGGGCGATCAAAACGGAACACGGGGCCAGAGCTGTAACGCGCTGCACAACTCCAGAATCAAAAATAGACTTAAACTCGCCTCGCCAGCGCGATGGTTCGTTCATAATAATAAGGTTGTAGGGGCCATAGTGGTACTGATCTAGAATGCCAGATGCCACGTCAGGTGCGGTTTTAAGTTTTAAGACAACAGTGCGGCCTTCTTTAGATTTAAAGAATACTTTATTGTCGCCAACAGGGTCTCCCCATGCTTCGCGATGATCGTTCTCGCGCTCCCAGCTTTCAACATCAAGTCCTTCTTCTTTTAGAATTTTAAGACTGTGTTTTAGGGCCATCAAACCAGGCAACTCCCCGCCTGCTTCCAGAAGGTTTTGTCGTGCAACTCTAACATTAAGCCCACCAGATGCCGCCCCCTTGTCGATAGGGCGAACATACAAAATAACAATGGCACTATTGTCTTGGGGGGTTAAACGAGCCGCAAATCGTACTGTATCATAGGACGCTTCTGAACCATCAATACAGGCCAAAACGCGAAATCTCGAACGCCGTCGTGCCCGAATGTTTGTCAAAGTTTTTTGGGCAGCTTGTTCTGAGCGATCAGATAATTTAGTGCGAGAAAATAGTGACATAACTTTACCCTCAGCTTGACAACATTGGCCAATAGAAAAAAGAAACCAACAACAGCACGGTTGTTGACATCAATACCATACGCCAGCCAACTTTCAAAAAGTCCGTGGTTTTTAGATAGCCAGACGCATAAACGATTGTACACGCTGGGGTTCCCACAACGGTGAGATAAGCAAAGGCTGATGAAACCGCTGTTATGAAACCAATGATAATTGGACTTTCGCCAGACACTTTTGCCAGATCCAAAACAATCGGTCCCAGCACCGCAACCGCCGCACCGTTTGACATGGTGTTGGTCACGCTGGTGGTTAAAATTGAAACCGCCGCCCATAAGCCAATGCCAGAATCCGCGCCAATAGGTTTGAGGAGCGCGACGAAGTTTTCGGCAATCCACCCTGCGGCCCCTGTGTTTTTCATTTGCACGCCAAGCGAAATCGCGGCGGCATATAGCAAAACAACGCCCCAGTTAACGCCCGAGTTGACATCGTCCCACAACACCAATCCAGCAATGAGGAAGGCTGCAGCTCCCATGATAGCGATGATGCCCATACCAAGGTCAGCTGATAAGAATATCCAACCATAAAGCACGATAAGGAAAATAACGATCGCGACCCAGTCTTTTGCTTTCAGTGGGCCTTCAAGCAATATTTGCGTGCGCAGGCGCGTACAGGCTCGTGACAGGTCACGATACTCAGGTTTAAACGCCGATAATAAAATCAGTGTAACAAGCGGCAATTGCAGCAAAAACATCGGATACGCATAGGCCATCCATTTTGCATAATCGATGAGGTACTTTGCTGTTTCTGGGCTATTGGGGTCAAAGAAAAATTCTTTCCAATAGCCAACCATAATCGCGTTTCTAGCGCCACCTGATGGCGTGCCAATTGAAGCAATTGAACAACCGTAAGCAATGGAAAACAACAACACTGCGGCTAAATTTTTTACCTTTTTAGGGTCATCAGATGTCAACGTAATCAACGTCACACCCACAGGCAACATCATTGCAGCCACGGTATGTTCGCCTACAAAAGACGCCATAATGCCAGAAACAGATGAGATACCAAAAGCAATCCAAACCGTCTTGGTGCCCGTCATTCGCACAATAAACCAAGCTATTCGTTTATCCAGCTTCTGTTTAACCACAGCCACCGCCAACATTAACGAGCCCATAATAAACAACACGGAATCAGTCATCAGACTTTTAGCCACCTCGGTTGATTCAAGCCCAAGTAAGATGACTTGCCCGGCAATAATCAACAACGCCACCGTTGGCAGTGGAATAGGTTCGGTCACAAACATGATGGTTGCCATTAACGACATCGCCAAAACAATTTGGCCTTCGCGAGTTAAACCATCAGGTGTTGGCATTTCAAGGAAGATGTAGCCAACCAGCATTGAGATGAAAAACCAGCGTTTTTCCCAAAAATAATACAGGCTAATTTGTGAACGCAAGCGTTGCCACTTTTGAAAGCCAACCAACTTAATATATGTTGTTTGACTTGGGTCTGGCGCTTGAAGACTATCACTTGCCAAATCGAATTGTTGTGTGCTCATCTGTTATCTCTTTAATGCCTCAAAAGGCGATACCCAAAACGGGCTAATTTTTCTAGCAAACAAGAGATATATTCCCATGGCAACACTTGAGCAGGTCTTACTATCCGTTGATGAAACATTGGAGCAAAGCCTTTCGCGATGGGAAAGCTTTTTGAAAATCCCGTCTGTTTCAACAGACCCCGCCTACAAAGCTGATTGTAAAACCGCTGCACAATGGTTGGTCGATACTCTGAACGAGCTGGGTTTTGATGCGACAATGCGCGAAACCCCCGGCCATCCCATGGTGGTTGCGCACTACATCAGCAATGATCGCACAAATGCCATTGGCAAACATGTCCCTCATATTTTGTTTTATGGCCATTATGACGTGCAACCTCCAGAACCGCTTGAGGAATGGAACACCCCACCATTTGAGCCAACAAGAATTGTGGGCGATGATGGCAATGAACGCATGTACGCGCGCGGTTCTGCCGACGACAAAGGCCAATTGTTGACATTCATAGAAGCAGTACGCGCGATGATCAATGCGTCATTTACGTTAAATGTGAATATGTCACTACTTTTTGAAGGCGAAGAGGAATCTGGCAGCCCATCACTTGATGCATTCCTTGCGCAAAATATCAAAGAACTGTCTCATGACGTGGCGCTGGTATGCGATACGGGCATGTGGAATGAAACAACGCCAGCAATCACCACCCGTTTGCGCGGCATGGTGCATGATGAAATTATCATCACGGGCCCATCGATAGATTTGCACTCAGGCCTCTATGGTGGTGCTGCAATAAACCCCATTCGCGTTCTCACTAAAATTCTTGGTGATATGCACGATGCAAATGGCAAAGTGATGATCGATGGTTTTTATGACGGCGTAAAAGATTTGCCCGCCGATACTAAATCTTCATGGGATAAGCTAAATTTATCTCATGAAGAGTTTTTGGGCGGCGTTGGTCTTTCCCATCCAGCTGGTGAAACATCTTACACAATGCTTGAACAAATCTGGTCGCGGCCAACGGCAGATGTTAATGGCATTTTGGGGGGGTATACGGGCGAGGGGACCAAGACGGTCATCCCATCAAAAGCCTCGGCGAAATTATCGTTCCGCTTGGTGGGCGAACAAGATCCACAAAAGATACTGGATGGTTTTAGAGCGTTTGTGAAAGCCCGCTTGCCAGCCGATTGTAGCGTTGAGTTTTTAAGTGATGGTGGCGCAAGTCCCGCTCTTGAGGTGGCAGAAAGCAATCCGTCGTTAAAAGTTGCTGCGGGCGCTCTAAAAGATGAGTTTGGCAAGGACCCCGTTTTAATGGGCTGCGGTGGTTCCATTCCCATTGTTGGCGCGTTCAAAGATGTTTTAGGAATGGACACCATTCTGGTTGGGTTTGGCCTAGCAGATGATGCCATACATTCCCCAAATGAGAAGTATGACATCAACAGTTTTCATAAAGGCATCAGAAGTTGGGTGCGTATTTTAGATGCGCTCGGTAACAGTGACGAAGAGTAATAATCAAGCTGTTATTGTTTTAAAGCCCGCCACGGTTTAGGGATTAGAACCCAACGTCTATTGACCAAAATAAGGCCATCAAAAGCAAGGCCTAATTTCTCGCCACGTTTTATGAACTTAAACCGAGCGATGGGTACATCTTTGATGAAATACTTTCGCACGGATTTATAACCGCCAGGAAATTTATCCAGATCAGCGTGGCCTTGTTTTAGTTTTCGTGTCGTTGAAAGCAAAACTAAAAACGTTTGGTGGTTGGCTTTTGGTTTGATTGATATGCCAGGCTTGAACAGTTGGTTGTTGCGTTTAATCAGGGCGCTGGCCAAAGGCTCGGCATAAACAGTGCGAATGTCGTTATCAGTAGGCCTAAGCTTAGCTGTTAAAGCAACATAATCAGCATTTGGTTCAAAGAACTTGCGTAAAACAATTCGCGCGCTGTCTAAATATATGCTGCTAGCAACATTTCCAGAACCAGAACCAGAACTAGGTGTCTTTTTTGCACTTGCCTTTTCCTTCAGCTTTAAAGACAAAACCTCAACCAATGTATTAAATTTTCGTTCGGTATTTTTTGAACAAGCCCGCGTAAGAAGGCCAATAACTGATTTGATTCTTTTAGGGGTTACCACAAGTGTAGTATCATTGGCGCGCGCGATATATCCAAACGCCCACATGCCAGCCATGCGTAATTCAATGCGGTCTTGAGTTAACAAGATTTTGGCACAACCAGCTGATGGGTTGAACTGCCTATTGTCAATATTTGCCGATTGAGCTTGGCTTGAGCTTGCAAAGCCACTAGCGCCAATCAACATCGCCATGCCTGCCAAAAATGATTTTTTCAAAATATTGCCTCCCGTTTTTTCTTTACCTAGAGGTAAGATAAACAAATCACAGAAAACTACAACTAAAAATCAACCAGGCGACATCCCGCGTAATCGTTCAGAGCGGCGGCGTAACAATTCCATAGTGATTAACAGCGCGACGGAAATCATCACCAAAACTGTGGCAACGGCCAAAATAGTTGGTGAAATTTCTTCACGCAAACCAGAGAACATTGCCCACGGAATGGTGCGTTGCTCATAAGAGCCAATGATTTTCACAACGATCACTTCGTCAAATGATGTGATAAAGGCAAACAAAGCCCCTGACACAACACCTGGCAAAATTAACGGCATGATGATTTTAAAGAATACTGTGCGCGATGATGCGCCAAGGTTTTGGCCAGCACGAATAAGCGATTGATCGAACCCGCTAAGGGTCGCTGTTACGGTGATAACCACAAACGGTGTGCCTAAAACCGCGTGCGATAAAACCACGCCGATAAATGTGTAGGCAATACCAATTTTAGCAAAGAAGAAGAACATGCCAAGCGCCGATACGATCAACGGCACAATCATAGGCGAAATAAGCAACGCCATGAAAAATTTGCGAAATGGCATTTCTGGCCGCGCTAAACCAAGCGCTGCAAGTGTGCCCAAGGTTGTTGATATGATTGTTGAAGCGATGGCGATTTGAAAACTGTTTCTAATTGCCCCAAGCCAGTTGGGATCGTTGAGGAATTTTTGATACCACTGCGTTGAAAACCCAGCAGGGTCCAGTGACAACATTTCTTTGGTAAAGGACAGATAGAATCCAGCATTAAACGAAAGCGGAATAACGATCAAAATTGGCGCGATCAAGAAGAATAAAATCAGGCCGCAAATGGTACGGTAAGTATAAAACCAAATTCGCTCAAGCGGTTCAACGTGTGCAGGTAATGCCATAATTAAATCCCCTTAACCCAGTTTCATATTGTCGATGCCGACGATTTTGTCGTACAGCGCATACAGCGCCATAACAAACAATAACAAGATGGTGCCAAGCGCTGCTGCCAGTCCCCAGTTGCCACTGGTAAAGAAGTGATGAGCAATAAAGTTCGATATGAACACCCCAGACGTGCCACCCACTAATTCTGGCGTGATGTAGTACCCAATAGCCAAAATAAACACTAGGATCGTTCCCGCCCCAATGCCTGATATTGTTAGCGGCATATACACTTTAGTGTAGGCACGCAGTTGTGTTGCGCCCATGGAGCGGGCCGCGCGCATATAACTTGGCGGAATGGTTTTCATGACGCTATAAAGCGGCAAGATCATAAACGGCAATAAGATGTGGGTCATTGCAATAAACGTGCCCGTTTTGTTGTTGATTAGCGATAATCGGTTGTCGTCATTGACCACACCAATATAAGCTAGCAAATCATTAATCACCCCTTCATTGCCGAGTAATACCATCCAAGCAGAGG
>Ga0256834_1002116_pt1 | contig 12796 bp, 10 predicted proteins | sample 4281140metaG_FD_190536 | JGI IMG/M metagenome (GOLD analysis project Ga0256834, IMG submission 190536) | Hydrothermal vent microbial communities from East Pacific Rise, Pacific Ocean - 4281-140 | ecosystem: Environmental > Aquatic > Marine > Hydrothermal vents | place: Pacific Ocean: East... | reverse complement strand
AACCTGAAGTCGCTCATAGAGTTAGGGAGACGAGCAGACGAGGCTGAAGAACTTGCAAGATGTAGAATCTTCGCAGAGCCACCTGGAGCTTATGGTGCAGGTGTGAACTATGCTGTTGAGGCATCTGCTTGGAGGACTATTGAGGACCTCGGCAAGGTATGGCTCAGCTGGAGCTCATATGCATACACATCGAGAGCCTTTGGAAAACCTGCACCTGATGCACTAGTGCTTAATCTGAGAAACGTGCAGGTTGTCGCTAGAAATCACCCAAGCGACGAGCATGATATCCTGAACTGTTGCTGCTATTTCGCATATCACGGCGGTTTTCATGCTGCTGTACGTGCAGTAACGGGTAGAGATGTTGATATAGTACAGATAGATACGACAGACGTATCTCGCATAGAAGTACGAGACATAAGGCTTGAGATTGAACGTATTGTACGTGCAAAGCTCCTGAACAGGAGATGGATTGAGGAAATGAAAAAGCACGGATACTCTGGTGCAAGTGAGATTTCTAGGAAGATCCTACACCTCTATGGTTGGGCTTCAACTACAGGAAAAGTTCCTGACTGGGTCTTCACAGAGATTGCTAAGACCTATGTGCTAAACGAGGACATGCGTAGATGGTTCATGCAGGAGAACAAGTATGCTCTAGAAGAAATAGCACGTAGACTACTCGAAGCAGCTAAGCGAGGCGTGTGGAAGGCTCCTTCGGACATTGTGAGAAAACTAGAAGAGGCATATGCAGAAGTCGAGGCTAGTCTCGAAGATGAGGTCACAGGCGAGGTACAGGGCGGAACCATAACCATATACACGGCAGATAACTGTGAGGACTATGCACGCCTTGTGAGAGATGTAGAACTAGTACTAGACAAAGTTAAGAGAGGGCACTGAGTAGGGGATGTTAAGGGGATGATTAGTGACATGCCAACTGAAGAGTGATGAATCCTGGGGTAGATGACCCTCATAACATATGCCGCGCGTGGCTTACCTCCTGATGTACGATGGTTCTCTATTCAGAGGATGCATAGGTTCTGAAGGTTCAGTACATGATCATCTAATTCAAGCATTCAGGAAGATAGTTCACGTCAATGCACACGAGCTCAAATTCACGTGCGCATCAAGGACAGATCCTGGCGTGTCAGCAATAAAGAACGTCATTGCCGTAACTCTCCCACGTGTTGTACGACCTGAGGAACTCAACTCAGAACTTCCTGAAGGGCTTCGCGTATGGGGCTACGCTGTCGTCCCAGATGACTTTAGTGCACGCTCAGCATATTGTAGAGAGTATGTGTACTTGAAGAAATACGAAGGAGAAGATCTCGAAAGAATGAATGCATGTGCTAAATTATTTGTAGGTAAGCATAATTTCGTAAATTTTCAAATAATTGATAAAGAGCAGCCTACCGAGGCAATTATATATGATCTATCCATAACCAATTTAGGAGATGTGTTATTGTTTCGCTTCTCCGGTCAGGGATTTCGTAATAAAATGATTAGAAAAATCGTGTGGACTCTTGTTCAAGTTGGTAAAGGTAAAATGAGTATTAACGAGGTCAGAGATCTCATAGAGGTTAAGATTAGGAGGACAGTACCATCAGCACCTGCCGAAGGTCTAATCTTACTTGATGTAAAGTATCGGCAGAACATAGACTTCCACTATTCTACTAGGGCACTTCTAGAAGGTCTCGCATTCCTGAAGAAGAGGCTAGATGTGCTTCGAGGTCTCGTATTATCGCTCGAATATGCATTTAGCATAATCGTTAATCTAATAACAGAGAAGCTAAGTAAGCCGTAAACGCTTATAAAACATTTAGCCTTTAAGACCTCGAGGTCTGCTCCATGTCGTATTATCTTGATCATTTACGCAGCACGGACTTTGATAAGAAGAAGATATACGAAATGATAAAACAGGAGCTGGAACAGCTAAACATTCCAGTAGAAGATGCGTTCGAGCTAGACTTCCTTGCGAGATGTGCACAGAGTGACTTCATGCACTACGCAATGACTAAGATGGGCTACTATAGTAGACTCAACTTCGACGAGAACAGGGCAAGAAACAGACTGTGCAAAATAATACTGTACAAGGAGCACAAGCTACGCAAGGTTGTTCATGAGTGGACAGAGTGGTGGTTCCTGAAATGGAGACAGAGAGTGAAGATAATATTTGAAACTGATAAAAACAATAAGAATCAGCAACGTGCAGACTTTCAGCCAGCTGAAGAGCTGTTGAATAAGGTTAAGAAGAAGCTTGTTGATTATTATAGGAGGCTTGCAATATGTGCTCTAATAGAAGTCGGAGAAATATGTAGCTTAGATGTTGTAAGCGATTATCTACTGAAGAATACTGTGATGGGTCTCGTGAGCAGGTACGGTAGGGATAGAGCGTACTCGATAGCTGCCTATAGGCCTGATCTGATGAAGGTCGAGTTAATGAAGAAGGCTGTGGAGATCGCTAGAACAAATCAGCCTCTTGTTGTGTTAAAAGTAAGAGTTAACATGAGAAATGGTAACACGACATAAGCATAGGAGAGAGTTCTCCAGAATTACTTTACTAGAGAAGAACGTAGTACATAAGAAGTATAGACCTGGCGTTCTTAGAGTAGCAATAGCATATCCATCGACATATCAGGTAGGCATGTCTTCACTAAGTATTCACTTGCTATATCATTATCTTAACTCGCTCGATTTTGTTATTGCTGAGAGAGTATTCATGGAAGGTACAGGACCGTATCGGAGTATTGAATCTGGTACACCTTTGCGAGATTTTGATCTTATACTCTTTTCTGTTCATTACGAACTTGATTATGTAAATATTGTTCGCATGCTTGAGAGAAGTGGCATACCTCCATTAAGAAAACATCGTAAAGACAATAAATATCCTACAATTGCTGTTGGAGGTCCTTGTGTAACAGCGAATCCCGAACCATTGGCAGATATTGTAGATGTTGTATTTATCGGAGAGGCTGAACCTATTCTTGAGAGTTTTCTCGAAGAAGTACTCGTTCGGGAAGGTGTTAGAGATATTGATATTGAAGGTGTGTATATTACTGAGCGTAAACCTGAAGTTTTGAGAAAAGTTGTTGCTAAGCCTCTAGAGCAGTATGATTATCCTACGCGTCAGATAGTGACTCTGGAAGCTCCTGAGGAGTATATGCCAGTATTTGGAAAGGCCTTCTATCTTGAGGTAAGTCGCGGCTGTCCTTTCCTATGCTGTTTCTGTATGGAGACTCTTGTACAGTTCCCGTTTAGGATAAGAAGCTTTGAGTGTATTAAAAAGGTAATTGAGGAAGGTCTTGAGCACTGTCCTGTTGATAAGATAGTTGTAATAAGTCTTGCATATCAATCATATCCGTATGCGAAAGATTTAATCGAATATGTTCTAAATAATTTTGATATTGAGATTAGTCTACCTTCAATGCGAGCAGATTTGCTCGATGATGATATGCTTGAGCTAATGGTGAGGGCGAATCAACATACGTTAACAATAGCCCCTGAGACTAGTGAGAGACTTAGGGTTAGGCTAGGTAAGGATTTCACGGATAGTGATGTACTAGATGTTGCGTATAGAGCTAAGCGTCATGGTGTTAGAGAGCTCAAGATGTACTTCATAGTGGGTCTTCCTGAAGAGAGTAAAGACGATATTGACAGTGTGCTTAGGCTCATACACGAGGTTAAGAAAAGTACCGGTCTGGAACTGTACGTAAGCATTAATCCATGGGTTAGAAAACCTCACACTCCTTTCCAATACGCGGTTCCAGAACCTATTGAGCAAGTCTCGTCCAAGCTAGACTATCTGGCTGAGAACTGTGGTGCAAGACACGTCGTGTATGATCCTTATCTAGCCTATGCACAGATGTTTTTAGCTCTTGGAGATAGATCTCTTGCAGAAGTTCTTATCGAGGCCGCACGTATGAAGGAGAGTAATTTGAGTAGGTCTCTCTGGAAGAAAATATTTAACAAATATTCAAACTTGTTTAAGAGGGTCGTGTTTAGACAGTTGTGCTCTATTGAGGATGCTCCCTGGGGGTTCATTGATATTGGTCTAAGAGCGGAGACTATTAGAAGGAAGTGGGAGATGTACATAAGTGGATGATGATACCCTTCTAGGCAGATCTGTGACGAGACCTAGACATGCTGAGATAGCTCATTAGCTATTGATTCTATCATCTCGTGAACTTTCTTAACTATGTTCTTCAGATCTTCTAATGTGAGCTCTGCTACAGTTTCAAGTTTTGAGAAGACCATTATTATCAAGTTTTGATACATGTCCTGAAGATCTTTTCTTCCAAGCTGACTTAGGTAGTGAATTCTATCTCCGTGTCCTACTGGTCTTTTTCCAAGTTTCTTCTCCACAAGTGCATCGATCGCATATCCAAGTGCGTAGAGAGAGTACATCAGTATCTGCTTGTAGTACATGTACTGGCCTTTCTGTACGAAGGGGAGATTTCGTTCTACTTCCTGAATGAGTATACGGGCAAGTTGAAGTGTTGTAGTTGTCATCGTGTAAATTATCCGCTTTGTCTAAAAACGTTAGGTGTCCTGTTATCCTGAATCCTGATGAGTCTAGCGCTAGAGCATCTTGGCCTTAAGTACATTCCATTTACGCATGGTGGAGTCCCTGAAGTTAGCAAGGAGTCTAGACCCGTAGGACTTGAGCGTGAGCTAAAGGAGCTCATAGATGCTGTGAACCTAGTACTTTCTCAGAAACTGAATGAGAATCTCGTAATTGTTGTAGTTGGCGAGTATGGCTGGGGAAAGACTGAGCTACTTGACTACTTCACAAAGGTCGTAGAGTCTAAGTACGGTGACAAGGTCGAGATTGCGAGAGTACCTCTCACATTTAGCTTATCTACAAGACATATAGTCAGCATCCTGAAGAAGAGAGATGCATCGAAGCCGCTGATCTTAATAATTGACGAGGCTGATGAGCTCACGCGTGCAATAGCACTTAAGGAGCTTGCGGGTAATGGTCGTGAAGTTGAGAAGGCTATACTAGAGCTGAGCACGACCATACGTGCACTTGTTGAGCCTCGACAGTATTACAGAGTTCTGGGTGTAGAACTTGAGAAGCTGAAAAATATTTTGATAATTGTCGCACTTACTCCACAGACTTATTATGGAATTTTGAAGAACATTGTTCCTGACATATTTGACATCTCTATTGGTAGAATATACAAGGAGATTCCACTTCCATCAGGAATCTCGCTATGGGTTGCTGACGGCATAGTGCAAGAGAAGCTAAAAGCAGCCTCAACACAGAAGAGACTACGCGAAGTTAAGAGAGGCTCCATTGACCCTAGGCATCCGCTATGTCTTGAGTACATAGCATCACTATACTACATACTGTACTTAGCAGAGAAAGGACCTCCCTCACCGAGAATATTTGTTAAGTATATTGCAAAGCTATTTGACGAAATTTTGAAATGTTCTGGAAAGTTAACGCTTGATGTCTACATAAGGTTCCTGAAAGCCGTATCTAATGAACTTCCTATAGTTAAGGAAATTCTTCAGAGAATAGATAGTCTAAGAGAAATGTATGAGAACGATGATCTTGCTAGACTACATGTACTGCTTGAGATTGTGCCTATTCCAGTTACACGAGAATTCTTAGTTACTCAACTGGGAAGTGAAGTAGATTCTTTATTAAAGGCTCTAGAGAAGATGAATATTGTAAGAAGAGTTGTTGTTTTGAAAACAAGTCTTGAGAAACTTAACCTAGTTAATGAGCTTAGAGAGAAGGCTGGACTAGCACCATTGAGTAAAGATGATGTTAATCTTGTTGGTATTGCAGTAGATGAGTACTACGTAGAGTACAGAGACGGTCTTGCGATTCTGAATGTTGTACTACCTACATTAGGCGAAGTTCAGGATAGAGGTCTTGGAGAACGCGTAGAGGCGTATGTGCCTGTAGCGAGATCTGTACTATCTGTAACATCAGACTCCTCAGAGAGCAAGATAAGGCAGTGCATTAGGGCTGCCTACGAGAAGATATCTAAGCCAATAGAAGCTGCTCAGCTACTTGTTGAGGCACTAATTGGCAAGCCTAAGATTGTGCATAGGCTTAGAGAGAACGTTTTTGCACTATCCTGTGGTGCTGACACGCTCGAGCTTCGTCAATGTGTCCTGTTCTTCCATGTGCAGAACATTGATGAGCTTAAGCAGGTTGAGAACGTTGTTAATGACGTCATATTAAACGCGTGTGTTAGAGTCGGCAGTGACGAGATACTGTACGACGTACTTCATGTAGTACTGTACTCACAGAATCTGAAAATTCCGAGAGACTTCGTAGATAAGCTACTTCAGGGAGAGTGGAAATTACCAGAGATCTCGAGAAGGGACTATCTGAATATCATAGTACTGGACTCGGAGTCTATTGAGAGATTTAGGAAGGCACTTGCGGGTTACCTAATTTTGAGACAGCTAGGAGAAGATAAGGTACCTGACAAGTACGTGCACTTAGTAAAGGCGTACGAGGACTTAAGAGCACAAATTGCGAACTTCCTGACGAAGGCTCGTGAAGCGACTTTGAAGGAACTGTGTATAGGAATTAGGAAAAGTAGAGAGTCTAAGGCAAATATTCTGAAAGAGCTAGTTCGCCAATGGATAAGTGGAACAGTATCATCGGAGACTCCTGATGTGTTTAAATCACCTGATGGTAGGCCTAGGATATCGAGACCAGAGCAACTACTGCATAAGTACCTGCTAGAGCGAGGAATTGAGCAGATAAGTCAGCGTGAGCTAGAGCGAGTGATTCGAAGATTATTCCCTGTACACCTATGGCGTGAGCTACGTGAGAAAGACCTCATTGAACTATGCAAGCTTCGTGCAATACTATTACCAGTAAATGCACATCTCAGAGTATACACACCTGAAGTAGCACGTGACTACCTAATGAACAAATTGAGAGAGCTCAAGTCTCAACTATCGCGAGCAAGGGCAGAATTAGAAATTAGTATCGGTAATGTGAAGAAGAAGATAGCGGTACAGATTGTTCCGACAGAGCTTGAGCAGTGTATTAAAGCACTAGAACAGGAAATTGTTAAGGAGTTAATAGGATTATCACTAGACGAGGATAGTCTGAGAAAGGTTTCAAAAATAATACTCGAACTAGACGACATAAAGAACAAGCTAACAACAGCAATATCGACTGGAGACACAACATTACGAAAGTTGAGAGAAACTATGAATAACCTCAACATAGCTTACAATAATGTTCGAGAAAGGTTAAGTACGCTCTCAAAGACCTTGCCAAAGCTTGCTGAATGGTTTAGTAAAAAGCTAGAATCGGAGATCTCGATAATAACAAACGCACTTGATGTAGAGGAGGCTCCCTCACTAGACTATATTAGTGAGATTTTATCAAAAGTAGCTGATAGAATAGTTGAAATTCAGTTAGAGGTAGAGAAGATACTAGGCGTACTTGGAGAACTTGAGAAGCTTAAGCGAGAGGCAGCACATGTAGTGAAAGGAATTGAGAAGGAGATAGAGCGAGCCTTGAAGGATGTAGACAAGAAATCTGCACTAACCCGCGAGCCAGCATCTACTGCTCTCAAGTACTTACAGGCACTGCTTACTCAGTTACGTGCAAAGGTGTCTGATAAGCTTGCAGCACTGTATCGCGAATTAGAGAAAATAACAAGTCTGAAGAACATACTCTGTAAACTAAAACTATTAGAAGACGAGAAAATATGCAAGGATAGCATAAGCCTAGAAAATATAGAACATGCAAAAACAGTAATATTCTCGAGACTTGGTGATATAAGTAGACAAATTAGATTTAGTACAGAGAAGCTTGCTGAACTATTGCTAAGCCTGTCGACACCAAGAGATGTTGAAGAACTTTCTAACATGCTTAATATAGAAAAAGATAGCTTAGTAAAAATCCTTGAGAGACTTCACGAGATAGGTATAGTGAAGAAGCTATATTGCATATGAGCAGAATTGTACTAATACTAGAAGAGTCACCAATCTTAGAGGATAGTCTCAGGCATTTAAATGTAGAAATTGTCGAAGATCCAACCGAAATTTCGGGCACAGGAGCAATCATTGTTAATCTGACAGAACAGCCTCTGAAAATATCGAAATTACAGATCAAAAATAGTCTCGTACTATCACAGAGCTTCATAGAGATTCCTCAAGAAGCCACATGTGCTAACCTAGTGCTAAAATCAAAAAGGTTTAGTACAATTTATGTAGCAGGCCTTGTAAAGAAGAATAGTAGCACTAGCAGACTAGTAATTACTGATGATAATTTACTAGTTGGTGTGCGTTCATCACGTAACGTATATTTGCTCTGTGTACCATATTACGTAGACCTACTTATAGAGCCAAAACGCGTAATAGAGGAGCTCCTAAATCTGTACAAGATGTTAATTCATGAGAACTCCGTAGAGAAAAATGTTGATATTGATGAGGTTGTTAGACAATTATCAAAGATAATAATTGAAGAGCGCAAAAAGAAAGGTTTCTCGAGGACTCTACAGATATTGAATATGTGTTCTCAAGGAATTTGTAAAGATATTGATAATATGCCTACAGTGGTCGTTGACATACTTGAGAGAGGGGGAGTGTTAAAAGATGGACATATAGATCCTGAGAGATTACACGAGATCCTGAAGAGGATAGAGGCATATGTCTACCCTAGGTAAATTCCTATCAGAGGTTTATCGTGTCGCTGAGTCAAGTGTTAGTGAGGACTTACGTGAGCACTATGCTGGTAGTCTATGTGTTGAAAAGGTAGACGTGAGACCTTGTAGAGATTTAGCATTTGTCGATACTGGCATAAATAGAATACGTCTAAGAAATTCTGATTATGTAATTTTCGTGGTTTGTAAGATAGAGAGAGGTAAGAAACCTGAAATTATTGTCAGAATTGAAAGAGCAGAGCATGTATATGATCCCTATGTATTTGCAAGAGTTCTCGAACTTAGACTTGCTAAGAAGTCGTGCAGTAGTGTCATAGTGCTTGATGGAGTGTTTGAGAATTATGAGGATCAGTGCTTTAGACGTGTCCTGAAGGACGTTGTTATTAACTGCGGTAAGGTTCTTGTATTCGTTACAAAGAATGCACGATATATGGCAGGTAAGGATTGTGAAATTATTCTTCTCGATTCTAAACATTTTGGCGAGTTAAACTATCGCAAGTATGCAGTACATACTATAGGGAATGTGTATTTAATAGTTGAGACTGTTTTCTATAGTTCTACAGAGTGTGTAATTGGAGCTCTGAAGGCGTTGCAAGAGCTCTCTAGAACAAGTGCTTGTCCTGGTTATCCTCTGCCAATGTACATTGCTGATTATCTGTGTAGGGCAAACTTGAAACTTTGTTATAGTATTAGAACACTGTTGTCTAGAGCTCTGAATGTCTTTGATATTAACCTGGTGCGAAGTGTGTGGAGTCTAAGTGATGATATTAGTCGTAGTGTTAGAGAACACGTACAGATCTTGCACGGGCTTTCTTAGCTCTTGTCCTCTGTCTTGTTCTTGATTTGCTCTTCTTAATCTCGTACATTATGTTTTCTATGTCGAGTCTCGTGAATGTTGACCCACAGTGAGGACATTTTCTATATCTCTGGAGTGTTCTTCTTTCAATTTCGCTCAGTGTCATCAGTGTTCTATATCTTGCAACCACCTGTCCACAGTATGCGCAGTATACTAATACTGGCACGTGTTCCCTATTGTATCTGCAAATATATTACAAACGCCCAAAACAGCTAATCGGTACACAAGGTTGTTCTCCTAGAATACTACCTACTGTCCAAGCATTGTTTAAAGTATAAAACTCCCAGAATCTAAGCTAGTAATCGCTAGGTGGATGATTAGAAACGTCGCTACTGATTGTTGATGACATGGACCCGGTATGACACCGCCTTATCAATCTCTCTATTGCCCAGGTTATGCACTCGTCAATTGTGGAGAATCCCAAGTCTCTACACGTCGTGACTAGTTTCTCGTATTCTTGTTGCGTTATTAGAAACAGGAGCTTTGTGTAGCTAGACATACTGCACATGCAGGAGTGCTTAGACATATAAGACATGTGATTGTCAACGTAGACCTCTATTCAGGGTAATTATCGTTCCTGAGCAGAGAACATCGCACTCCTGCACAGACACGGGCGATAGTACTCATGAATGAAGAAAAGACCTATAAGCTGAGTAGACGTACGTGAGAAGTGCCTGACTGGAACAAGTGCATACTCGTGACGCAGGATGTTGTCAAGAAATTTGGAGGACTTGTGGCAGTGAACAAGGTCTCTATAAAGGTCCCAGAGCGCGGTATTGTGCTGATAATTGGCCCAAACGGTAGTGGAAAGTCCACGCTCGTTAACGTGATATCAGGAGTGTACAAGGCTGATGGTGGAAGAATATTCTTCAGAGGTGTTGATATAACGAACAAGCCTCCACATGTAATCTATCGACTAGGCCTAGTGAGAACGTTCCAGATACCTCAGCCATTGCGTAAGCTGACGGTTCTCGAGAATGTCATGCTTGGAGATGCTGTACATCCAGGAGAGAATGTTGTTAAGGCACTCATAGAGCGCGCATGGATAAAGCGTGAGAGTGAGCTTGTTGAGCGTGCCTTCCAGATCCTGAAGTTTCTCAGACTTGACCATCTATGGGATGTTGAGTCATGGAAGCTCAGTGGCGGTCAGCTGAAGCTTCTCGAGATTGGTCGTGCACTGATGGCTAATGCTAAGATGATAATAATGGACGAGCCCATCGCAGGTGTGAACCCAACACTTGCACACGAGATTTTCCAGCGCATACAGGAGATACGCGACAAGCTAGGTGTCACATTCCTAATAATCGAGCATAGACTCGACATAGCGCTGAAGTACGTTGATTATGTCTACGCAATGGCTAGAGGTAGAGTGATCTCTGAGGGCCCACCTGAGAAGGTTGTAAATGATCCACAAGTCATCGAGGCTTACCTAGGCGGGTAAGCGAAGTCAAAATGTACAAACTTGCACACGTCTAGCCTTTGAGTATTCGTGTCTAATATTTATTAGACAGTGCTGTTCAATCACTGAACGCGGAGCATAACTATGCTACGCACAGAGCAGCTCAATGCTGGATACGGCAAACTACACATACTGTACGACATAGTGTTCGAAGCTCCGAAGAGAGAAATTACTGTAGTAGTTGGTCCAAATGGTAGTGGCAAGTCAACTCTGCTCAAGGCGCTGTTTGGCCTTGCTACAATATATTCTGGAAAGATAGTGTTCGAGAATCAGGACATAACGAGACTACCACCACACCAGCGTGCTAAGCTAGGAATAGCGTATGTGCCTCAGACAGATAACGTGTTCACAACACTCACAGTTGAGGAGAACCTGAGAATGGCAGGATACTTGCTACCGCCTGAGGAGCTTAAGGAGAGGATAGACCTGGTGCTTGACATATTCCCAACATTGACGCAGTACCTCAAGAGGAAGGCTGGTACACTCAGTGGAGGAGAGAGACAGATCCTGGCAATAGCCATGTGTCTAATAAGAAATGCGAAGATACTACTACTAGACGAGCCCACTGCGCAGCTTGCTCCAAAAATTGCGACATATGTCCTGAATAAGATAGTTGAGCTCAGGGACAGACTCGGCATGACTATAGTTCTAGTTGAGCAGAATGCAAAGAAGGCACTGGAAATCGGCGATAGAGCATACCTCCTAGTCAGTGGAAGAGTAGTGTTCTCTGGAAAAGCACAGGAACTACTAGAACATAGAGAGCTAGGTAAGCTATATCTAGGACTAGTGTAGCATACTTGCCCAGTGATGAAGCTTCACCCCACTCAGACCCGATGAAGACTCCTTTAAGTGCTGAAATAAAAATGAGCTATGTGATAGCTTTGGAAAAAGGATAACAATATATCTACTCGTGAGGAGTTCGTAGTGTATGTCCTCCTTATCCTGTATTAAGACAGCAAAGATAGGCGACGTTGTTGAGGTCAGCATTTGTCAAGATAATGAGCTTGGTATGTACATAGTGAAGCTTCACGTGGATAATTTCTCAAGTGAGATGCTGTTCAAGCTTGGGGAGCACATAAAGTCCTGCTGTGGAGAAGAGTTCAAGGTTGCGCAGATCGACGGTAAGACAGAGCTAACGAAGGTTGCACTAGCATCCGCAGGTGAGGCTGATAAGACGCTGCTTGACATGATAATGAATTCAATAATTTCGAAACTTGAGAATTGTGAAGTTGTTAAGAAAGTTGAGGAGATCAGGAAAGAGGTCGAGGAAAAGCGAAGACAAGCCAAGAAGCAGACAAGAACTAGTAGAAGAAAAAGTTCATAAGTGAATTCTGAAAGCGAGGAACGATTAGGATGGGGTTCTCCATAGAAGTTGACGAGCAGACTCGAGAAGCCATTAGAAAGATATTGTCAGAACTTCAAGACCCGGTTCGAGTCACGCTGTACAGTGGAAAGTTCTGTGAGTGGGGAGAAGTAGACTGGTGCAGTCTTGTAGAAAGCTTCCTCAACATCGTGAGGGAACTATCTCCGGAGGGAAAGCTAATTCTCGAGAAGCGTAATATAGAGGAGAATCACGATCTCGTGAAACTGCTTGAGCCTAATATAACAACGCGAGTTAAGGTTCCTGTAATATGCATCAACGACTGCTCAATAATATACATGGGCGCACCATTTGGTGAAGAAGTTAGAACATTCCTCGACGCACTGTTACTAGCATCTAAGAAACAGACAAGCCTCAGACCAGATACCAAACGCGCAATAAAAGAACTCGCAGAGAAGCTTCCTAAGAGACTATACATCGTTACGTTAGTTACTCAGATGTGTCCATACTGT
>Ga0256834_1002115_pt1 | contig 12796 bp, 8 predicted proteins | sample 4281140metaG_FD_190536 | JGI IMG/M metagenome (GOLD analysis project Ga0256834, IMG submission 190536) | Hydrothermal vent microbial communities from East Pacific Rise, Pacific Ocean - 4281-140 | ecosystem: Environmental > Aquatic > Marine > Hydrothermal vents | place: Pacific Ocean: East Pacific... | reverse complement strand
AACTACTAATTTAGGTAAATATAATAGCGGTTCTTACGAAGTCTTTTTACAGTGGGATATTGATTTTTCAAAGAAAAACTTGAAATCACCTAGATTCTTCTAATAAGAATTGGGATAAAATACTAGATTAAATTAACTCTATAATAATCATATTTATTTACAGTATTTTATTATTTTAATAATCTATAATTCAATATGTTGAATTTAAATTTAAGAAAGTTTAAATAATTTTACATAAAGAAATACTAGAACCATTAAAGTTAACGTTATTAAAGATGTTAATCACATTTTTACAATAGTTAAGTTATGTCAAATTGTAAAATGTATATAGCAATTTTCTGAAAGCAGCTAAAAGCGGTTAAAGGAAAAAGCAAAATTTAAAATAAGTAGTAAATAATATACCCATGAGAAAATATCTTGTAACAATTTTAATGTTTAGTATTGTGTGCCTTTATGCACAAGAAGGAGGTGGAAAATATACCATTAAAAATTTAGAAGTAAATACCGAACAATCTGAATTTGGAACAGCATTTCACGGTGATGACAAATTAGTCTTTGCAGCACCAAGAAGAGGTTTTAGAGTAATACGAGATGTTTGGGAACCCAACGGACAACGTTTTTTAGATTTATATGAAGGAGATATTGCAGAAGATGGTACAATAACTAATAAAAGAAAATTAAAAGGTCAAGTAAATTCAAGGTATCATGAAGCGAGTGTTACATTTTCTAAAGATGGTGAGACGGTTTATTTTACAAGAGATAATTATTACAATAAAAAATTAGGAAAAGATAAACAAGGTCTAACCCACTTGGCTATGTTTAAAGCTTCTGTTAATAAAAAAGGAGAATGGATTAATATAATACCAATGCCTTTTAATAGTGTAGACTATGGTGTTGGTCATCCATCTTTAAGTGATGATGGAAAAACATTATATTTTACTTCTGATATGCCAGGAGGCTTAGGAGAAACAGATATATATAAAGTAGAAGTTAATGAGAGTGGTTTTAGTAATCCAGTAAATTTAGGGCCAGAAATTAATTCAACAGCTAAAGATTGGTTTCCTTTTGTAGATGGTGATATTCTTTATTATTCTTCTACAAGAGCAGGAGGAAAAGGAGGTATTGATGTTTATGCTAGCAAATTAAAAGGATATACATCTGGACCAGTAAATTTAAGTATTAATAGTGCTGCTGATGACTTTGCTTTTATTATGAATAGCGAAACTAGAAAAGGATATTTTACTTCAAATAGAGAAGAGGGTGCAAAAGGAGATGATGATATTTACTCTTTTACAGAAGATGAACCTGTAGATTTTAAATGTCTTCAAGTAGTAACAGGTGATGTTAGAGATGTTAGCTCTACAAGTTTATTACCAGGTGCTGAAGTGATTTTGAGTGATAAAGAGGGTAATGTAATAGAAACTATTGTTGTAAAAGATGACGCAACTTTTTCTTTTCAAGTGTCTTGTGAAACAGAATATAAATTAGAAGGTAAAAAAATTGGATTTTCACCAAAATCAATAGGGTTTACAACTTCAAATGAAGTAGATAAAGAATTGAAAATGCCAATATTATTGGGTGCAGGTTATGGAAATAATGCCAATGTAAATTATATTACAAATTCAGATGGTACCAGAAGTGTTATTGAAGATAAAAAACCAGAAGGTTTGCCAGATGTTTTACCAGACGAAATTGTGAAATTACCATCAGGTGATTTTGGTGTAAATGTAATGCCAATTTATTTTGATTTAAATTCGTCATATCTAACCAAACAAGCAAAGGCAGAATTGCAAAAAGTAGTCGATTTAATGAATAAATACCCAAAAATGATTATAGAGTCTGCTTCTCATACAGATTCAAGAGCACCAGCAGGTTACAATATTTGGTTATCGGGTAATAGAGCAAAAAGAACAGTAGATTATATTATCAATAGAGGTATTGATTCTACAAGAATTACAGGGAAAGGCTATGGTGAAACACAGTTAATAAATGGTTGTGATGATTCCACTAGCTGTACAGAAGCCCAACATCAACAAAACAGACGATCAGAATTTGTTATTATTAGAATGTAATAGTTGATTGTTAATTTATCAAAGCCTTCTTCTTGACAGCTATCTAGAAGAGGGCTTTTTATTAAAACTGCTAAGGAAAAAGGAGAATTAGTTAAATTATTTTTCGAATATTTAATATACTAGGACGTTTGGTATAACGTTTGTATATATAAATATAAAATCAACATCCAATGAAGTTTTTAATTACACTTTTCTTTAGTTTACATCTATTTATATTAAATGCTCAAATTGAAAGAGCTGACTCAATTAAAGCTGCAGATTATAGCATCAAAAATTTAAATGCTAATTCAGCGAATAGTGATTTTGGTACTACTTTTTATGGAAAAGATAAAATTGTTTTTTCTTCATCAAGAAAAATTGCTGGTGTTTCTAAAAGAAAATGGGATGGAAACGATCAACCATTTTTAGATTTGTATATTGGAGACGTTACCAGCAATGGTGAAATTGTAAAAGTAAAACCTTTTTCTAGTGATGTGAATTCGAAATATCATGATGCTATGGTCGCTTTTTCTCCAAACTTAAAAGATGTGTACTTTACTTCTAACAACTACATGCATGGAAAATTAAAGTCTAATAATCTTAAAATTTTTAAAGCTACAATTGCTGAAAACGGACATTGGACAGATATTATCTCATTACCTTTTAATAGTGATGACTATGACACAGGGCAACCAATGATTAGTAAAGATGGAAAGAAACTTTATTTTGTTTCTAATATGCCTGGTACCATTGGTGATACTGATATTTTTGTGGTTGATTTAAATGAAGGTCATTACGGAAAACCAATTAATTTAGGTCCAACAATTAACTCAAAATATAAAGAATATACACCATTTGTTGATGGTGATGTTATTTATTTCTCTTCAAATAGAAAAGGAGGAAAAGGAGGGTTAGATATTTATATGGCAAAGCTAGATGGGTCAATTTCTAAACCTATTAATCTTGGAGAACCAATGAATAGCAAAGGAGATGATTTGTCATTTATTATAGATAGTGATAAATTACAAGGTTATTTTTCATCTAACCGTAGTCGTGGTACAGGTGATGATGATATTTATTCTTTTGTTCAAACAACAACCATTCCTATTTGTGATCAGATAATTACTGGTGTTATTAAAGATGAAGTTACAGGTTTGAGAGTACATAATGCTTTTGTAGCATTGGTAGATGCCGAAGGCAATCAGAGACGTAAAATTGAAACTAAATTTGATGGAAAATTTTATTTTAATGCAAAATGCGGTACAAACTACACATTAAAAATTAGCAAAGTAGGCTATTTTGGTTCAACCAATGTGATAAAAACTTCAAATACTAACGGGTATAATAATAATGAAGTTATTTTTATTAAAGAAAAAGAGTTTATTGAAAGAGATGGGGGTAGAATGTTAAATGTTGAGAATATTAAATTTACGATAAACACAGCTGAAATTACAGAAAGGTCAGAAAAAGCTTTAGATAAAGTCGTACGTCTTATGAGCAAATATCCAGAAATGGTTATTGAATTTGGGGCTCATACTGATTCAAGAGGTCCAGATGGTTATAACTTAAGCTTGTCTAAAAGGAGAGCATCAGCTACAGTAGAATTTCTTCTTGATAAAGGGATTCAACCAAGACGTATAACAGGTAAGGGTTATGGAGAGACAGTACCATTAAACAAATGTGTAAATGGAGTTAAATGTACTAATTTAGAATATGATTTGAATAAACGAACAGAATTTACAGTTATTAAGTTATAGTATAAAAAGTTTAACAACGAATAATGAAAAGCATCTTAAATTTAAGATGCTTTTTTTTTATGCTTAAAATCAATATTTTCAATAAAAACCGTAATTTCGTACCTTGATAGAATATCGATAAATATGAGTGCCAAATTTAGAGAATATAAAGGTTTAGACCTTACCAGAAGTGCAGATGAAATATTAACTTTTTGGGAAGAAAATGCTATTTTTCAAAAAAGTATTACTTCACGTGATGATAACAAACCTTTTGTGTTTAATGAAGGACCACCGTCAGCAAACGGATTGCCAGGAATTCATCATGTAATGGCAAGAGCGATTAAAGATATATTTTGTAGGTATAAAACATTACAAGGGTATCGTGTAGAGCGTAAAGCAGGGTGGGATACACATGGGCTACCTATTGAATTGGGTGTAGAAAAAGAATTGGGTATTACCAAAGAAGATATTGGTACAAAAATTACCGTTGAAGCATATAATGAAGCTTGCAAAAAAGCCGTAATGCGTTATACAGATGTTTGGGAAGAACTCACCAAAAAAATGGGACATTGGGTAGATATGAACGACCCGTATATTACCTATAAACCAAAATATATGGAGACTGTTTGGTGGCTCTTAAAGCAAATCTATAACAAAGGTTTGTTGTACAAAGGTTATACCATACAACCCTATTCTCCAAAAGCAGGTACAGGTCTTAGCTCACATGAGTTAAACCAACCAGGTACCTATCAAGATGTAACGGATACTACCGTGGTGGCACAGTTTCCTCTAACACCCGAAGGGAGTATTCTCTTGCAGAATGCATTTAAAATTTCCCCTCCTTTGGAAGAGTCTGGGGAGGATATCTTCTTCTTAGCATGGACAACCACACCTTGGACACTTCCTTCTAATACGGCCTTAACCGTTGGGAATAAGATTGATTATGTATTGGTGTCCACGTTTAATCAATATACATTTCAACCTATCCGCGTAGTTTTAGCAAAGAAGTTGGTGTCTTATCAGTTTTCAGGTAAATTTCAAGAGGTAGAAACGATTACTGCTTTGGATGCCTATACCAAAGGAGATAAAAAAATACCATACCATATTCTAGCAACATGCAAAGGTAAAGACCTTGTCGGAATCAAATACGAACAACTATTACCTTATGCTTTACCCTATCAAAATGCTGAAAATGCCTTTAGAGTAATTGCAGGAGATTTTGTAACCACCGAAGATGGTACAGGTATTGTACATACTGCACCAACTTTTGGTGCAGATGATGCATTAGTAGCCAAACAAGCTACACCAGAAATTCCGCCATTATTGGTGTTGGATGATAATGGAAATCCAGTACCTTTAGTAGATTTACAAGGACGATTCAGACCAGAAATGGGAGAATTTGCAGGCAAATATGTTAAAAATGAATATTACGATGCAGGTCAAGCTCCAGAGCGTTCGATTGATGTTGAGTTAGCCATTAAGCTAAAAGAGGAAAATAAAGCCTTTAAAGTAGAAAAATATAAGCATAGTTATCCGCATTGTTGGCGTACTGATAAACCTATTTTATATTATCCATTAGATTCTTGGTTTGTAAAAGTTACTGACCAACGAGATAGAATGTTTGAACTTAATGAAACCATCAATTGGAAACCAAAATCTACAGGTACAGGTCGTTTTGGTAATTGGTTGAAAAATGCTAATGATTGGAACTTGTCGCGTTCTCGTTTTTGGGGAATTCCACTACCTATTTGGCGTACAGAAGATGGTACAGAAGAAATTTTGATAGGTTCTGTAGAAGAGCTTAAAGAGGAAATGAAACGTTCTGTTGAAGCCAATATAATGGATGTCGATATTTTTGCAGATTTTGAAGTCGGTAATATGTCAGAAGAGAATTATGACAACGTTGATTTACATAAAAATATAGTTGATAAAATCACCTTAGTATCACCATCAGGCAAACCAATGAAACGTGAATCTGATTTGATTGATGTTTGGTTTGATTCAGGTGCAGTGCCTTATGCACAGTGGCATTATCCTTTTGAAAATAAAGAATTAATTCCATCCTTTGTCCTTCCTGAAGAGAAGGGAACAACTAGTTCCCCTTCAAAGGGAATTAAAAAAGGTAATTTTCCTGCCGATTTTATTGCTGAGGGTGTAGACCAAACAAGAGGCTGGTTTTACACACAACATGTTATTGGTACATTAGTTTTCGATTCTGTTGCCTATAAAAATGTAGTATCTAATGGCTTGGTGTTAGACAAAACAGGTAAAAAAATGTCAAAACGTTTAGGCAATGCTGCTGATCCGTTTAAAACGATGGAAAAATACGGTGCAGATGCTACACGTTGGTATATGATAGTGAATGCCAATCCTTGGGATAATTTAAAATTTGATGAAGAAGGAATTTTAGAAGTACGACGTAAATTTTTTGGTACACTATATAATACCTATTCCTTTTTTACATTGTATGCCAATATAGATCAATTTTCTTACGCTGAAGCGGATGTAGAGATAGATAAAAGACCTGAAATTGACCGATGGATTTTATCAGAGTTAAACACATTGATAAAAAATGTTGCCTCTTATTATGACGATTATGAACCAACAAAAGCAGCTAGAGCCATCCAATACTTTGTAACTGAAAATTTAAGTAACTGGTTTGTGCGATTGAGTAGGAGACGTTTCTGGAAAGGAGAGTATGAACAAGATAAAATATCTGCTTACCAAACATTATATACTTGTATGTTGACTGTAGCCAAGTTAAGTTCACCAATTGCTCCGTTTTATATGGATCAATTGTATAGAGATTTAAATAAAGTTACAGCAAATGACAGTAACGAATCTGTTCATTTAACAGCATTCCCTAAGTATGATGAATCGCTAATTGACAGTTCTTTAGAACGTAAAATGCAAAAAGCTCAAGCAATATCTTCAATGGTATTGTCCTTACGTAAAAAGGAAATGATAAAAGTACGTCAGCCCTTGCAACGTATTATGATTCCTGTACTAGACGAGCAAGATAGAGAAGATGTCGAAGCTGTAGCCAATTTAATCAAAGCAGAGGTCAATGTTAAAGAAATAGAATTGATTGATGACGCTTCAGGGATCTTGGTAAAAAGTATCAAGCCTAATTTTAAAGTGTTAGGCCCAAGATTTGGAAAAGATATGCGATTTGTTGCTGCTGAAATTCAAAAACTGACGCAAGAAGAGATATTAACTGTTGAAAAACAAGGACAAATATCATTTGAAGTTAACGGTAAAAAGATTAACTTGAGCCTCGATGAAGTTGAAATCTCATCACAAGATATTGAAGGGTGGTTGGTTGCTAATCAAGGCAATTTAACAGTGGCATTAGACGTTACCATATCAGAGAAGCTACGTAAAGAAGGGATTGCAAGAGAATTGATTAACAGAATTCAAAATTTACGAAAAGAATCAGGTTTTGATGTAACCGATAAAATAAAAGTACAAATTCAAAAAGATGGTATTGTAGATGTTGCAATTCTAGAAAATGAATTGTATATTAAAACAGAGACACTTACCAATAAGTTGATATTAGAAGACAACTTACAAAATGGTATAGAAATTACTTTTGATGAAGTACAAACAAAATTATTAATAGAAAAAATTTAGAAAATGGCAGAGATGAAAGAAAAATATTCAGATACTGAATTACAAGAATTTAAAGAAATAATTTTAAAGAAAATAGCCACAGCTGAAGAAGATTTAACCTTTTTAAGAAGTGCCTTTAAAAACGATAGTAATAACGGTACAGATGACACTTCACCAACATTTAAAGCTTTTGAAGAAGGTTCTGAGACCATGTCTAAAGAATCAAACGTAAAGTTAGCTTTACGTCAAGAAAAATTTATTAGAGACTTAAAAAACGCATTGCTGCGTATTGAAAACAAAACCTATGGTATTTGTCGTGTAACAGGTAAATTAATACAAAAAGAGCGATTAAAATTAGTACCACATGCCACCTTGAGTATTGCAGCCAAGAACATGCAATAAATTTTAAAAGCTTCTCATTGAGAAGCTTTTTTTACAGAATAATTTTTTTGAAATGATTTTTATACGATTTTTAGAGAGCAAATTGGTGTTAATAACTCCCATACTTGTTTTGTTTTCGGTACAAATATCAGCCCAAAAAGAGATTTATCAAGAAATAGCTTACAATCTTGAAGAAATAGATATTCGGTTATTAGATGTCGACCTTATAGAACTTGTTTCTACAGATGAGTCTACAATTGCAATTACTATGCAAGATTATGTAGAGAATTCAACCTTTTTGAAAATTAAAGAAAATAATAAATTGATTACAATTACAGCTTCTGTAATTGAACCTTTTCAACACCGTGTTAAAACTGAAAAATATTGTTATGTACAACCATTGTTTCCTACATTTAAAATAGCAATTCCTAAAGGGTGTTCTATTACTGTTAGTTACAGTAAAGGAAACTTTAAAGCTATTAATTTTGAGGGGAATCTTAATTTAAGTTTGGATACAGGTGATGTTGAAATTAATAAATTTAAAGGAAAACTTAATGCTGAATTATTATCAGGAAATATAAATGTGTTTATTGTAAATACAAATGTTGGTGTACAATCAAATAAAGGAAATATACAAGCCAATTTCTCAACTGTAAACTGGCAAAAAACAAAAACTTCATTAGAAGGAATTTATGGAAAGTATATTAATAATCTAAAGGTGAAAGCCATCAATGCAAATATTGTGTTAAACTCAGCTACAACTCAATAATATTCTTATTTTTGCTCAACTTAAGATTGTTGTAAGATCTCTTTCAGTAAAAAAGTAACCTAAAATAAACGTATTGTTTTGAGGGTTTATTTTTTTGAGGAGGAAGTAATTTGAAACTAAAATGGTTTTTGAATGTGTGTTTTATCTAAAATTTAGACGGTCTTAATTTTTAAATTTAGAAAAATTTTAATGAAAAAGTCGATACTTATTATAGTGATAATACTGTTCTTAGATCAGTATAGTAAAATATATTTAAAAACACATTTTGTATTAGGAGAAGAGATTAAGGTATTAGGTCTTGATTGGTTTCGTATTCACTTTTTAGAAAATTACGGAATGGCTTGGGGAACCGAGTTTGGTGGTGAAAATGGTAAATTATTTTTGACATTTTTTAGATTGATTGCTATTGTAGGTATTGGGTATTGGCTACACTCTGCTTTAAAACTTAAAGGGCATAAAATTTTAATTTTAGCTATAGCCTTCATTTTTGCAGGAGCCTTAGGAAATATTATAGATTCAGTTTTTTACGGAGCGTTGTTTAGTGACAGTCACGGACAATTAGCAACTTTTTTACCAGAAAATGGAGGGTATAGCTCTTATTTTCATGGAAAAGTAGTCGATTTATTTTATTTCCCGATACTTGAAAATGCAGAAATTCCTTCTTGGTTGCCAGCTATTAATTTTAATTGGCCAGACTGGTTGCCTTTGTTAGGCGGTAAAAATTTCTCATTATTTGTCGATAGACATTTCACCTTTTTTCAATATGTTTTTAATGTAGCAGATGCTGCTATTACTGCTGGAGTAAGTTTATTGCTAATCTTTAATAAAAAAGTTTTTCCTAAAAAAGAAACCAAAGAAGAAGAGAAAGACCATATTGTACCTCCTGTTGTTGTACAACACTACGATAAACCAAAGAAATAAATACATGGTCGGTAGCTTTTGTTATGGAGAGCTTCAGAGATTGTAAAATGTTGTGTTTACCCAAAGAAAAATTTCTCAAAATAATTTTTTGAACACAAAATTCTTCTTAATTTATACACCTCTGTTTTTTGAATAATATAAAAACTCTATGCGTTGGATACTTAAACCTTTACCACCATCAGAAAAAGTTAGTATTTTAGCTGAAAAGTTGACAGTAAATGAGTCGATAGCAAGCTTATTGGTGCAACGAGGAATTGAGACTTTTGAAGTCGCAAAAACTTTTTTTAGACCTCAATTGTCTGATTTACATGATCCATTTTTAATGCAAGACATGCAAATTGCTGTTAGTCGTATTGAAAAAGCAATTTTAGCTGATGAAAATATCTTAATTTTTGGAGATTATGATGTTGATGGTACCAGTTCTGTAGCTTTAGTAGCTTCTTATTTAAAAAGCTATTACCCGAATATTGCTACATATATTCCAGATAGATATGGTGAAGGCTATGGGGTTTCTTTTAAAGGAATTGATTTTGCTGTAGACAATAATTTTTCATTAATTATCGCTTTAGATTGTGGCATAAAAGCCATTGATAAGGTTGATTATGCCAATAAAAAAGGAGTCGATTTTATTATTTGCGATCACCATCGTCCAGGGAAAAAATTACCAAATGCAATTGCTGTTTTAGACCCGAAAAGAGAAGATTGTAATTATCCTTTTGATGAATTGTGTGGTTGTGGTATTGGTTTTAAATTAGTGCAAGGGCTGGCTTTTTACAGAAATCAAACTATTGAAGATTTAAAAGGATATTTAGATTTAGTAGCTACTGCAATTGCAGCAGATATTGTTCCTATTATAGGAGAAAATAGAATTTTGACATATTATGGATTAGAACAAATCAATACACATCCTAGAAATGGAATTAAAGCAATCATCCATCAGTTAAAAAAAGATAAATTGACGATTACAGATGTAGTCTTTATTATTGCACCTCGTATCAATGCTGCTGGAAGAATGAAACATGGTAATTATGCCGTTGAATTGTTGATGGAACAAAATTTTGATACCGCCAAGACTATGGCTGCTGAAATTGAAGTTTTTAATAACGACAGAAGAGATTTAGATAAACAAATTACCATTGAAGCTTTGCAGCAAGTTGATAAAAACAAAGAAAAAGATGATTATACAACTGTAGTCTTTGATTGTGATTGGCATAAAGGTGTTATTGGTATTGTAGCTTCTCGTTTGATTGAAACCTATTATAGACCAACCTTGGTTTTTACTAAAAGTGGAGATAAGTTGGCTGCTTCTGCACGTTCTGTTAAAGGTTTTGACGTCTACAATGCCTTGGATGCTTGCTCAGAATATATTGAGCAATTTGGTGGGCATAAATATGCAGCAGGATTAACTTTATTAGAAAATAATTATGAAAATTTTAAGCAGAAATTTGAACAAGTTGTAAAGGATAGTATCCCAGATGAGTTGAGAAATCCTGAAATTATTATAGATGCTGAGATTGAATTTTCAGAAATGAGTCCAAAATTTTATAGAATTTTAAAGCAGTTTGGTCCTTTTGGACCTCAAAATAAGAAACCAATATTTTTAACAAAAAGATTAAAAGATTCTGGTTATTCAAAAAAAGTTGGAGCAGACGGAGATCATCTAAAACTGAGTTTGATTGATGAAAAAGGTGTGAAATTTAACGGAATAGGTTTTAATTTAGGAGAATGGTATACTAAAATATCAAAAGGAAATTTAATAGATATTGTTTTTAATATTGATGAAAATTATTGGAATGGAACAACCTCTCTACAATTAATAATTAAAGATATAAAATGCGAAATGAATGAATAGAGAATGAGGTTTTGTCTGGTGAAAATTAGTGCCTGTCATAAAACGACTTCAATCGAAAAGAATTCCCTAGGCTCTGCCTAAGAGATAGTCAGTTTTAAGAAATTTTTTATTTTCAAAAGAGGAAATTTTTTACAGATTGGTTATGAATATTGAGATTTGTATAAAAAAGAAACAGCTTAACGTTTAACTGTCAAGCTGTTTCAGTAAAAGCAATTAACCCAATTTATTTTTATTTGTTGTAATAATGATTATTGTACGACTTTACCTTCAGCAGTATAGTTCACCTCAATAGCTTCACCATCTTTAGACAATTGTATTGTATAGATATCTTGACCTTCTTGAGAAGATTTAAACGCTTTATCAGCAGTATACCCTTCAAAATCTGCAGCAATAGCTGTTGTTACTGCTTCAGGTAAATCACCTAGCTGAATTTCTACTTTTTCTTGTTGTACAATTTCTGTAGCCTCTTCTTCTTGAGCGAAAGTAGTTGTACTGATTAGACTTAATACTGCAAATGCAATTAAATAACTTAATTTTTTCATGATTTTTTTTTTAATTAATAATTTAGACTTATTTATTTTTGTTGGTACAAACGTACTATGTGAATCTAAAGAGAATCTTAAGGGGATAAGAAATGAAAAATAGAAGTGTAATAAACTTTACATTTATTTGTTTATTAAGTGCTTGATTGAATGTGTTGTATGAGTTATTTGACTGTATGGATTTTAAGGTTGAAATAGAAATACTTTAACATTTATTTCACAAATTATAATTATAAAGCTGATGCCTTACAACTTAAAAATGACAAATAATTTGAGTTGTAAGAAAATAAAATAGGATGGTGATTAACAATTTTTCAAAATCTTAATCGTCTTACTAGGGTTTTCACTTTTAAAAATAAAACTTCCTGCAACTAAGACATCTGCACCAGCTGTAAATTGATGCTATGATTTTATCTCTAATAGGTTTTATATTTACGTTACTTGGTGAACCATTTCACTAAATTTTGTTTATAACCCCCAAATAAACAATAATTTCCCCTTGTGTTCTAAATTTTTTGTTGGTTTCAAGAATAGTTAAAACTATACATTTTAGTGTATTTCGTTTTAGCTTCTAAAAAAACACCTTTGTTAAATTGGGAAATAGAGACTAAATGGGACATACAGTATCGAGATTAACGGTTCATATTATAAGGAGTACAAAATATAGGTATTCGGTTCTAAAGGGTGATGTTTAAAATGATGTCGAAGTTTGATAATCCAAATTTATGATGCTGAGGATATTCAGATATTGAAAAGGGGTATTTTACATAACCATATAGAGTATAGACCTTCTTAGGATATTAGTAACAAAGAACTGTGGTAAAAACCAAGTAATTTTTAAGTTTTTTTGGTAATATTCTCCTATTACCTTTTTTTTTATTGAAAAGGCTCTAGTAAAATTACATCTTTTATTTAACCGAAATATTAATAAC
>Ga0256834_1002114_pt1 | contig 12797 bp, 11 predicted proteins | sample 4281140metaG_FD_190536 | JGI IMG/M metagenome (GOLD analysis project Ga0256834, IMG submission 190536) | Hydrothermal vent microbial communities from East Pacific Rise, Pacific Ocean - 4281-140 | ecosystem: Environmental > Aquatic > Marine > Hydrothermal vents | place: Pacific Ocean: East... | reverse complement strand
GGTATTTGCTGAGCTAAGAATTCTAGCTTTTAGCCCCGCAAGGTCGAGCATTTGCCCAACGGCACGGCGCAAATCTTCTTCGTCATCAACAAATAGAACTTCAATATTCATTATTTACCCTTTTTTGTTATTCTTAGAGTGATTTAACTCAATGGTAAATATTGCGCCTGCTCTTTTATGCTTGTCGCCGTTGGTCGCTTTGCTCCCGTCCCCGACACCCCCGCCGTTTATTCTTTTCCCATTTTGGCTGTTGTTCGCTGCGCTTTTTTTCGCACTCACGCCGCGCAGGCTGGTTTCCCCGCCTGTCCGCCGAAGCCTTGGCGTAGGAGGAGCACCCCCGTCTTCTTTATTCTTGTCGCCGTTGGTCTCATTTTTTCTTGCCGCCGTTGGTCGCTTTGCTCCCGTCCCCAGCACCCCCGCCATGCTCCCGTCCCCAACGTCCCCGCCATGTTCATAATTTCTAGCATATAATCGCCCGCCAAAATCTTTAATAATATTATATGAGATTGAAAGGCCGAGCCCTAATCCTTTTCCAACTTCTTTGGTGGTAAAAAATGGATCAAAAATTAAATTTGGATTTTCTTTTGCAATAGCTCGGCCATAATCACGAATGTGAAGTGAGATTTTACCTTTAGCTTTTGAAATACTGATATTAATGCGTGGTTTTGATAAATCACTCATGCTATCCAGAGCATTTGAAATAATATTTACAATGACTTGTTGCAATCTAATATTTCCTGCTAGCACAAAAATATCCTCCTCTCCTATATCTATTTCTACTAGTGCATTTTCAGATTTAATTCGTCCTGACATAACTTCAAGCGCATCATTTATCACATTATTAATTGAAATTGCGCCAAAAGAAATATTGGGCTTGCGGGCGAAATTTCTTAGATGTTTTGATATTTCTCCCATTCTATCTGCTAATTTTGAAATATGAGAAATACTATTCTTAACCTCTGTTGTGCGTCCAAGTTCTAGATATTTAATGGCATTATCCGCATAGGCTTTTGTAGCGGAGAGGGGTTGGTTATATTCGTGGGAAAGCGAGGCTGACATTTGCCCCAAAGCTGCTAATTTGCCTGTTTGAATTAATTCATTTTGAGCTTGTCTTAATTGCAATTCGGCTTGTTTGCGTTCTTCAACTTCACTTGCCAACATGATATTTATCTTGGTTAGCTCTTTGGTGCGTTCACGCACTGTGCGCTCTAAGCGGAGCGAAGTTGCTCTGTCGTTTCGTGCTTTTGTGGTTATTTCTCTTTGGCGATTGAGTAGCATTAAAGCGATAAATGCTAATAATAAAACTATGAATGCGCTGACCCCCCCAAAAAAACTCTTGCTATTTTAATGGGCGCAATATTTGCTAAAACGTGTAACTCCCAACCAGTTTGCGGCAAAAATCTTTTATAATCTATATATTCAATATTTTGAATGTCTTGTTTCAAACTAATATATTTATCGTGCTTTGTGCTGACTTCTTTTAATGCTTTTAGGCGTAACTGGGGTTGGTTTGACATGATTATTGCGCCGCGTTTATCAACTGCTATGATTGGCATTTTTGTTAATGACCAATTATCTTCTAATTCATCAAGCTTCACATAAATTGCTATTACGCCAACGAATTTATCATTATTACGAATTGCTGTTGCAAATGTATAGGCACGTTTTCTTCCGTATAAAATATTTACCTGCCGCCCCAGCCATCCCTCAAGAGCGGCAATCATCATTGGTGAAGTAGGGGTCAACACGCCCGGTTGGTTCGCCAAGACCAGAGGCTAGGGTTTGCCCATCTAATCGAATAAATACAACCTTTAGCGCTCCTGAAATAGCTGACGATTGAATGGCGATTTGCTTTGCTTTAATCGCTGCTTGCTCATTATCGCTCATAGTGAAGAGTTGCGCAATATCGCTTCTGCGGGCAAGTGTTGCAAAAAGCAGACAATATTTATCTAATTGCCCAGTAAGTGTTTCAACCTGAATTGAAAGAGTTTCTTGCGCCTTAGATCTCAAATCTCTCTTAGCTATTTCTTCAGCTGTTTGGGCTGCAAAAAAAACCTATGCTGAGTGAAATTATTATAGCAATAATAATTATTACAATGCTCTGCTGGCGATATTTCTTATAAATCTGTGTACCGATTACCATCTAATTTCCGAAATATCACTTGTGTTTTAATGCGTTCTTGTTGTTACTTATAGAGGGTAAATTGAAATTTGGGAATGGGAATGTGATTAAGGTTTTTTAGGGGTGTGAATAGTACTTGAGGATTGACGGTGAGGGTGGATAAAACTTCTAGAATATCCGCTAAACTACAAGAAAAACCTAATGTGAATCCACCTACCATTTTTCAACGACATGACGGCGGTGGGAAAAACTGGCTGGGGGGCAAAAAATAAAAATTCCATTGTTATTGTTCACTCAATTCACAATCCATCGCCCTTCCATAAGAACAGTTTTACCTTGTATTGCTAAGGTGCACCCTCACAAAAGTACGTTTGCAAACCAAGACTGTTTTCTTATGCAATGTATGTAATTCTATCATGCTTCCCAATTATTTATTTTTCTGCTAATATTAATATCAGTAAGGGGAAAATAACAAAATATTTGGGGGCGAGAATGGACGAGTCAAAATCAATTTCTAACTTAACTAACAAAAACAATAATCCATATTTAATTCCAGTGTTTGGAAAACAGAACGAAAACTATTATCTATATTTATGGCTGTTTTAGATATTGTTCCAAGTTTTCGTGGTGAAATCTTAAAACTATGCGATTATAATTCTGGAAAAACATGCCAATATAAAAGTTTTATGGAGCCTCAATATAGCTCCCCTAATCTTCCAAATTATCGACCCGATGGTCTAATGATCTGTAAAAGGGGCACAACTTATTGGTCTGCATTTATTGAAGCAAAATCAGATAACAACAAAATAAGAAGTGAACAAGTTCTTGAATATGCCGACTTGGCAAGTAAATTAAATATTGATGCAGTAATATCAATTTCAAATGAATTTGCATTAAATCCAAAGGAACTGCCGTATACCTTAAAAGGAAACAAACGGCGCAAGCGTGAAATTTTTCATCTGTCATGGCCACAAATCAGAACTTGTTTAGGTATTTTTATTGGCTCTACAAATGATTGCAACGATGCTGAACTGCAAGTCTTGCATCACGCACTTTCATTTATGTTGCACGATAAATCTGGCGTTGAAACATATGATATGATGCCAATTGAATGGACAAAGTTTGTTCAATCTGCAAGCACAGAATTAGGGTTTTCTTCCAGCACTCCGGGGCTAATGGAGATTGTTCACGGTTGGCAACAAGAACGCAGAGATTTGTGTGCTAAGTTAAATGGTATAGTTGACGGTGGGGTAGAATTGCGCCATCCATCTGGCGCAAGATCAACACCTAAAGAAATCACAGCTTTTGATAAAAAACTATTGGCAGATAGTTACAAATTGAAAGCAGGATATTTTCTTAAAAACAGCAAAACTCGTTTTCATGTAACTTCAGATTTACGCGCATGTTGCCATAGATTTGCTATAGAAATAAATACGCCAAAAGGCAAAAAAGCTAAAGCCACAATAAACTGGTTATGTGAGGAATTATCTAACTTGAACAATAACAATTATAGCATTCGATTAAATTGGCCAGGCCGAGGAGAGGACACAACAATCGAATTAGCAAATCTATTAAAATACCCAGATACTGCATTTAACGGGCAAAAGGAAGCGCCCAAAACAGTATCAATAATCACAAGAGATAGAAATGTTAGGCGATTTAAAAGTAGGAAGCAATTTATTGAAGATTTAGAAAAAAATGCAATTAATTTGATAAAAGACATTTCATCCACACGTATTTTATTTGTCTGATTACTATTAAAATTACCTTAAACTTAAAGACAAAATCTCACAAGAAATATTCCAAAGGATAAAATATAACTCTCAACTTTTTTTAGGACTTGATATTTGCAAAACCCCCACCCCTAACCCCTCCCCGCAAAGGGGAGGGGGACTAGATATTTGTTTAATTTCAAGGAAAATGACAATAAAATAATCACAGTTCAAGCTTCCCTCCCACTTGTGGGGAGGGATTGAGGGTGGGGGTTCAGCATAAATGAGAGTAGGGTAAAATGTACAGGCCTTACTTAAACTGCTCCTTAATTTCCTTCAACGTCAAACGTTGTTTTTTTAGGCTATGAATCTGCTCAATAGTCTCTACCATATCCAGCGAATAAAGCTGATAGCCAACGTCAGTGATTTCAGCTACCTCTAGCAGGCCTTCTTTTGTCCAGTGTCGGATAGTGGAGTTGCTCATCCCTACTTTTCTGGCAAGCTCGCCTATTTTTAATAGTTTTTCACTATCATCTTGCTCTGCGTCCTCGCCTTTTACTGCTTTGAGGTAAATATTTAACGAGCGATCAACCGATTTGGAAATTATTTTTAGATAATCCTCTATTGGTCCGCCAAGTTGGGCTTTTTCAAGTGAGCTAATATATGCCAGCCTATCTCGTTTGCGAATAATTGCTGTTGGGTAGCCAGACATTAGCAATATTAAATTCATTAGCAATCTTGCTGTGCGACCATTGCCATCGCTAAATGGGTGGATAGTTACAAGCCTATAGTGTGCTTCTGCTGCGAGTTCTACTGGGTGTAAATTATTTGATGTTTTAAGCCAACTTATAAAATCAGCCATTAAATCTGGCACTTTATGCGAGTTTGGCAACACAACAAGACTACCTGAAATTCGCACTGGAATATTGCGATATTTACCGCAATTTGTGTCATCAATTCCTTTGAGAATAATTTCATGAATATGTAAAATGTCTTTTTTTGTAAGGCTTGATGGTTTGCGGCTTACCTGCTCTTTTACCCAGTCTAGCGCACGAGCATGATTAGTAGCTTCTAGATGCTCAATTAGGGATTTGCCGCCAACAGTTATCCCTTTTTCAACAACAAGTGCGGTTTCACGCCTAGTTAGGGTATTGCCCTCAATAGCGTTGCTAGTATAGGTCAGCTCAATTCGAAACCAGTCATCAAGATTATTTACCAACTCATCGGGTAATGGTCGATAATTATCTAAGACTTTTCTTTTTTCTGTTAGATTATTATATTTCATAAGGTGAACTATAAACCATAACGTTATGGTTTGCAAATGTTATGCACTCTAAAACACCCGCCACACCACAAGAAAAGCAAACCCAAGACCAAGCCCAATGCAAAGCGGTGAATAGAATTTTTTGTCCATTGATCTAAAGGGCTCTTCAGGCGTTATGGTTTGCCATTTTTTTGTGTAGCCAAAAATGCCTCGTGCTAAAAATATTAGTGAGAGGATTGCGCCGCCGAGCGTTAGGGTTGTGTTTGGGGCTGGGTCTGCCATTGATAGTGCCCAGATGCCTGCAAATAGTGTGGCTATTGATACTGCTAACGATGCGAGGCGAGGGGGCATTTTTTCTATTCCTTTGAAGCCTGCTACTGTTTGCGCTAATGCTTTTTCGCTTTTTGTTGGGTAGGTGCTGCCAAATGTCCACATCAAATGCACTATTGAAATTGCTAAAAGTGGAATAAAAATCAGCGAGGAAATGCCCATTATCATATTAATTGCTCCAAAAAAGCCTAACCCCAGATTTTGAGGTTAGGCTATATGTTCAATATTTATCTACTAGCGCAAGCCTATTCTGATGTTTTACCATCAAAATGCTCTTCTGATGCTTCTGCCTCAGCTTTGGTCGCTCTTAGCACACCGTCTTTATGTTCTGGTGGGCTATAAATTGTATAGAGTTGTAGCAATTCGTCCCCAGTATTTAGCACATTATGCTTTGCGCCTGCTGGCACAATCACCACATCATCATCTTTAATTTTGGTGCTGACATCATCAATCAAAACCTCACCTTGCCCACTTTCAATCCTAAAAAATTGATCGTGCCCCTCGTGAACTTCTTCACCAATATCATCTCCCGGCGCAATTGCCATCAGCACTAATTGCATGTGCTTGCCAGTATAAAGAACCTGACGAAAATTCTTATTTGCTAATGTTAGCTCTTCAATATCTGCTACATAACCTTTCATAATACTCTCCAATTTGTGTGGTTTTATATTACTAAATAGATGGGGCTTTTTGAGGTAATATTCAAGTAAATAATTTGGCGGTATTTTACGCTTCATGAGACGAACCATAAGAGACAGGGATAAACTGGAATACATGGATTTGCAATTCGCCAGCCTTGTGGCATGAGTAAAAAAGTAGCGGATTGCTAACTCAATTTCTCAGTAGAGCGAGCTTTGGGCTCGCCGGCGCTAGCGCCGCCTTATCGGAGCCGTTCGCAAAGCGAACTGGCGTGAGATATAAAAATGGAGGCCACGTCCGGAATCGAACCGGAATAGACGGATTTGCAATCCGCTGCGTAACCATTCCGCCACGTGGCCTCATTTATGTGCGAGTTCTATTTCAGAAATTAGAATTACACAAGAGATGTTTTACTGAAATATTATTAAGAAGCCTCTTCAAAAGTATAGCAACATTTCTTTAGGGAGCTAATTTACATCTATTTCCCTTAAAATTAGCAAAATATACCCGATATTGTGCTGATTTTAAGGAAAATATCTATTAAACTATCTCCAAAATAAATATCACTATATTTTTGAAGAGCCTTCTTAAGTAAATTGTAGCAAGATATAATACTTATGTTGATGATGTGCAAATTTATAAAAATCAACTTGCTTCTAGCTAGTTTGCGTTATAGCAAAGATATGGTGATTAATTAAGGGTGATAATTTTGAAAATTGAATATGATCAAACACGCAAAAACATGGTTGATAATCAGCTTCTTACAAATGGTGTGATAGATCACGACCTATTGGCGAGTATGGGGAATGTTCCAAGAGAGTATTTCGCACCTAAAAATTATCAAAGTGTTGCCTATTCAGACATGGATATAAAGTTGGATCAAGCGGGTCGATATCTTATGGCACCTGTTTCGATTGGTCGCCTTATTCAGACATCTCAGATAGATACATCTGATGTTGTGTTAGTTGTTGGCTCTGGCATTGGCTATTCATTAGCAATAATTGCGAATTTAGCTAGCGCTGTGGTTGGTGTTGAGCACAATAGTGAGCTTGTTGATCAAGCAACTCAAATCCTTGTTGATTTAGATGTTGGCAATGGGGTGGTTGTTCATGGTGATGTTTCTAAGGGGTTACCATCTGAAGCCCCTTATGATGTGATTATTATTGAGGGTAGTGTTGATAGTGTCCCTACCTCTCTTTTTAAGCAGTTGCGTGATGGTGGTCGTTTGATTGCTGCAATAAATCAAGGCGCAATAGATATAGTTACCATATATAAAAAAACTGGTGATGATATTGGTTCAACGCAAATGTTTGATATAAAATTGCCAGCTCTTTATTTAACAGAAAAAGCCTCTGAATTTAACTTTTAATTAGTTATGTAAGTATTTGGCGCAAGCTAGTGTTGCACAAATGAAACAATTATTGGGTTTTTGCACAGAAGCTAGCTCTAATTAAGTAACAATGATTGAATAACTTACTTCAGAGCGTTAAGGTTATGTTAAGGAGTTATTTTAGTAATGCATATGGTTTTGTTTTTTCGTATTTTTATTTTTTCGATAGTTTTTCTCTTTTTGTCTGGTTCTGCTCGTGCAGAAACACTTCGCCAAGCATTGTCCAACGCCTATGCTAATAACCCGCAAATTGCTTCCGCTTTATTGAGTGTTAAGGCATCAGCTGAAGATATTGCAATTAAACGAGGTCGTTCTGGCCTGTTGCCATCAATTAATGCCAGTGCGGATTTTACAAATTCATGGGTTATTGCAGGTGGTAATGTTATTGAGTCTAGCTCGGGAACTCTTGGAATTTCATATTCCCAGACATTATTTGATAATCTAAAAACTGATGCGCAACTTGAACAGGCAAGAGCTATGGTAGAAGTTTCTTCGCAAGCGCTTAGAAGCGCTACGCAAAGTGTTCTGCTTTCAGCTGCAACCGCTTACCTTAATGTGGTTCGTGAAACACGCCTAGTGCAATTAAGAGCTGAAAATGTAACTTTTTATCAAGCGCAAGTACGTTCAAGCCAAGATAAGCTTTCTATTGGTGCTGGCACAAGCACTGATGTTTCTCAAGCCAAAGCAAGACTAGCGCAAGGGGTGGCTTCTTATAAATCGTCAATTAATAATTTACGCACCGCACAAGCAAATTATCAACGTTTTGTTGGGAAAAAGCCGCAAAACTTAAGCTTAAGCTTTAAATTTGGTGGCCTATTACCACGTTCATTAGATGAGGCGCAAAATTATGCTAATAAATTGCACCCAGCTATTCTTTCAGCAAAAGCACAAGTGCGAGTGGCTCAATCAGGATCAGATGCAGCAAAGCGGGCTTTTGGGCCAACCTTAAGATTGATAGGTAATATAGGCGGCTCACAGAATTTTATTTCAGGAATAACTACGCCAAGTGCATCGGTTAAAATTTCGCTTTCTGTTCCTCTGTATCAAGGTGGGGCGATGGGAGCTTCTGTGCGTCAAGCTAACCTTAATCAAATAAATAGCGAAATAGGCGTGCTTAGCGCACAAGATCAGGTAAGGGCTGCGATTGTTTCCTCGTGGAGTGGGTTGCAAAACTCAAAGGCGCAAATTGAGGCAGCGCAATCGGCTGCTTATTCTTCAAAGCAAGTGCTTAATGGAGTAATTGAAGAGCAAAAGGTTGGTCAGCGAACCATTCTTGATGTGCTAAATGCTCGTGCTGATCTTACTTTTGTTCAGGAGAGTGAGATAATTGCGCAATCAAATAGATATATTGCAGCTTTTTCTTTGATTTCGGCAACTGGCCGTTTGTCGGCTCGTGATCTTGGGCTTAATGTGCAGATTAAATCAGCTGATGGATATATAACCAAAGTTGAAGATGTTTGGCAGGATTTACGCTCACTTAGCGAATAAGCTGGATTTTATAGCGCTATAAATTAGTATTTTGCATGTTTTTTACGGTTAGTTTTCTGATAGATATATAATTACTACCCTTAGAGAAATGTTGAAAAGCTATTTGGTGCTTTTTCATTCCTATGAAAGTAGGCTAGTATAAAAGCTAGCGAATCAATTTTCAGGTCAGAATACGGGTACAGAGTAATGAATAAACCTGCAGCAAAAGAACCATCGATGGATGAAATCCTGTCGTCAATTAGGCAGATAATTGCAGATGATGATGTAGATGGTAATAGCGAGAACGCAAAAGAGGCTGAAAAAGAAACAATAGTGAGCAATGAAAGTGCAAAAGAGAAAGAACTAGAAAATTCAGCGCAAGAAGCTGAAGACGCTCTTGAATTGACTTCTGAACAAATTGTTACCGATGAAACTGATAATATTGAATTTAGTCCTTCAGAGCAAAATGATTCTTTATTGAAGCCAGAAGATGATTTATCTGAACTAGTTGTGCCTGATGATATTTCTTTTGATGCTGTTGAAAATGAGCCAGAGCCAGAACCAGAGCCAGAGAAAATTTCTGCACCTGCGCCATCATTGCCAGATACTGATCTTTCTTCAGATATGGCTGAGCAATTATTAGAGCCAGCAACAGCAGCTGTTGTTAGTGGTGCTTTTGCTAAATTGGGTGCTTTTGGGTTTGATGATAAAGATCTCACTATAGAAAACATGATTAGGCAAATGTTACGCCCGATGCTTAAAGAGTGGCTAGACGAAAACCTGCCATCAATAGTTGAAAACACGGTTCGCAAGGAAGTCGAGCGACTTTCACGTGGTCGTTAAGCGCAATTTTAATAATTTCCCAAAAAAATTATAGCGAAGCAACTTTCTTTGCTTGGCATTGTAAGAAATATTGTCTATTTCTTGCTTTAGCGTGATGTTTTAATAAATGAGTTTACTTTATGATTGAAAAAAAATATGAACCCAAAAGTGCTGAAAACCGTATATATCAAGCATGGGAAGATGCAGGCTCATTCAAAGCTGGCGCTGGAGCGAGCGAGGGCGCAACACCATACTCAATCGTAATTCCACCGCCAAATGTTACAGGCTCGTTGCATATTGGTCATGCGCTAAATAACACAATTCAAGATATCTTAATTCGCTTTGAGAGAATGCGTGGCAAAGACGTGCTTTGGCAACCGGGAATGGATCATGCTGGCATTGCAACGCAAATGGTGGTTGAGCGTCAACTCGCTGAGCAAGGTTTGCCTAGTCGCAAAGAGATGGGGCGTGAGGCATTTATTAAAAAAGTTTGGGAGTGGAAAGAGGAAAGTGGCGGCACGATTTTTAATCAGTTGCGCCGACTTGGAGCGTCATGCGATTGGTCACGTGAGCGTTTTACGATGGACGAAGGTCTATCAGAAGCGGTGGTTAAGGTCTTTGTTGAGCTACATAAAAAAGGTCTTATTTATAAAGACAAACGCTTGGTAAATTGGGATCCGACTTTTCAAACTGCCATTTCAGATCTTGAAGTAGAGCAAAAAGATGTCAATGGTCACATGTGGTCATTCGCCTATCCATTGGTGAACGGCGAAGTTGACGGCATAAGCGAAATCGTCATTGCCACTACTCGCCCAGAAACCATGCTTGGCGATGGAGCGGTGGCGGTTCATCCCTCTGATGAGCGCTATAAAAACCTAATCGGTAAAATGGTTCGTTTGCCAATCGCCGAGCGTCATATCCCAATAATTGCAGATGAATATCCTGACCCTGAATTTGGCACTGGTGCGGTGAAAATTACTGGTGCGCATGATTTTAATGATTTTGAGGTCGCAAGACGTAATAATATCCCGCTCATTCCGCTTATGGATGGCGAGGCGAGAATGATTGTTACGCCAATAAATAATGTTCCAAAACATTACGAGGGGCTTGATAGGTTTGTGGCACGAAAGCTGGTGCTAAAAGAAATCAAAGAACTTGGGTTTTATCGTGGGGTCGAGGAAAAAATTATCGCCCAACCATTTGGCGATAGATCTGGCGTGGTGATTGAGCCAATGCTAACCGATCAATGGTATGTGGACGCTGAAAAGCTAGCAAAACCTGCCGCCGCTTCTGTTCGTGAGGGACGCACAAAATTCGTGCCAGATAACTGGAAAAATACCTATTATCATTGGATGGATAATATTCAACCATGGTGCATCTCTCGCCAATTATGGTGGGGGCATCAGATTCCTGCTTGGTACTCTGAAGATGGTGAAATCTTTGTTGCTGCTGATGAAAATGAGGCACTTGAACTTGCCAAGCAACATTACGGCAAAGCGGTTGAGTTAAAACGAGATCCTGACGTTCTCGATACTTGGTTTTCATCAGGCCTATGGGCTTTTTCAACACTTGGCTGGCCAGATGAAACAGACGAATTAAAAAAATATTACCCAACTTCTGTATTGGTAACAGGCTTTGATATTATCTTTTTCTGGGTTGCCAGAATGATGATGCTCTCGCTTGAATTTATGGAAAAAGAGCCTTTTGCAAAAGTCTATGTTCATGCGCTTGTGCGTGACGAGCAGGGGCAAAAAATGTCAAAATCTAAAGGCAATGTGATTGATCCGCTTGAATTAATTGATGAATATGGAGCAGATGCAACTCGCTTTACTTTGGCGGCAATGGCGGCGCAGGGCAGGGACATTCGTCTCTCGCTTCCTCGTGTTGAGGGCTACCGAAACTTTGTTACTAAAATCTGGAATGCGGCTCGTTTTTTAGAAATGAACGATTGCCAGCGAGTTGAAGGGTTCGATCCTAAAGCGGTGAAAAACCCGCTAAACCAATGGATAATTGGTGAGGCTTCTCGGGCGGTGAACGATGTTACTAGAACGATTGAGGAGTTTCGTTTCAACGAAGCGGCAAATGCTTGTTATGAATTTGTGTGGAATAAGTTTTGCGATTGGTATATCGAATTGGCAAAGCCTTTATTTGGTGGTGAGGACGAAGCAGCAAAAGCAGAAACTCGTGCAACTGCTGCCTTTACACTAGATCAAATTCTAAAACTATTGCACCCATTCATGCCATTTGTTACCGAAGAATTATGGGCGCAAACGGGGCAAAATGGCGAGCAACGCAACAAAATGCTAATCATCTCATCTTGGCCAGAACTTGCTGGTTTAGAAAATGAAAAAGCGGATGCTGAAATAAGTTGGTTGATTACCCTCATCACTTCCATTCGCTCAGTGCGAGCCGAAATGAACGTGCCAGCCAGCGCAAAAATTCCACTTCATATTGTAGGTGAGGGGGAGGAAACTCGCTCTAAAGTCAATTCGCAAATGCCAGCAATAAAACGACTTGCACGAATTGAAAATATTGAGTTTAGCGAAAACGTACCAGCCAATTCAGCGCAATTTGTGCAAGGAGAGGCGACATTCGCCCTGCCGCTTGGTGATGTGATTGATATCGAAGTAGAAAAAGCACGCCTAAATAAGAGCATTGCGAAACTACAGGCGGAAATAGATGGCGTTGATAAAAAACTAAGCAACGAGCATTTTACCTCAAAAGCTCCTGAGCATGTGATTGAGGATCAGCGCAAGCGCAAGAATGATGCAGCTCAAAAACGTGATAAATTAACTGATGCGCTTAATAGATTGAGTTAGTTTCATTTAATTATGAAACCCTCACCCCTACTAGCCCTTCGCAGCGTTGCTCAGTGCGTTCGCAACTCAAATCGCTTCTTAAGCGATTTGACCACAAGGGTCGTTACTCACTCCCCGCGAGGGGGAGGGGGAATAAGAGCTATTTTTGACAATCACTAAATAAAATGAAACTATTGACCTTATAAGGGAGATAGAAAATGGTTTCACGAAGGATAATTCTTGGCGGTGGTGC
>Ga0256834_1002113_pt1 | contig 12798 bp, 11 predicted proteins | sample 4281140metaG_FD_190536 | JGI IMG/M metagenome (GOLD analysis project Ga0256834, IMG submission 190536) | Hydrothermal vent microbial communities from East Pacific Rise, Pacific Ocean - 4281-140 | ecosystem: Environmental > Aquatic > Marine > Hydrothermal vents | place: Pacific Ocean: East... | reverse complement strand
GAAATTTTTTGTATCCTCCATATTAAGTAAATTACTGAAAAGTTCAATTTTTATCTCATCTATCCTTTTTTCACATATCCTAATTGCCAAATTCTTTTCTCTTAAATCTCCACCTTCACAAAAAGATTTAAAAGATAATAACAATACCTCACTTGCTTCCTCATTAAGATTAGATATCTTAATACATTCATCTTTTATAAGATCGTTAAAACTGATACCTAATATATATCTTTGAGCAGCTTCTTTAACTTCATCTATTACTTCATCTACAATTTCTACGAATTGACATAGACTAGGCCTTAAAAAGCCTAAAAATGCACCTTCATAAATAAGAGTGATAATTTCTCGACGTATAAGATCCCCTTCCCTTTCTAAATCTAAGACTTTAGACATAATAACAGAATCAGAAGTAGAAAAAGCCTTTTTAAAAAGCTGACAACTCTCTAACAAAAGAGTCAAATGCTTTTCTATAAGATGGAGGACCTTCTCTTCTTTGCTACCCCCCCATAAGGATTTCTTAAACAAAGCAGTCTCCTTTAACCTTTAGCATTAGAAACCAAATAAGCTCGTAATATATCTATTAAAGAAACAACACCAATAATCCTATTATTTTCACATATAAAAACTCTAGATACATTGGCTTGGCTCATCATTTTAATAATATTACCTAATAATTCCTCTTTGTTGATACAAACAAGAGGACTAGAAGCAATCTCTTTCACCTTAGTAAGTTTAATATCTAAACCTTTATCTATTACTTTATAGACTATATCTCTTACAGTAATTAATCCATAATCATTTTCCTTATCAACATGAGTTACTAACAAAGATCTTATTCTTTTATCTACAATCTTCTCTATTGCATCATATACACTCGCATCTGCATCAATAAATTCCAAATTAGTATTCATAATATCTTTTAATTGCATAACTCCTCCTTTCTTTTCAGGTATTTTATAAACGTTAAATTTTCTAATGTGAATAAAAAATATCTCTACATTTAGTAGATTTTTAAAAAAAATAGAAATCTTTAAAAAAACAAAGAAAAAAGAAGAAAATTAAAGAAAAGGTTTTATTAAAATTATTGTTGAAAACTTGTTGAAAATATTTAACTACTCTATAATATGTAAAAAAATATTAATACCAAAATCCCCGAGATATCCGCATGTTATAACTTTTTCTTAGGAATATAGCGGAAAAATAGACGCTTTTTAAATTGTTAATTATGATTTTTTCTTTTTAGAGAAAACCACAGATTCTCAGCTTTGACATATTACCTCTATATCAGTTAAGAATTTAAGCAATCCTCACGGGGAGATGTAAGGAGGAATAGTTTGAATCTTAGGATCTTTTAATAACTAAATTCGGTCAATGATCCAAGATTCTTTATAATTTTTTTAAAAAACAAAAAAAATTTTTTATTTTTTATAAAAATAGATATAATATTGTCTTTAATAAGGGGGAATACTCAAAATGGAAAGGCTCTGGGGAAAAATAAAAGAGCTATTAAGATATAAAATTTCAAAGGATAGCTTTGAAGTCTGGATTGAACCTTTAGTCTACCAAGGCTATGAAGACAATACCTTAATATTAACCTGTCCCAATCAGTTTTTTGCTACTTGGGTAAGAGATAACTATTTATCTCTTATAAAAGAGGAACTTGAAAACCAAGATATTAATGTAAATATTAAATTTAAACCAATAGAATTTTCAACTATAGGAGCAACAGGACAATTACATTTACCTAAATTTTCTCCTACACAACTACCCCATCCAAAACTCTGTTCACGATTTACATTTGATGAATTTGTTGTAGGAAATTGTAATCGTTTTGCCCATGCTGCTTGTTGGGCACTTGCCAATGAAGAAACTAATCACAGTAAAGTGCTATACATTCAAAGCTCTACTGGATTAGGGAAAAGTCATCTTACTCAAGCAGTTGGAAATCACCTACTTAAAAGAAAACCAAAGGTAAAAATTATTTATGTAACAGCTAACGAATTTACTTCCCAAATAGTAAAAGCAATAAAAACTGGACAGTTAGATAAGTTAAAAAGGCGCTATAAACAAGACTGTGAAGTATTTATGCTTGAAGAAGTACATTGCTTTTCTGGAAGGGATAGGACCCAAAGTGAACTTGCAACTGCCATAGATGCACTTGTAGATTATGGCAAAACAGTACTTTTTACATCTAGCAAACTCCCCAGAGAAATACCAAATGTAAATTCCCAGCTACGCTCAAGATTATCTTCTGGTCTAATCATTTCTATAAATCCTCCGGGATTCTCAACTAGAAAAAAGATATTAGATAGAAAAGCAAGATCTCATGGGTTAGAACTAGAAGAAAGTATCTTAAACTACTTGGCAGAACATTTAAGAGGCGATATCAGACAAATCGAATCTGCTGTGATAGGGCTTCTAGCAAAGGCAAATTTATTAAATGAATCTGTTAATATGCAACTTGCAAAAGAAGTGGTGAAAGACCTTGTTGGAGAAGATAGGGTTATTACCATAGAAGATATCACAAGACTTATATGCAGACACTTTAAAGTGACCCAAGAAGAGTTAAGATCAAAATCTAGAAAAAAAACCATAGCTTGGCCAAGACAAATAGCTATGTATCTTGCTAGACATTATACAGAAGCATCTTTAGAAGTTATTGGAAAGGAATTTAACAGAGATCATGCTACTGTTATCCATTCTGTTAAAAGAATTAGTAAGCAAATAAAAGAATCAAAACAGCTAAAAAATCAAATTAGATTCCTAATGGATAGGCTTGAGGGACAAATTTGGCAAGATTAATCAAAATTAATGCTTAAAAAAAGTATAATAAAAAAACTAAAAACTATATTAGGAACTGGAAATTTATTAATCGATGAAGCAGACCTTCTATGTTATAGCTATGATGCAAGCGGCATAAGTGTAATACCAGATGCAGTAGCCTTACCTAAAAACAAACAACAAATCTCTGATATATTACTAATTGCTCAGCAAGAGAAAATACCGGTTGTCCCCAGAGGAGCAGGCACAGCTACTACAGGTTCAGCTGTGCCTGTAAAAGGTAGCATAGTAATATGCCTATCTAAAATGAACCAAATAAAAAGGATATCCTCCACGGATTTAATAGCAGAAGTAGAACCAGGAGCAATAACGAAAGATATACAAAATGAAGTCCAAAAATATGGGTTATTTTATCCTCCAGATCCAGCAAGTCTTAAATTTTGTACTATTGGTGGGAATGTATCTACATGTGCAGGTGGACCCTGTGGTGTTAAATATGGAGTTACAAAAGACTATATACTTGGCTTAGAAGTAGTGCTTCCAAACTCAAAGATAATAAAACTAGGGACTAAAACATCTAAGGGAGTTGTAGGATATGATTTAACAAAATTATTTGTAGGCTCTGAGGGGACACTAGGTATTATTACCTCTATTTATTTAAAACTTATACCTAAACCTAGTTATGTAAAGACAATAGTTGCTATATTCCCAGATACAAATACAGCTTGTAGTACTATAACATGTATACTCACCTCTGGTATAAGACCTAAATGTGCAGAGCTTATGGATCATCTATCACTTTCGTGTATTAAAGAACAACTGCCATTTTCAGTGCCACAGACAGCTAAAGCTTTAGTGTTAGTTGAAGTAGATGGAAGTGATCCTCAAGGAGTTGAATTTGAAGCACAACTTATAAGATCATGCTGTAATTCAAATAAGGCTATATTCTCACAAGTCTCAGAAGATAAACAATATACCCAAAAACTCTGGCAAGCTAGAAGAGGGCTGTCTCCTGCACTTAAAAAATTGGGATTCCCCCATAAAATAAGTGAAGATATCTGTGTTCCAAGATCACATATTGCCGATATGGTATCTATAGTACATAGTCTTGGGACAAAATATGGTCTATTATCATTAGTTTTTGGACATGCAGGGGATGGCAATCTTCATGTCAATTTATTAATAAATAAAAATGACTCAACACAGCTTAAAAAGGCAGAAAAATTTATATGTGAACTTATGGAACATACGCTAGCTTTAGATGGCACTATATCTGGCGAACATGGAGTAGGATTAACCAAAAGAGCCTTTATTAAAAAGGAATTAGGAGATGAAATAATAAAATTAATGTATAAAATAAAAAAGGATATAGACCCAAATAACATAATGAATCCTAATAAATTATTCCCAGGCAAATTTACTGTATGATTATGAAAGTAACAGCAATAATTGCAGCAGCAGGTATTGGGAAAAGATTTGGCTCACAAAAACCTAAACAATTTATAGAGCTTGCAGGAAAACCAATACTTTTTTGGAGTATAAAGGCAATAATATCTTGTCCGCTTATAGAGGATGTAATAATAGCAGGGCCTCCACAGAATCTTTCTGAAGTAGAAAAAATAGCCCAGCCTTTTAAAGAAAAATTACCAATAAAAATAGTTGAAGGAGGTGCATTAAGACAAGACTCTGTAGAATTAGCAGTTAATGCCTGTAGAGATGAAACCAAATGGCTTGCAATACACGATGCTGCAAGACCACTTGTAACTCCAATTCAAATAGAACAGGTCTGTCTAATGGCAAGAGAGATAGGAGCAGCAATCCTTGCTCTTCCCATTCACGATACTGTAAAAGAAGTTGACGAAAACGGACTCATTTTAAAAACCTTAGAAAGAACTAGGTTGTTTAGAGCTCAAACACCTCAAGTATGTAAAAAAGAAGACCTGTTAAAGGCGATTTCTTATATAAAGGAAACAGGAATTGAAGCTACAGATGAAGCCTCTATGTTAGAGGCAATAGGTATTGCTGTTGGAATTGTCCAAGGAAGTAGAAAAAACTTTAAAATTACCACTAAAGAAGATTTATTACTTGCAGAGGCATTAATAAATACTAATCAAGAGATACAATAAATTAAAATTCTAATTCTGCATAAGCATAAGCAGAGTGATTGTGTATAGATTCAAAATTTTCTGCTTCTACACATGCCCATTTAATACCTGATAGTTTTTTTATCTCAAGGCAAGTTGCTCTTACTACATCTTCAACAAACATTGGCCTATCAAATGCCTTTTCTGTAACATACTTTTCGTCAGGACGCTTAAGTACGGAATATATATCACAAGAAGCCGATCTTTCTACTGCAGAAATGACATCTTCTAACCATAAGAAGCCTGTAAAACGAATCCTTACCCGAACCTCTCCTCGTTGGTTGTGAGCACCATAGTCTGAGATCTCCTTTGAACAAGGACAAACTGTAGTAATTGGTACATTTACAAGAAGCATTATATCTAATTTATTTGAAAGACTTCCATGTATTGCACACTGATATTCCATAAGTCCAGGAGATTTAGTGACCGGAGCTTTTTTTTCAATAAAATATGGAAAAGATACTTCAAGATGAGCCTCTTGTGCATCAAGTCTATTTTTCATTTCTGTTAAAATGGCTTCCATTGTCCTAATATTAATCTGCCTTCTATATTGATTGAGTATCTCTACAAATCTACTCATATGAGTTCCTTTAAAGTTATGAGGCAGATTGACATACATATTTATACTTGCAACTGTACGTTGTGTACCTTTTTCCTTATCTAAAACCACAATAGGATAACGTATATTTTTTATGCCTACTTTTTTTAAAGGAATATTTCTATTATCTGGACGATTTTGTACATCTGCTAATTCCAGCTTAAAGCTTTCCTCATTGTTCATCCAGAAATATCTCCTGAAAGTAATTTGTCTACTAATTTTTTAGTAACTTCTCTAAAATCTTTTGAAGCAAACCAAATAGGCTTAGAGTCCCTTTCAAAAATTTTTATTTCTCGAGTATCTGGATACGAAGCTATAGGAACATGTCCTAAAGAATTAGCAATAAAATCTATATCTTTCTTTGAATCAATTTGATTTGCAATAAAAAATACATTTGAAAGCTTTAGTTCCTTTGAAAGTTTTAATATTTTTAAAGCAGTCTCAATGCTGCCTCTATATGGTTGAACCACTACCAAAAAATAATCTACCCCTACAATAGTTCCTCTACCTAAGTACTCAACACCTGCCTCCATATCCAATATAATATCCTCGTTTGGTGAAAGAAGAAGCAAGTTTAAAAGACTACGTAATACTGCATTATCAGCACATGCACATCCTACCCCTGCTTGTTGAATACTTCCAAGCACCATAAGTTTTATACCTTGTTCTTCAAGCATAAAACGCTCAGGAAGATCATCTACTTTAGGATTAATTTTATAAAAAGGACCATTTCTTTCTGAACGTTCTTGAAGAAGATCTTTCATTTCAGCAATGGGAGTTATGTTGTCCAACCCAGAGAACCCCAACAATCTTCCCAAATGAGGGCTAGGGTCTGCATCAATTGCCAAGACACTTCTACCCCTTCCAGAAAGCTCTTTTACAATATGAGCGCATATGGTTGTTTTACCTACTCCACCCTTACCACCAATAGCTAACTTCATGTTCCTCAGTTTATTTTATTTAAGGTGCTAATTAAATATTTTTGTTTAAAATATAAAAGATTTTTTCGATAACTAAAATAAAAAAAGCCCTCACCTTCATGGTAAGGGCATACAAAATCTACCCTGTCTTTTTTATGCGCTAGAAGCGCATAGCGACAGTTTAGACGCAGCCAGTGGGTTTGGGCAATCCTGCCATCTTACAAGCTCCCTTACCCGGTCCAGATGGGAAGAGCTCGTAAATCTTCTTGAGCGGATACCCTGTGGTCTTAGAAAGAATTCTGACCATAGGAGCAATTCCGTTCTTCTTAAAATAATCTTGTAAGGTGTTGATGATCTTCCAATGGTCGTCAGTTAATTCAGTGATACCCTCAAGCTCTTTAACATACTCAACCCACTCAGGGCACCACTCTTCCATACCCTTAGCTAAGAAACCATCTTCATCAACCTCAAAAGTCTTGCCCTTGTACTCAATAGTTGCCATATGGCCCTCCTTCTAGAATTAGTTAGCTGCCTATTAATACCACGGTCTCAGTTTATTCACTTCTCTTACTATAAGCTAAAATTTTTGTCAAGCATGCTAATTAATTTTTTTCTAACTAAATATATACCAAGCATTTGATATTTCTAACATTTTAGCCTTATATTAGGTTTAAAGCATAGGCTCTCTACTGAACCAAAATTCATTTCTTAGCTTTTTTATTAAAATAAGACTAGAAAAACCAAATTTCAACTCAAATTATGAGAAATTACCTACGGCTTCCTCTACTATACTTTCTGCATTAAACCAATCTTCTTGATCTCTTCCATGTTCCATACCACGTTTCAGATAAATTGCATATGCCATCTCTTGAAGCCATTTTGTTTTTACTTCCTCAGGATCAATATCTTCAAAAGTAATATATACCATTGGGTCTCCTGGTTTTGGCTGAATTTGGATACCTAATATTTTAGTTGTATCATCACTGTCTACTATTTGCCAAAATGCTCTAGGTACTTTTACTTCATATACCATTTTTATTGGTTCATCCGGTTGAGGCATTCCTAAATATATCTTTGCAACTCTTTCGTTAGGATCGTAGTTAATTCCTATAAAAGGTCTACCCCAATTTTCTTCTAACATCTCATCCTTAAGTTTTATAACGGTAGCTTTAAATCTGTTATCTCGATTAAAATCCTCTAAAAAACTCTCCCAATCCCTTTTTAAAATTCTCTCTTTCTTCACACCCATTTTAATATGCCCCCTTAATAATAAGCTCGAACTCTTTTTCTAAGTCCCCCAACCGAATACCAATTACTATAATACCTATAAATTAACTTTAAAATCTCTTGTGTAATAAAATTATACAATTGTCAACTAATTTGACATAAAAAATTAAATCATTTTAAATTTTTTTATATGCTCTAACTATTAGTAGGTTCATAATGGGAAAATACCATAGTGAAAGTACCTCTTCCCTGTGTCATAGAACGTAGTGTAGTAGAATATCCAAACATTTTAGAAAGAGGAACTATTGCCTTTATTACCTGCACAGGTCCCCTTGGTTCAATCTGAGATACCTTGCCTCCCCTACTATTTAAATCTCCAATTACATCACCTAAGAAATTCTCTGGTACTATTACTTCAAGACTCATAACAGGTTCCATTAATACAGGCTCTGCTTGTTCACATGCTTTTCTAAAAGCCATTGATGCAGCAGCTCTAAATGCTATTTCAGAAGAAAGTCCTTCCTCATATATTGCATCTAAAAGTACAACTTCAGTATCTATCATGGGATAGCCACCTACAACACCACTTTCAAGACTTTGTTTTAATACCTCTAAAATATGAGGAAGCATTGCCTCTGGAAGTTTGCCCTCAGGAACTTTACAAACAACATTATTACCACTTCCTTTATCTTTTGGGGCAACCTTTATTGTAACTGTAGCAACCTGTCTTGAACCAGCAACTTCTCTATCAAACTTAGCTGTTGCCTCAGCCTCTTTAAGTATAGTTTCTCTATAAACTACCTGGGGTTTTCCTACAGAAACTGGTGCATGAAACTCTCTTTTTAGCCTATGAACAAGCACCTCTAAATGAAGCTCGCCCATTCCTGATATAATAGTCTGGCCAGTTTCTTCATCCATACGAACTTGGAAGGTAGGATCTTCTTCTGCAAGCTTTTTTAGTGCAAAATCTATCTTATCTTGATCTCCAGCAGTCTTAGGCTCAACTGCCACAGATATAACTGGTTTATATGTCTCAATTGGCTCAAGAAGTATTGGATGTTCAAAATCACAAAGGGTATCCCCTGTCCCTGTGTTTTTTAGTCCCATTACAGCAACTATATTTCCAGCCCCAGCCTCTTGTATCCTTTCTCTTTTATTTGCATGCATCTGAAGGAGTCTTGCAATACGCTCTTTTATATTTTTACCAGGATTATATACTTCTGCTCCTGCAGCAAGAACCCCTGAATATATACGAACGTAAGTTAGCCTTCTGCCTTGATCCATCTGTATTTTAAAAGCAAGGGCACAAAGAGGAGCCTTATCAGATGCAGGCCTTTCTTCGATCTCCCCTGTCTTAGGATTTTCACCTGTTACTGCAGGAATATCTACAGGGCTTGGAAGATACCTTACAACACCATCTAAAAGAGGCTGTACTCCTTTATTTTTAAGGGCAGAACCACAATAAACAGGCACTCCCTTAAGCCCAATACAAGCATTTCTTATAACCTTATGAATTTCTGCATCTGTAATCTCTTCATCTGAAAGATATTTTTCCATAAATTCATCATCTAATTCAGATAAGGACTCCAAAAGTGACTCCCTGGCTTTTTCAACCTCATCTATGTGATCATCTGGGATAGGAAGTTCTTCAAAAATACGTCCCTGGCTTTCTTCATCCCACTTTATCCATACTCTTTTTATAACATCAAACACCCCCTTAAATTCATCCTCTGAACCGTAAGGAAGTGTAAGTATTAAGGGATTAGCACCTAACTTTTCTTTCATCTGTTCAATTGTGCCCCAAAAATCAGCACCAAGACGATCCATCTTATTTATAAAAGCCATCTTAGGCACTTTATATTTATCTGCATGGTGCCATACTGTTTCAGACTGAGGCTCTACTCCACCAACAGCGCAAAATACACCTATAGCACCGTCTAATACTCTAAGAGAGCGCGCTACTTCTATTGTGAAATCTACATGCCCAGGAGTATCTATAATATGTATCTCATAGTCTTTCCAAAAACATGTAGTAACAGCGGAAGTGATCGTAATACCTCTTTCCTGCTCCTCTGGCATCCAGTCCATAGTAGCTTGTCCATCATGGACCTCACCTATCTTATGGGTCTTACCAGTATAGTAAAGGATACGCTCAGTAAGGGTAGTCTTTCCTGCATCTATATGAGCAATTATCCCAATATTTCTAATTCTATCTATCTTTTTCTTTTTTACTTTTTTAGCCATTTAGCTAACTCCTATCTCTACTTTTTTATTAGGTAGCTGTTGTTTTAACAGAAACTTAAGGACACAACAAGTTGTAAAAATGTATTATTACTTTTGATTTATATAGCTTTTCCCACATTAAAATGTTATTTATATAAAAAAAGTCACTAGGTATCTTATCTAATAACTATGAATCCAACTTGTGAAATAAAACTAGATATCTTTAAAGGCCCTCTTGATTTATTACTACATTTAATAAATAAAAACAAACTTGATATAACTAATCTTCCCATTTCTCTTATTACAGCTCAATATTTAGAATACCTAGAAATTATGAAAGCCTTAAATATAGTAGTAGCTGGTGAATATTTATTTATTGCCGCAACATTATGCCATATAAAGTCAAAAATACTACTTCCTCTACCAAAAGAAAAAGAAGAAGATAATGATCCACGTATTGAAATAATAAAACCACTAAAAGAATTTATAGTCATTAAAAAGATAGCTTCAAGCCTTGAAAAGCAACCTATCTTAAGAAGAGATATTTTTATTAGAGGACAAAAACTTAACAACAATAACCAACTAACCCCAACAATAAAACCCATAACAATTAATATGCTTATAAAGACACTAAAGACTATTATAAGAAAAAATCGTCCTTTACCTCCACCACCAATAAAGAAAAATAGAGTTTCAGTTAACGAACAAATAAAATTTTTATTACATAAACTTATAATTAATAAAAGTCTTAATCTTTTTAAGATTACCCCTTTAAAAAAAGAAATAGCTATTGCTAACTTCCTTGCAGTTTTGGAACTTACTAAGAACCAAAAGATAAAAGTAATCCAAGAAACACCTTTTGATTTAATTCTTTTAAAAAAATTATAAACAAGGGATGTTAACTAATTAAATATTCTTAAGCATAAATTGATAGCAAACAATTGTAGGAAATTATTAAGTTATACTCATGAATTATTATATGATTCAATTAATATAGTTTCTTTACTTTAGATTAAACTTATTTTTAATGCGGTATTATATCCTTTTTTGTCCTTTTTGTTGCTATTTCCTAAACCAAAACATGTGTTATAATAATTTCCTTGCATAAAAGAATAAGTGATATTAAAGATTGGCGACAACTTTAAAATATCTTTTTATTTTTGAGGTTACAAATGAAAAAAGAGATATTTAACACTATAAAAAAGGCCTTTTTAAAAGTAGCTGAGAAAGGACTTTGTCCTAAAAATTTGGATATAAACTTTCAGGTCTCTATACCTAAACAAAAAGAACATGGGGATTTTGCTACAAACCTAGCCTTAGTTCTTGCTCCAAAGCTTAAAAAAAGCCCAAGAGAAATAGCTAGCTTATTTGTTCCGTTTTTGGAAAAAGAGCCCCTTTTTAGCAAAATAGAGATAGCAGGTCCTGGTTTTATAAACATGTTTATAGATACAAAGATATGGCAAAATGTATCTAAAGATATAGTTCTTGATCCAGAAAAGTTCTATAAAGGAGATATTGGCAAAGGGCAAAAGGTATTAGTAGAGTTTGTAAGTGCTAATCCAACAGGTCCTCTTCACATAGGACACGGTAGAGGTGCTGCTCTTGGAGATAGTCTTGCTAGGGTATTAAAGGCTGCTGGTTTTGATGTAGAGACTGAATATTACATAAATGATGTTGGAAACCAGATGAAGAATCTAGGTGGCTCTGTATATCTAAGATATAAAGAACTATTTGGAGAAAAGATAGAGCTTCCTAAAGACTATTATCAAGGTGAATATATAAAAGATATTGCTAAGATTGCTAAAGACAGGTGGGGAGATAAATATCTAAATAGCTCCTTAGATAACTGCCTACAAGAATTTATAAACATTGCTGTAGAAGAGATTTTATCAGGTATAAAAAAAGATTTAGAGGACTTTGGCGTTAAATTTAATACTTGGTTTTCAGAAAAGATTTTACATGAAACTGGGCTTGTTAAAGAAACTCTAGAAGAACTACAAAAAAAGGGGGAAATCTATGAAAAAGATGGGGCTCTTTGGTTTTGTTCTTCTAAATATGGAGATGAAAAAGATAGAGTAGTAAAAAAGGCAGATGGTAGCCTTACATATTTTGCTTCAGATATTGCTTATCATAGACACAAAATAGATAGAGGATATGATCTTCTTGTAGATATTTGGGGAGCAGATCATCATGGTTATGTTGCCAGAGTAAAGGCTGCTGTTAAAAGCCTTGGATATGATCCTAAAAAGCTTAATGTACTTCTTGTACAATTAGTCAATCTACTAGAACAGGGTAAATTAAAGGCTATGTCTACAAGAGCTGGGCAGTTTGTAACACTTAGAGAACTTATAGATGATGTAGGAAAAGATGCTGCAAGATTCATTTTTTTGACAAGAAGACATGATAGTCATTTAGATTTTGATCTGGATATAGCTAGGAAAAAAAGTCAAGAAAACCCTGTTTACTATGTTCAGTATGCTCATGCACGTATGTGTAGCGTTATAAAAATGGCACAGGAAAAAGGTATAACTATAGAAGATCCTAATAATGTAGATATAACTAAATTATCCCAAGTTGAAGAAATAGAAATTCTAAAACATCTTAGTTCTTTTCCCGATGTAATTGAAGAAAGCGCAAAAAACCTAGAACCCCATCATATCAGTTATTATCTTACAGATTTGGCTGGATTATTGCATACATATTATGCAAAACATAGATTTATAAGTGATGATATTGAACTTACTAAGGCAAGACTACTAATTGCTATGGCAATAAAAATAACTATTGCCAAGGGATTAGAGCTATTGGGAGTTAATGCTCCTGAAAAGATGTAAGGGGGATTTATGACAAAAAAATCCAGCCGCAGATTTCAATTTCAGTTTGGATGGGGTGGCATGATAGCTAT
>Ga0256834_1002112_pt1 | contig 12822 bp, 9 predicted proteins | sample 4281140metaG_FD_190536 | JGI IMG/M metagenome (GOLD analysis project Ga0256834, IMG submission 190536) | Hydrothermal vent microbial communities from East Pacific Rise, Pacific Ocean - 4281-140 | ecosystem: Environmental > Aquatic > Marine > Hydrothermal vents | place: Pacific Ocean: East Pacific... | reverse complement strand
GGTTAAAACCTTTGTCCCATAGTAAATTCAAATGATGATGTTTTATCTCCATCTTGTTTATTTAAAGGTTGTGCAAACATAAGCTGAATTGGTCCAACAGGAGAAAACCATTCTAATCCAGCTCCATATCCACCACGCGAATACTCAGTAATACTATCGTTACCAATAAATCCCCAATCCACAAAACCAACAATGCGCATCTTAGCTTTTGGAACTAATGGTAAACTAATCTCAAGTGAATTGGAAAATGTTTGCTTGCCACCAACTCGTCTAACTGTTCCATCTTCTTCAGTAATTATTGGAGATAAAGAGTATGATTCGTACCCACGAACAGATCTAATCCCACCCATATAAAAACGCTCTGCTACTGGCAAATATCCATTATCAGCAACATAATTATATCTTGCTTTATACCTAAAGATAGCATCAAACCCAATATAATCTTCTAAGCCATTATATTTTGAAAATTTTGTACGAGATTTAAAATAATTAGCTTCTGATCCAAGTCCTGATTTTTCAAACTTTTGACTAAATACAAAACCTTCACGAGGAAGGTAATAATCATCAGTATTGTCAAAAGAAACACTAATTGATAAAGAACTCTTCGCATAACCCTCAAAGAAAAATCCAAATCCACCATCATCAAAATCTTCATCTAATTCATAATTATTTTTTGAATAACTATAACCTAAGTAACCACTAATAAATCTTGTAAATTTATATCCTGTACCAATTGAGACACCATCAGTATTTACAGTATAATCGTTGTATTGGTAAGATGAATGAAAGATTGAAAAATTTCCACTAAAATCACTATCATTTAATTTTTTATTTGATATATTAAACGAATAATTTTGTGTAGTTTCTGATTTTTCGACTTGAAGCCCTACATCTATTCCAGAGCCCCATATATTTCTATCATTTACACCAACATTTACAAGGAAACCACCATATGAACCATAACCACCACCAAGTTGAATATTTCCAGTTGAAGCTTCTTTAACCTTAATAATCAAATCCATGGTTTTGTTATCTATACGCTTTTCTTCAATAGTTTGACCATCAAAAAAACCAAGACGACCTAATGCATTTCTTGAGTCTATTAGGTCTGTTAAAGAATACATATCTCCTGGACCTAGATATATTTCTCGTCTAATTATTCTATCTAATGTGCGTAAATTTCCAGAAATTAAAACATTTCTAATTTTAACTTTTTCACCAGGGATAATTCTAAAAATCACTTCAGCTGTATTGTTTTTTTCATTTTTTTTCAAATCTGGAATAACTTGAGCGAATGCATAACCATAATCTGAAATAAGAATTTTTATTCGCTGAGCATCCTCACGAAATGTGTTAATATTAAAAGGTTCGTCTACCTTTAGAGCTATCACCTCTCTAATAGCTTGTTCTTTGGTAACTTCTTTAGTTTGAGATATAGATATTTTGTTGATATTATATACATCGCCCTCTTTTATTTGGTAACTCATTGTTGCAGTATAGTTATGAAAATCTGTTTTTACAAATGGTCTTTCCACCTCTGCATCTAAATATCCGTATCTCATATACAAGTCACGAATACGAAGATAATCGTATCCTAAATCTTGAAGTTTCATCTTGCCATCGTTTCTGCTATAAAGCCAACCCATCCACTGAGCCTCCTTATTTGCTATAACTTCATCAAAATCATCCTCTTGTAAACCGCTTATACCACTATAGCTCAACTTATTTATAATTATCTCTTCACCTTCATTAGCAAAAAAGGTAACTTTTACACTTCCATTTTCAAGATGCTCTGTTTGAATCTCTACTACTGAATCAATTTTTCCATCTTGTCCTATAACCCCAATCAACCTTTTTTTTGCTGCTTGAAGCTTTTTTTCATCATAAAGTGATCCTCTTTTAATTCTAATTACATTTGTTTTAATTTCATTATCATCATCTTTATAACCTTTTAATTCAACCACAGAAATTAATGGTTTTTCTGTAAAATAAAAAGTTAAAATTTCATCTTTAACTTCAGCATATATATCAGTAAAATAACCTTGCTTAAAGTAGGTTTTTATAGCTTTATCAATCTGCTCTTCATCAATATCGTCACCCGCTTGGAAATCTAACATCCTAAGTGCTACTGATTCAGATATATGGACAACACCATCGTATTTTATACTCTTAATTGTTTGCGCAAAAATATTTGTTGTTAAAAAAATTAGCAATATAACTAAGTAAATTCTCATTAATATCCAATACTTATAAAATAAAAAATGATTTTACCTTTTATGAGGTTAATCTTTGGTAAACTTTGCTTAATTTATAGCAAAATGAGAAATATATGAATATAGCAATTATCGGACTTGGTCTAATGGGTGGCTCATTAGCATTAAGTTTAAAAAAAATTAATTTTATAGATAGTGTTGTAGGGTATGATCACAATAAAGAGCATCAAAAGCAAGCAATAAAACTCAACTTAGTAGACAAAATAATTGATATTAACGAAGTTAAAAATTGTGATGTTATCTTTTTGGCTATCCCTGTTGATAGTTTGATTCGTGTAATGGATAGTTTAGTGGGAGTTAGTGAAGATACTACCATTATTGATTTAGGAAGTACAAAATCAAAAATAGTCGCTTCTGTTCCTCCTCAAATAAGAAAAAATTTCGTAGCTACTCACCCAATGACAGGTACAGAAAATTTTGGGCCTAGTGCAGCTATAGAAGGTCTCTACACTAATAGAGTTGTAGTTTTATGTAACTTAGAAGATAGTGGAGAACATCAACAAACAGTAGCTAAAAAAATTTTTAAAACCTTAGGGATGAAAAAATATTTTATGGGTGCGGAGGAACATGACCGTCATGCCGCATTTATCTCTCATATGCCCCATGCTATCTCTTATTCACTAGCAAATACAGTTATGAATCAAGAAAATAAAAACAATATTTTAGCATTAGCAGCTGGTGGTTTTCGCTCTATGAGCCGTCTTGCTAAAAGTTCACCAAATATGTGGGAAGATATTTTTCGTCAAAACAAAGATAACTTACTTGAAGCTATAGAGTTATTTGAAAATGAACTAACAAAATTAAAACAAAATATCAAAAATGATGAGTGGGGAAAAGTTCACTCCGATATACAAAGTGGCAAAAAACTACATGATATTTTTGATTAATAAAGGTAGATACAAAATAAAATTTAATTCCTAAATAAACTAAAGAAAATCAGTTGCTTACTTTAGATAATTTTATTATTAGTGGATAATTATTATCCTTTAAGTTTAATTCAATACAATATGTACAGAAAGAAATTATAGGAGAATATAATGAAAAAACTAACAACAACTGCAGGTGAACCAGTAGGTAGTCATCAAGATGCTTTAACAGCAGGTGAAAGAGGTCCATTATTGATGCAAGATTACTATTTAATAGAAAAACTTGCTCATCAAAATAGAGAAAGAATTCCAGAGAGAACTATGCATGCAAAAGGTTCAGGTGCGCATGGAATATTAACTGTTACACATGATATTACAAAGTACACAAAAGCAGATATATTTAGTGAAGTTGGAAAGAAAACACCTTTATTTTTAAGATTTTCAACAGTTGCTGGGGAGAGAGGAGCAGCAGATGCAGAGAGAGATGTAAGAGGGTTTGCTATCAAGTTTTATACCCAAGAGGGGAACTGGGATTTGGTTGGAAATAATACCCCTGTATTTTTTGTAGCAGATCCATATAAGTTTCCAGACTTTGCACATACACAAAAAAGAGACCCTAGAACAAACATGAGAAACCCTGTTGCTATGTGGGATTTTTGGTCACTTACACCAGAATCTTTACACCAAATAACTATTTTATTTTCAGATCGTGGTTTACCAACGGATTATAGACATATGCATGGTTTTGGCTCACACACATATAGTTTTATAAATAATAACAACGAAAGAACCTGGGTTAAGTTTCATTTTAAAACTCAACAAGGTATCCAAAATATGACAAATGAAGAGGGAAATCAAGTTATAGCAAACGATAGGGAAAGTTCTCAAAAAGATCTATATGAAGCTATAGAAAACAATGATTTTCCAAAATGGGATTTAAAAATACAAGTTATGAGTGAAAAACAAGCAAAGAATCACAAAGATAATCCATTTGATTTAACAAAAGTTTGGTCACAAAAAGAGTACCCACTTATAGATGTTGGTGTTTTAGAACTAAACAAAAATCCAAATAACTATTTTAATGAGGTTGAACAAGCATCATTTTCACCATCAAATACAGTTCCTGGAATTGGTTTATCTCCTGATAAAATGTTACAAGCAAGAGGTTTTGCTTACCCTGATGCTCAAAGATATAGAGTTGGAACACACTATGAAGCATTACCAATTAACAAACCATTAAATGAAGTAAATACATACCATAAAGATGGTTCTATGAACTTTGAAGATATAGATAAAAAAGCCAGACTTTCATATGAACCAAACAGTTTTGGTGGAGCAAAAGAGGATGCACAATATTTAGAGCCACCTTATAAATTAGAGGGAGATGCTGCAAGGTATGACAGAAATTTAGGTAATGATCATTTTTACCAAGCTAGAGATCTATTTAACCTTATGGATGAAAATCAAAAAAATCAACTTTTTTCAAATATAGCAGCTGCTATGGATGGTGTTCCTTCTAAAATTATAGATAAACAATTAACACTTTTTGAGCAAATTAGTTCAGATTATGCAGCGGGTGTAAGAAAAGCTTTAAGTTAATATGCAAATATCACAAGAAGAAGAAAAGAGATATGCCGAGCTTCAAATGATGGCATTAGACTTTGCAAGAGATGGAGATACACAAGAACTAGAGTCGATGCTAAAATATGGACTTAGCTCTAACCTCTGTACACACAAAGATGACTCTTTACTTATGCTTGCAACATATAATGGAAATCTTGAAACCTCTAAAATGCTTCTTAGTTATGGTGCTGATATAGATAAAGTCAATCAAAGAGGACAAACTCCACTTGAGGGAGTTTGTTTTAAAGGCAATTTAGAGATGGTAAAACTATTGATTGAAAATGGTGCTAAGAGTGATACAAATGCAATTATATATGCAACTATGTTTGGAAATAAAGATATAGTAGATTACTTGAAAAATACTAGTTCAAAAGATAAAATTTTAGGTATAAATATAGAATTTATAGTTAAAATTACATCTAAAATAAAAAGTTTATTTACTTAACCAACTGAACATGACTTTCATATGCCAAGCGTATAACTCCTATTGCATAGTTTGAAGAGTTATTATATCTCATGATTTTTTTAGAATATTTTCTTAAATATTGATATTTTTCTTTTTTGCATAAAAAACATTTATAAGCTTTGTTGTCTCTTTTGCTTGCTTCATATACTAATGATGAGTTATTAAACTCCAATTCAAAATTATACCAATCAGATTCAATTTTTTCAATATTTGATAATTTTTTCCAATCTATTAGTTTTTTAAAAGAAGCTCTTTTGTTTAAAAATTTACTAGCTGAGACGATAGCATCTTCCATATTATTTAAATCAGCTATTTTTCTTTTAAAACCTTGCACATATTTAAAATTATTTGGCATAAATTGAGGTATCCCTATTGCTCCTGCGTATGAGCTTGGAAGATTGCACTCTTCTGGCTCAAGAGCATTTTTGTAACAGTAACTTATAATAGATACCATATTTGATTTTCCCATCTTAGTTAACCACTTTCCCCTTGATGAGTGTGATTTATTTTTTACTACTATGGTGTTAGAAACATTAAAAGCATCATGTTTTAACTCTATCATACCAAGTGCAGTCTCTTTCATGAGTATAGATGCTACTATCTCACGGTTTACACCAAACTCTTTTTCTGTAAAATCATATACATAGGCATATTTTTTTAGATGTTTTACTATTTTTGGAACATGTGGCAATAAAGTATTATTTGCTTTTTTTTCATTTTTTCTATGTGTTTTAATTTTATTTGGCTGTAAGTACTTCCAACTTACCTCATCATAATCTTTTGCTTTTTTAGAGAGTAAAAACTTATTAACATAATCATATGAAACCCCTTTTTTTATTAGGGATTCACACACCTCTTCATAATTTTTATTTATAAATTCACAGTTTGTATATGCAGCATAAACTGCACTATTTAAAAATAAAATAAAAAATAACTTATACATATTTATCTACCTAATCCCAATCATCTAAAACAAAGTCTGAACTATTGTTTTCTTTTGGCTTGTTTATCTCTGGCTCTTTTAACTCAACAACTTTTGGCTTAGATATTTGCTCTTCATACTTTAACTCTAAACCCTTGGAAGTCATTACAAAACCATCTACTTTTATTTTACCATCATGAATTTTGTTGTGATGTTCTTTACATAATGGCACTAAATTGTGTTTAGAGTCTTTATGAAAGTGTTCTATAAAACCTGCTCTATTTGCTAAACTTTGGTTATTTATATGATGAACATCATCTGCAATTGCTCCACAAATTACACATTTTGTTACATATAAATTTTTGTTGTATTTACTGGTTTTTTTCTTTACAAGAAGCTCTAACTCATCAAAATCTTTTGCTAAACGTTTACGAATTTTATTTGCTATATCTAAAAATTCATCATCCATGTGAAGAGATTTTGCAAATTCTAAACCATATATACTACTTCCACTACCTGATTGTAAAATTCTATTAAAAATAAGTGCATCTTTTTCTTCATCATACTCAACACTTAGATGTAAATCTACAACATTATCAAGAGAAGTTATCTCTTTCATGGTTGAGAGTTGATGCAGATGTGTTGCAAATAAAAAGAGTGAGCGAAGTTTTGCAAGTTTTATGATAGCTGAGGCTACTATAGAGACACCTGAGAGCGTTTCTGTTCCATGACTTATCTCATCACCTAAAACAAGTGAGCGAAGAGTTGCACGGTTAAATATATTTTTCATCTCTAACATCTCAACTGCAAATGTTGAAAGACCTTTAGCGAGATTATCACGCGAAACAATTCTTGTAAAGAGGGAGTTAAAAAGGGAAAACTTCATAACTGAGGCCGATACAAAAAATCCACTTTGAGCCATAAGTGTAGCTATCCCTATACTTTTCATCAAAGATGATTTTCCACTTGAATTTATTCCATAAAGCAAAACACCATTTATATCGTGTCCATCGTGCACATCTACATCTAACATCACAGTGGTTGGATGTGGCAAATCCATATAATTGCGACTACCCATAACTACATCATTTGGTACATATATCCCCCCACTCTCTTGAATCTCTATGAGTGGATGGCGAAGTTGCATAAGTTGCATAAAATTATCATCATCTTTTACTTCAATTATCATAGGTCTAGCATGATTATAATTTTGAGCAACTTTAGATGAACTAACACCAACATCTAAATCAGCTACATAAGCTATGATCCTATCAAACAAAAGTGCATATCGTCTCTCATAAGTGGCTTGAAGTTGGATATATCTATCTTTTAGAAGTACTATAATTTTACGACGATTTTTCATAATCTTATCTGATAAATTATCTGTAAATTCTGAAGTTATTTTTACATTATTTGTAAGTTTTTTAACTACAAACTCTTTAAAGTTTTCATCTTTTTTAAATTTTTTCTCTATCATTGAGTATCTATTTTTACTAAGAGATATATAATATCCCTCTTTTTCAAGCAACCCAAGCGTTACAAGTTTACTTGAACTCCCTGCATTTTCCTCTTTTAACATCAACTCTATATTTGACATTATATCTTCTAACGCTATAAGCATCACAGAGTTATCTTTTACAAGTGTATCTATAGCTTCATCAACTCCACTCATTAAAAAGTTTTCATCAACTGTGGCATTTGTAAAACGACGAGATATATCAAGATCTATACTTTTTTGAATATCACGCAAAAATTCATCTATCTCAAACTCTGAAAAAGGGGTTTTTTGAATTTTGTGTTTTTTTACATATAACATCAAATCTTTAACACTTAAAACTGAATCATATATATGATTCATCTCAAATGGGTGTAAACGAGAAAGGTTTAATCTGCGAGAGAGCCTTTCTAGGTCATATATACCACGCATAGTCTCATCTAAAAATCGCACATGAGAAGAAACTCTATCTATTAAATTATATCGTCTCTCTAACTCAAGAGGCTCCATTATTGGATTTAGTAATCTCTCCTTTAAAAGACGACGACCTATCGCTGTTGAACTTTTATCTAACATCTTAAGCAATGTAAACTCGCGTTTATCTTTAGATATTATTCCCATCTGCTCCAATGCGTTGTTTCCAAGATACATAAAACGGCGGTTATCTATAAGACGAGGGGATGATAGTTTTTGAATTATGTGGTAATCATGCTCTATTACAAAGTTTATCAAAGTAGCTAAAGACTCTGTAATCATAGGGCTTCTCTCTAAATCTAAATGCTCAATTGGTGAGAGAAGTGAGCGTATTTGATAAACCTTTGCAAAAAGTTCATTTTGAAACTCTATGCGAGGTCTATCATTGTTTACACTATAGTGATAATGCTCTGGAATTTCCAAATAACTCATAACATGTCGTTGATTATCAATCCCATCTAAAAATGTAATAACTACTTCACTTGTCCTATATACATTTAAAAGATTAAACACTTCATCCAGTGCGTAAGATGGGTCTTCGCTAGTCCCATGTGTCTCATAAAGCCAAGTTTTTCCAGTTGTTACATCTATAGCGCTATAACTTATTGTATATACATCTTTATGTTTATCTATTAAAAGTGAAACTATATAGTTATCATCATTATCAACTATATAGTCAAAATTTGTACCAGGTGATACTATTTGAGATACATAACGGCTTATTTTAGGTGGATTTCCTTTTTGTTTTACAACTACTATTGTATATTTTTGCTCACTTATAAGACGACTTAAATATCTCTCAAAACTAACAGCAGGAACACCTGCTAAAAGTGGATTTTTATCAGAATTTTCAATTATATTTTTATTTTTTTTAGTAAGTTGAATATTTAAAAGTTCAGCTATCTCTTTAGCTTTACCTATTTGCTCATCATCATTATTAATTTCATACACTTCAAAGAAGGTTCCAATCTCCATAAAAACAACTGTATTAGTTCCATATTTATCTTCAAAATGTTTTTGTAAATCAAAATAATTTTGAGTTAAAAGTTTGTTTTTGTTGTTTAATATTGAACTTACATCACTTGCTTGCATTTAAAGTTTTCCATAATATTTTTTGCTCATAGGATTATAGCATAAGTGATTTTTGCCGATTTACAAGTGTATTTTTAATTATATTTTTAATTATATTTTGGTACAATAGTTAATAACAAACAGTCTTGGAAGGTATTTAAAAAATGAAAAAAGTCATATCTATCTCTTCTATCATAATTTTGATGTTGAGTTTTAATGCGTGTTCTAATGGAGTTCTACCACCTGAAATAGAAACAGATAAGCCAGAGTATAAATATCTCTCACCAGTAGCAATAGAAGAATCTCTTTTTAAAAAAGCAGTTGCACCTGTCATAGATGATGATAATGATAAAGATGGTGTAATAAATAGCGTTGACAGATGTCCAAATACACCTCCTAAATCTAAGGTAAACTTGATTGGTTGCACTATCTTAGCTGATGATGACAAAGATGGTGTTGCAAATAAAGACGATAAGTGCCCAGATACAAAAATGGGGATTCGTGTTGATTATAAAGGGTGTGAATTAGACAGTGATGATGATGGTGTAGTTGACTCACAAGACAGATGTCCAAATACAAGTAAAGATTTTGTTGTTGATGGTTATGGTTGTCCACAAACTGCAACACTTAAAGTAAATTTTGCTTTTGGTAAATCTGATATAAATCAAAATCTTATAGATGATTTACAAACTTTTGCACTTTTTTTAAAACAAAATAGAGGATATAATCTAATCATATACGGATATACTGACGATATAGGTCAAGAGGGATCAAATCAAAAACTATCTCTTGATAGAGCGAATGCTGTAAAAGAAGTACTTACTCGATATGGAATTAGTGCTAAAAAAATGACTACTATTGGAAAAGGGGAAACTGGAGCAATAGGTAATAACAAAACAAAAGATGGTCGTGCACAAAATCGCCGTATTAAAGTTGAATTAATACAATCATATCAAAATATAAAATAAATTAGGAAATGAAAATGAAAAAAATAAGTATACTGTTAGCTCTTAGCCTTGCCTCAACACTTTTTGCACAAGATTTAAGAACTTCTGTTGAGGAGGTTTTATCAACTAACCCTGTAGTATTAGAGCGCCTAAAGAACTATAATGTCACTAAAGAAGATATAACCATTGCAAAAGCTGGTTATTACCCAAAAATTGACTTGTCTATTGGCGTTGGTATTGAAAACAACCAAAAAAGAACCGACTGGCAAGATAATACAATTTTAAGAGAAGATGGACAACTAACAGATTCATCAACTCTAGATGTATATCAAGCATCATTAGTATATACTCAAAATATTTTTGAAGGGTTTAAAACACATTATAAAGTTGAGCAACAACTTAGTAGAACTACAGCTGCGGCATATAATTATATTGAAAATGCGAATGACACCTCTTTTAAAATGGTGGAAACCTATTTGCAAGTTATGAGAAATAATGAGCTACTTAAAACAGCACAAGAAAATATTAAGATTAATAAAGAGATATTAAAAAAAGTAAAAAAACTTTATGATGCTGGTTTAACTACTTTATCAGAAGTTAACAAAATAGAAGCTTCTCTATCACTTGCAAGATCAAATTATGTAGTTCAAGATAACACTCTATTAGATGTTAAATATAATATGCATAGAATATTAGGTAGATATTTAGATACTGCTGAGATGAGCAAGCCAGTTTTAAATGTAGCTCTACCTGCTTCAATAGAAGATGCAACTCAAATTGCTATGTTAAATAACCCATCTCTTATAGTAGCAACTTATAATGTAAAAGCAGCTCAAACAGCATACAAAGGGAGCAAATCTCCATTTTACCCAAAAGTTGACATTGAACTTTCTCAAACTATGAATAGTAATCTTAGTGGTACACAAGGAGATAACAATAGGTTTCGTGTAATGGCATTTTTATCATATAACCTGTTTAATGGCTATATTGATACCACTCAAAAACAACAAAATATCTCTTTGATTCATAAAGAAGTTGAAGTTAAAAATGATTTAAGAAGACAAACTATTGAGGGATTAACTCTTTCGTGGGCAGCAAATGAAAAACTTGATGATCAACTAGTATATTTAGAAAAATATAAAGAATTTGCATCTAAAACACTTACCCTTTATGCTAAAGAGTACGATTTAGGTCGTCGTTCATTGTTAGACTTATTATCAGCTCAAAATGATTTTATTGAAGCAAAACAGCAAATTATAAATACTGAATATAGTGCACTTTTTGCAAAATATAGAGTTCTTGATGCTATGGGTACACTGGTAACTACCGTCCTAGGTGATGTTGATGTTATCTATAACAATGTTGGCTTAATGGGAGAAACTCCAAAAAACCCAGATACTCTACCAATTTCATATGACAAAGATGTTGATTTAATTGTTGATAATTTTGATATTTGTAATAACTCTCATCCAGACAAAATGAGAAATATATATGGTTGTGCTTTTGTATATGAAGATACTAAAAAAATTGACCGTTACAATAATTTTCTTTTTGATAATGACTCAACTACTTTAACATTAGATGCTCAATCAAGATTTGATGATTTAATTACCCAACTTGATCTATATGAATTTAGATTTCTTAAGTTTGATATTTTAAGTAACATAGATAATGATGAGCTTAAAAAAGAGAAAAAACAAGAGATTTCAGAACAAAGAGCTCAATATATTAAAGATGAGCTTCTTGAAGCTGGAGCATTAGAAGAAAACATAGTTATTCATGCAAATAGTGATAGAGCTCCTATAAATAGTAGAGAGACACACGAAGGCATACAAAACAATAATCGTGTTGATATAATAGTTAGAAAACTAATTAAATAATTTATTTTAAGAAGGTAAGCGTATGCTTATAACCAACGCTGATAATCTAAGAATGGATTCACTCTTAGATTGTCTAGTAATATATACAAAACTTTATCATAAACCATTTTCAGCTGAGGCCCTTACCGCTGGTCTGCCAATAGAACACGGAAAAGAATCACCTGAACTTTTTTCTATAAATAATGCAAAAAGTTTATTTTCACGTGCAGCTGAGAGAGCTGGACTTAAATCTTCATTGACAAAAAGACCATTATCTCAAATTTCACCGCTTCAACTACCGATGATAATTTTATTATCAAATCAAGGTGCTTGTATATTAGATCAAATTTCTAAAGATGGCAAACAAGTTAAGATAATAATGCCATCAGAAAATGCTATTGAAGAGTGGGTAGATATAGATGTTGTAGAAGATGAATACATTGGTTTTGGATTTATGATTAAAAAAGCCTTTGAATATACAGATGAAAATTCTCGCACACTTAATTTAAATAAAAAACATTGGTTTTGGGATACTTTAAAATTATCTGTCCCAATATACAAAGATATAATTTATGCCTCTTTGCTTATAAACCTTTTTGTTTTAGCTTCTCCACTATTTATCATGAATGTATATGATAGAGTGATACCAAATAATGCGATTGAAACTCTTTGGGTATTTGCTATAGGTATAATTATTATCTATTTAATTGATACTTTTTTAAAATTTACACGAACTTTTTTATTAGAGAGTGCTGCAAAAAAAGTGACATTATTATGTCTTCAATAATATTTGAAAAAATACTCGATCTTAAGATGGAGCACTACC
>Ga0256834_1002111_pt1 | contig 12831 bp, 11 predicted proteins | sample 4281140metaG_FD_190536 | JGI IMG/M metagenome (GOLD analysis project Ga0256834, IMG submission 190536) | Hydrothermal vent microbial communities from East Pacific Rise, Pacific Ocean - 4281-140 | ecosystem: Environmental > Aquatic > Marine > Hydrothermal vents | place: Pacific Ocean: East... | reverse complement strand
TCCCAACGCTACCGGCTATACGGATTTTAACGACTTTTGGGTAAAGTCCCTGCAAAACGGCGTATATAAAACCACACTGACCCCGCCCGAAAACGAAACCCCTCAGGCGGAAGAAACGTTAGAAACTGCAGGACTGAAGTATATCGAAGCCAATCAACAAAAATTATTGGCATTTAACAAACCTCAAGGTGATGAACTGGTCGTGTACCAAAAAGTACACATACAAACCGGCAAATACGCCAACAACCCTTGGCTACAAGAACTTCCCGATCCCGTAACCAAAGTGGTGTGGGACAACTACGTAAGTGTTTCACCCAAATATGCCGAAGCCAAAGGCTTAAAACAAGAAGATGTGGTGAAAGTGTCCTATAACGGTTACGAAGTGGAATTGCCCGTAGTCATCCAACCCGGTCAAGACAGTTCCACCGTAGCCATCGCCATGGGATACGGACGTAAAGGCGCAGGTCCCATCGGTGACGGCATCGGAAAATCCGTAACCGGATTTATTCAATTGAAAGACGGAATGCGTTCTTACACGCGTATTCCGGTAACGGTAGAAAAAACCGGAGCCACTTATCCCATAGCGTCCACCCAAACGCATCACACTATGGAAGGACGCGATATCGTGCGCGAAACAACTTTGGATAACTGGAAAAAAGATCCCGCGCACGGTAACGAAAAACATCAATTTTATCTCAAAAAACTCAAGGGAATCACCCTGTACAAACACGGTTACAATCCCGAAGATTATCCCGGACACCACTGGGGCATGTCCATCGACCTGAACAAATGTACGGGATGTTCGGCCTGTATCGTAGCCTGTCAGGTGGAGAACAATATCGCCATCGTAGGCAAAGAAGAAGTCAAGAAAAAACGCATCATGCATTGGCTGCGTATCGACCGGTATTATTCACAGGAAGAAAACAAACTCCACGCGCCGGTCGAAGACAATCCTTCGGTGGTACATCAGCCGGTTATGTGCCAGCACTGCGATCAAGCCCCCTGTGAAAACGTATGCCCCGTAGCCGCTACGCCACACACCAACGAGGGCTTGAACGCCATGGCCTACAACCGGTGTATCGGAACCCGTTACTGTATGAACAACTGCCCTTATAAGGTGCGTCGATTTAATTGGTACAACTTCGTGGAAGGCGGCGAATACAACTACCTGTTTAATGATGACGTAAAACGCATGGTATTAAACCCCGACGTCGTAGTACGCCAGCGCGGCGTGGTGGAAAAATGTACCATGTGTGTGCAACGTATTCAGGAAGGCAAACTTAGAGCCAAATCCGAAGGACGTCAGCTCAAAGACGGCGAAATCAAATTGGCTTGTGAGCAAGCTTGTCCTACCGGAGCCATTGTATTCGGCGACATGAACAATCCCGATTCACGCGTAATTAAACTTTGGGACGACCCGCGTGCTTACGGATTACTTGAAGAACTCCACACGTTGCCTAGTGTGGTTTACTTGACCAAGGTTCGCAATACGGACCAAGTGGATTTCGATTTCAGCATCGACGCTCACGGCGGCGAACATGCGAATGAACATGCAAACCAAGAACATCACGGATAAGAAAAAAAGAATAAATTATGTATAAAAAAGACGTAAGAGGCGCTCTCATTCTCGGTAATAAGTCATACGGCGACATTACCAAGGATATACTGAGGCACCAGGAACCCGGTGCCAAGACCCCCTTGTGGTGGTGGGTGGCATTTTTCGTTTTCTTTGTTTTGATGAGCATCGGATTGGGATACTACGTGCCACGCACCATTGTGAAAGGTATCGGCGAATGGGGTAATAACAACCAAGTCCCTTGGGGATGGGCGATTATCAACTTTGTATGGTGGATAGGTATCGGACACGCCGGTACGGCATTCTCCATCTTCCTGTTGGTATTGCGTCAGAAGTGGCGTACGTCCATTAACCGTGCGGCGGAAGCCATGACCATCTTTGCGGTGATGGCCGCCGGACTGTTCCCGGCTATCCACGTAGGACGCCCTTGGGACGAGATTTTCATTTTTCCTTACGGCCCCAATACCCGCGGATTATGGCCCAACTGGAACTCACCCCTGCTTTGGGACGTGATAGCCATCACCACCTATTTGACCACATCGGCCTTGTTCTGGTATATCGGTATGATCCCCGACTTTGCCACCATTCGCGACCGTTCCAAAGGAATCAAAAAGAAAGTTTTCCACGCATTGAGCATGGGATTTGTCGGCCATCTGAAAAGCTGGCGACGCTTTGAAGACGCCTTAATCATCATGGGCGGTTTGGCCGCACCTTTGGTAATTTCCGTTCACTCTATCGTATCCACCGACTTTTCGGTGGCCATCTTACCCGGATGGCACGAAACCATTTTCCCGCCTTTCTTCGTGGTGGGCGCCATCTTCTCCGGTTTCGCCATGGTGTTAACGCTGATGATAATCATTCGTAAAGTATATAAACTTCACGAATACGTTACCGACGATCATTTGGATGCCATCGCCCGGATCATCATGTTTGTCAGCTTGATTATGGGGTCGGCTTACCTGATAGAGCAGTTTATCGCTTATTATTCGGGAAGTATCTACGAAAGACACGTGTTTCACGAACTCTATTTGAAAGGCAAATACGCCGATACGTATTGGGGCATGGTCATCTTTAACGCCTTTGTACCGCAGTTGTTTTGGTTTAAAAAAGTTCGACGAAGCTTGGTGTGGCTTTTTGTAATTTCCATCATTATCAACATAGGAATGTGGTTGGAACGTTACAACATCGTAGTGGTTCCGCCTTCTCAAGATTATCTGCCGGCCAACTGGGGTGAATACAAAAACACTACGGTGGACTTGGGTATTTATCTCGGAACCATCGGACTGTTCGGTGTGGGCGTGTTGGCCTTCATGAGATGGTTGCCCATTATGGCTATGAACGAACTCAAACAACAAGGAAAACGTCAAACGGAATTGACGGTGGAGAAAAACGTGTATGAGATATTTGAAAAAAAATTACTCAAATGAAAAAGCTAATAGGAGTTTATGATGACGACGTCAAATTGATGAACGGGATAGACCGTTTTGTAGAAAACAAGGTACCCGTTGACGACGTGATCACACCTTTTGTTATCGAGGAATTGTTTGAAAAACTCAAGGTGCATTCCAATATTCAATTTTTGGGATTTGTGTACGGCGTAATGGCGCTAATCGGAATCTTCTCCGGTTTGTATTACACGTTTGTGGTGGATTATCCTTTGAATATCGGCGGAAAGCCCAGTTTGTCCTTAACTTTCGTGGTGTTGCTTTTCGTCGGTATGGTGCTGACGGTCGTATTGCTTACAACGGCGACGTTCTTTCATCAGGAACGCTTGCAACCCTTTAAGAAAATCAAGTTCGAATATCCCGGAATGCACGACGATAAAATGGTAGTATTTGTAGGCGAATCATATAAAGACAAAGCCGAACAAATCTTTAAGGAAACAGGAGCCATCGACATTCAAGAAGTAGAAATCGAAGCATAAAATGAGGATTATGAAAAAAATACTTTTACTGCTGATAACGGGAGGCCTTCTCTTGTCATGCAACCATCATCCCGAAAAACCTTCGTGGGATTACATGGGCGCATTCGACATGTATTACTCGAAAGCTTATGAATCTTATGCCCCCAATCCCAATATGCCTGACGGTAAAACGCTGCAAACCGTCCCCGAAGGAAGTATAGCAAGAGGAACAACGCCCTATCCGTTCAAGGACAAATTGGCGGATAGAAAAAAAGCGGGTGAAATGTTGAAAAATCCCGTGCCGATGACCGCCGAAAACCTAATGCGCGGTAAGGAAAAATACGACATTTATTGTGCCGTATGTCACGGTAAAGACGGAAAAGGAATGGCCACGGCGGATCAAAACACCTTGTTTAAGAAAAAACTTTATCCCATTCCGCCCGCCAATTTGAATACCGATTTGGTACGCGGCTATCCCGACGGTGAAATATATCACGTAATCACCATGGGGTCGGCCGTAATGGGTGCACACGGACATCAAATCAAACCCGATGACCGTTGGCGTATCGTAAACTACATTAAAAACGGATTTAAAGTAAAATAATCGATTATGGAAAGAAAATTCGAATTTCCCGGTAAATTAAAAACCCTCTCGTTAGCATTGATTCTATTGGGTGTGATAGTAACAATAGCGGGTTTTTTCACGGATAAAGAGCGAACGCTTTCGTCATTGTTATATAACAATTACTTCTTCTTGACTTTGGCTTTGGGCGCCGGATTCTGGATTTCCATCCAATACATTACCGAAGCCGGTTGGTCGGCGGCTTTTAAAAGGGTACCCGAATCCATGATGCATTATTTGATTTACGGTTTTGTCATTATGTTAATCGTCTTTACTTTAGGATTAAAGCTGATTTACCCGTGGGCCGACCCCCAAGCACACTACGATGCGTTCGAGTTAAAATTCCTCGCCCATCACCTACACATGAAAGAAGGCTATTTGAACGTAATGTTCTTCATGGTGCGTGTGATCGCCTATTTTGTTTTGTGGTACTTAATCATGCACTTGCTTGTTAAGTATTCCAAAAAAGAAGACGAAGATAAGGCCAACGCTCTGGTTTGGTTTAGAAAATCATGGTATTACAGCCGGGTTTACATTTTCGTGTTCGCTTTGACCTTTATCTTTGCTTCGGTGGATTGGATGATGAGTGTGAGCCCAATGTGGTACAGTCATATCTTTCCCATCAAGGAAATCATTTCGGCATTTGTCCACAGCGCCGCGGTGATTATATTGATAGTCATCTACCTACATCGTAAAGGTTATTATCCTTTTATCAATTCATCCCACTGGCACGACCTGTCCAAGTACGTCTTCATGGGCTCCATTTTGTTCGGCTACGCATGGTATTTTCAATATATGCTGATTTGGTACGGAAACATTCCCGAACTGACCGAATATTTCTACGTGCGCAGATTCCATTTTTCCGAACCTTTATTCATATCGGTTATCGTATTGAACTTTATGCTGCCTTTCATCCTGACTTTGTGGAACAAAATGGCTAAAAATCCCAAAGTTTTGGGCTTGGCGGCCTTTATTTTCCTCGTAGGAAAATATGTGGAGCATTACTTGATGATCTACCCCGAAACGGTGGGTCATCCCGTATTCGGATGGATCGAATTGGGTATGTTGCTCGGCTTTGTAGGACTGTTTGTGTTTGCCGTATTCACCGCTATGAGCAAGCGCAAATATATCTTGCCGGTTAACCATCCCTACTTGGAAGAAAGCTTGTTCCATCACATTGCCCATTAAAACTCCCGGAAGTCGATAAATGACCGACCGGTTGCACTATGCAACCGGTTTTTTTTTACGATTGAAATAAAATTGCATTATATTTGTTGTTGTCAAAACAAAGTGTTTCCTCATGAGAATCGCACTCGTCTTACTTTTTGTTTTCTCGGGTTATTTCCTATCGCGTGCGCAATATGCCGAAGTAACCGAACATAAAGCCGATATTTTACTGGATAAAAAAGCCGAATGCTTAAAGAACCGGAAAAAGGACGCTTTTTATTACATTCAAATTTACAATGGCTCCGACATCAACACAGCCAAACGCATCCTAAATGATTTTATCAAGAAATATCCCAATTCCAAAGCCTTTGTAACTTGGGAAAATCCCGAATATAAAGTATGGACGGGAGAATACTACACCAAATTTGAAGTGGAAAGGGCTATGCAACTTATCCGGGACGAATTTCCCGATGCGCTTATCGTGTATCCGAAAAAACGTTAGAACTCGTCGATTCTGTTGGCATCGAACTTTAAAAACAAAAACAGCAAAAGCGAAAAGAAAAACAACGACGAACCGCCGTAGCTGACAAAGACAATGGGAATACCCACTACGGGAAACAATCCCATAACCATAAGCACGTTGATAAATAAATGCACGGAAAGTAAAGCGGCCAAGCCGTATCCCGTAATGCGAGAAAATGCTTGTTTTTGCCGCTCGGCAAGCACCAACAACCGGATAATAAAAAGCAGATAAACCGACAAAAAAATCATCGAACCCGTAAAACCGAACTGTTCGGCCAAAGCCGTAAAAATATAATCCGTATGTTGTTCCGGAATATAATTGCCTCGAAGTTGCGCTCCTTGTGTAAAACCTTGACCTTGCCAGTTCCCGTTGCTGATGGCGATCAAAGATTGTTTTAGGTGATAACCCACCCCTTGATCATCGGAAATCTTTCCAAGGAGCAAGGCAATCCTTTTTTGCTGATGCGGTCTCAATACCCCGTTATAAATATATGAAGTAAACAACACGGCGCCCACCGAAAAAGACAAAAACAAAAACAACAATCCGATATAATTCCATTTGTGTTTTTTGGCGCTACGGTAAATCAATAAAGCACCGGCCAAAAATACGACAACCAAAGTACGAACAACGGGTGACGCACCGAACTTTACGGTAAAGAAAAACAACAAAACAAGCCAAACAAACGGAAAAATGTAAAACCCGCTCAAACCTTCCCGGTACAATACGAAAATAAAAGCCGAAAAAACCAATACCGTACCCAAATCCGGTTGCAAGAGAATCAGCAATGCGGGCACGCCGATAAGAAGTAAGGCCTTGAAAATATCGCGCTTTTTGTTCAAATCGAACCCCCGTTCGCTGATGAGCTTGGCCAAACCTAAGGTTACGGCCAATTTCATAAATTCGGCGGGTTGAAAACCGATACTCCCTATCCGGTACCACGCTTTGGCACCCGACACTTCTTTGCCGAACACAAACAATCCGGCCAGCAGTAGAATACCCGCCAAATAAATCAACGAACTCCACTCTTTAACCTTATTGACATTTGAGAAATAAATCAATGCAAACCCCACCACACTCAGCCCGAACCAAGTGAGCTGTTTGGACAGATAACTCGTGGACTTGTGCCATTCGGTATGCACCGTATCCAAACCGTACAATAATATCAACCCCGACACCACAATGATCAAATAAAGCAACATGCTCCAAGGGTCGTAATGCTTAAGGCTTATTTTCCTTCGTGTTTCCATGTGTTTTGTATTCGTAAATATGGTACAGGTCCGTAGTAACTACTTTATCGTACAAATCCGTTCGGGATATTTTTCCCTTCAGATATTTTTCGATAATTAACGATGCAATGGGACCGGCCAACCGGCTTCCGTATCCGCCGTTTTCAATAAAGACCGAAACTACGATTTCGGGTCGTTCCTTAGGGGCGAATGCCACGAATATGGAGTGGTCGGGAAGTTGGACTTTTTTTCCGTTGATGCGTGTAAAATTTTCGGCCGTTCCGGTTTTTCCGCAAATGTCAATGTCCGGTATGCGAAGGGATTGTGCCGTTCCCACCGTATAAACGCGGTGCATACCTTCGATGACGGGTTCAAAATGGCGTTTGTCAATCAGTGTTTTTCGTTTGATTTTGAACTGTGAAGGAATGGAATCGTTTTCTATGGAAACGGCCAAATGCGGGGTGAAGAAAAAACCACGGTTGGCAATAGCCGCCGTCATATTGGCCATCTGAAGCGGGGTGACGAGTATCTGCCCCTGACCGATTGCGTTGGATATCACGTAAGTGCCGCGCCATTTGTTATGACCGAAAAACCGGTTATAGTAAGCGCTGTCGGGCACGTTTCCTTTGCGTCCGGTAGGCAAATCGATGCCCAGATAATCGCCCAGTCCGAAACTCTTTACGTAATTGCTCCACCTTTGAATACCTTCACGCGGATTGCCGTTGTAATCCAACATTTTAAGGTAGGATTTGGAAAAAAAAGTGTTACACGAAAACGGAACGGCATATCCGAGTCCTACGGGACGGCCGTTTGCCCCGCAATGACATTTCATAAAACGGTTGCCGTAGGAAAATCCGTGATTACAAATGTAATAAGTGCCGGAGGTAATCACGCCTTCTTGCAATCCTACAAGGGCATTAATTAATTTGAAAGGCGAACCGGGCGGATAAGTGCCCAAAATGCTCCGGTCGTAAAGCGGCTTATGCAGCTTGTCACGCAGGAGCGATTGAATGATAATGTTCCGGTTGCGTTGAATAAATATGTCGGGTGCGTATGACGGAGCGGACACTAGGGCAAGCACTTCGCCGTTGTCGGGGTCAAGTACCACCACGGCGCCGTGTTTGTTTTGCATCAAAGTGTCGATAAAAGCTTGCAGTTCGATGTCGATGCTTAGGGTAATGTCTTTGCCCGGAACGGGGGCTTTGTCCCGTTGACCGTCGAGGTAAGAACTGGTTTTCCGGTTAAGCTTGTCTCTGTTGTAATATTTAACCCCTTTAACGCCTCTTAATTTCTTTTCGTAATATTTTTCGATACCTGCCACTCCTACGCGATCGCCGGGTTCGTAGAACGGGTCTTTTTTTAACAATTCGGGATGAACTTCCTGTAAATAACCCAATACGTTGGCCGCATGCCGCGTATGGTATTTTCTGATATGGCTTTTCTTGATGAAAAATCCCGGAAATTCGTAAATGATTTCCCGGAGCGGTGCAATTTCCGGCATAAGATATTCTTCCGACACGGGTGATGCTTTAAACATTGAATACCGTTTGGCCCGGTGCAGCCTTTTTATAAAAGTTTTCTTGTCCATATCCAACAAACGGATTAACTTCAACGTGTCGAAAGCTTCCAAACGCGACGGAATAACATAAACGGAATAAACGGGTTGGTTGGAAACCAAAAGTTTACCGTTGCGATCGTAAATCTTTCCTCTCGGAGCGGGAACGTATTCCTTGATCAGTGAATTGACCCGGGCAAGTTCTTTGTAAGGGTTGTCTCGGAGTTGTAACAGTCCCAACCTGATTGACACCGTGAGAAACAACAAGAACAATAGGACGATAAATATTTTCGTTTGCTTGGCCATAATTATTTTACACTCGTTTTATACACGTTGTCCCATACGAAAATCAGCGTAAATACCAAGTAAAAAAAAGCATTGATTGCCGCATGCTTGAGAATATGAGGCCAAGTGTAAAACACGATTTTTACGGATGCGGCATCGAGCATATACACCAGTGCGGTCAAAAGCAAACTCGACATTATGATGTAAATAATCAAAGAATTTAATGACAAATGAACCAATTCGGTTTTGCGTTCGGACCAATCCTTCCTGAACCGGCTGATGATAAAATCCCGTAAATAGGCAAAACCAACCGACGCTCCTGCAAAAACGCCGCCCGTGCCAAGCGAAAGGTCGATGCTCAACCCCGTTGCGAACGCATAAAGCAAATACAGGCTTTTGCTCAACCTGAAGGGAAACAAAATTACGGCAATCAACCCGAAGTAGGGCAGGTAATTCGTAAAATTACCCGCAAAATTAAATACAAACACCTGCAAGGCAACGGCAATGACGAAGTTAATGACGATTTTAAGGTTCATTGATGATTTTTTTCAATTCCTCTCGTCGGGGATGAAATCCGATATAAACATAGGAAATCCTGTCGATGTCAGCAAAGGGGCGCACCTTTAGCACTTTTCCTTCGCCTTCGGTATCAACCACCCCGACCACATGCCCTACGGGAATGTTTTCCGGAAAAATCAATGACATCCCCGAGGTGCGTACCGTATCGCCCGCTTGAACGTCCGCTTCAACAGGAATATCGACCACTCGGATAAGTTTTTCGCCGTTCATCTTCCAGTTTGTAAATCCGTAATGGCCGGGTTTGTCGAGCTTGACGCTGAGCGTAACGGTAGGATGCCGAAGCAGAAAAACCTTTGAAAAATGCTCGGAAACACTCGACACGACCCCCACCGCACCTTCCGATGTCCATACGCCGTCCGAAACATGTATGCCGTCGGCTTTGCCTTTGTCGAGGATAATAAAATTTTTATATGCACCGGTATGCCGCGATACAATCCGGGCCGATGTAATCGAAAACGATGACGGGGGAGCCTGCCCGCCGAACTTTTTGTTGAGCAAATCCGTGTTTTCTTTGAGCAGGGTCTCGTAGTTCCGTTTCACTCGTAACAAATCCTTCCATTTCCGGAAAGGTTTGTTGAAAATGCCCGTAATTTCCAACATCGTGTTGTTGACATTAAATTGAAAAACACTATTGCTCCGGTAAGTCAACAACAAAGATACGGACATTAGGAAAGCAAAAATCCAAAAATTGATTTTTCGGAAGAACAAACGATTGATTACAGACATTTATCGCAATAGTACGCTTTTGTATTTATTGAAATCTTTGGAAACGAGTCCGGTACCCCGGATGACGGCTCTCAAGGGGTCTTCGGCAATGTGAACGGGAAGTTCGGTTGCGTCGCTGATGCGCTTATCCAAACCGCGCAGTAATGAACCGCCTCCGGCCAAGTATAATCCGCTTTTGTAAATATCGGCCGAAAGTTCGGGCGGAGTAACCGAAAGGGTTTCGATGATGGCATCCGTTATACGCGTAAGCGACTTGTCCAAAGCTTTGGCCACCTCGTTAAAGGTAATGGTAACTTGCTTGGGTTTGCCGGTGATCAGGTCGCGTCCCTGTACGTTAAACGGCTCGGGCGGATTAGGGAGTTCGTCTGTGGCCGCTCCGGTTTCTATTTTAATGCTCTCGGCCATGCGTTCACCGATCAGCAGATTGTGCTTGTTACGCATATAGGAAATAATGTCGGAATTGAATACGTCACCGGCTATTTTGACGGACTTTTTTACGGCGATTCCGTTTAAGGCAATAACGGCGATTTCAGTGGTGCCCCCGCCGATGTCAATAACCATGTTACCTTGTGGTTTTTGAATGTCGATGCCCATACCGATGGCCGCCGCCACGGGTTCGTGAATAAGATACACTTCGCTGGCATTGACTTTTTCGGCCGAATCTCTAACGGCACGCTTTTCCACTTCGGTAATGCCCGACGGAATACAAATCACCATTTTCAGCTTGGGCGAGAAGAAGGATTTTTTGAAAGGAGGGATTTTTCGGATGAATTCCTGTATCATAAGCTCGGCGGCTTCAAAGTCGGCAATCACACCGTCTTTAAGCGGACGAATGGTTTGAATGCCTTCATGGGTTTTGCCTTGCATAAGTGCCGCCTCCTTGCCAACGGCAATCACTTTTCCCGTTTTTAAATCACGTGCCACAATGGAAGGGCTGTCCACCACGATTTTGTCATTATAAATGATTAAGGTGTTGGCCGTACCCAAATCAATGGCGATTTCTTTGGTCATAAAATCGAAAAATCCCATACCGGCAAGCAAATTTTTATTGAATTTCAAAGTTACAAAAAAACTAATTATGAATAGTTTATCTATAAATTTTTTTTTAACTTAACGCTTGAAAATAAAACAGCCTAATGCCCGATACGATAAAAAGCCTCGAAACCTTGATGCTTTCTTTTAAGCTGGCCGTCAAGTCGTTAAAAACCAACATCTTGCGAACTTCACTTTCTTTGTTGGGAGTAAGCATAGGTATTTTTTCGGTGTCGGCCATTTATACGGGAGTGGACTCGCTCAACCGGTATTTAATCAAGTCGCTCGATAAATTCGGCAATAACACCTTATTTATTGACCGGTTCGATTACAAAAATATGGGAAACATCCAATGGGCCAAATTACGAAGGATGAAGCGGCCGGTGTATGACGAATATGTTTTTTTAAAGGAAAATTTAGACTCCGGTTTGTTTAAAGCTATGAATTTCAGGATGGTGGTACCGAGTGTTCCGGTCAAAAAAGGACGGGAAAAAGTCCGGGTCTCTTTGGTTTCGGATACCTATAATGTTTTTAGTATCATGAAATTCGACTTGGCCGAAGGAAGATTTTATAATGTATTTGAAGACAAAAAGGGATTGCCTGTGGCGGTTATAGGGGGCGAAGTGGCCGAAGCGCTTTTTCCTGGCGAAAATCCGGTGGGCCGATACATTCAAGTATTCGGAAAAAAGATACGCATCATAGGGGTTTTAAAAAAGGATACGGGCATGATTAAAATCAATCCTACCAATAATCAAATATTCGTTCCGTATAATTTTGTGAAGAAATTTTATCCCGGTCAAACCCGGTTCTATTCCACCATTATGGTGTTGCCTTCAAATCCGGACAAAGTTCCCCTTCTCAAAGAACAACTCGAACGATTGATAAGAAAATTCAGGAAATTAAAACCCGGGCGGGACAACAATTTTTATATTAACAACATCGATTTTTTGAAGGAAGTGGTGGAAGAAAGCATGCGCACCCTCAGCATTGCGGGGTGGATTTTGGGCGGATTTTCATTATTGGTGGGGGCTTTCGGCATTGCCAACATCATGTTTGTCAGCGTAAAAGAGCGTACCAAAGAAATAGGCATTCAAAAAGCACTGGGCGCCAAGCGTAATATCATCAAGCGGGAATTTTTGATCGAATCGGTGTTGTTGTCCGTTATAGGCGGAAGTTTGGGATTTATGTTGCTCTTTATTGCCGTTTTGGCCGGAAGCAAGATGTTTTCGGGATTCGAGTTGGTCGTTTCTTTGAAAAATATTTTCATCGCCGCGAGCGTTTCCGTTCTGATAGGCATCGTAGCCGGCGTTTGGCCGGCCTTGCAAGCCGCCAAATTACATCCCATCGATGCAATAAGAAAAGGTTAAATAACGTTTAATGAAAAAATGAAAACTTGTAAAAAAGAAATTTATCATATATTTGCATCCTGTAGTGTAAAGTTTTTTTTTCATCACATATATTGGTTAGGTTATGAAATACAAAAGTTTATTGTTCATCGCATTGGGTGTTGTAATAACAGGAATGACTTCCTGTTCGAATAATCGCAACATTTCCAAAGCAACGGGAATGCGTATCAACGATCCCAGAGGCGGATTTCAATATAATACGGCCTTTGTGGATCAAGGAACCGCACCGGG
>Ga0256834_1002110_pt1 | contig 12833 bp, 11 predicted proteins | sample 4281140metaG_FD_190536 | JGI IMG/M metagenome (GOLD analysis project Ga0256834, IMG submission 190536) | Hydrothermal vent microbial communities from East Pacific Rise, Pacific Ocean - 4281-140 | ecosystem: Environmental > Aquatic > Marine > Hydrothermal vents | place: Pacific Ocean: East... | reverse complement strand
GGAACAGGCAGTTCAATAACATTTATACGATAGAAAAGATCCTGTCTAAATTCACCCTTATCAACCATCTTTGAGAGATCTTTGTGTGTTGCACTAATAATACGCACATCAACTAATCGCTCCTTGGCCGTCCCTATTGGCCTGATACACTTCTCTTGAATGGCACGTAGTAGTTTCACCTGCATCGCTAAGGGGAGGTCTGCCACCTCATCAAGAAACAGCGTCCCCCCATCTGCCGCTAAAAATAGCCCCTCTTTATCAGCGACCGCTCCCGTAAAGCTCCCTTTGGTATGGCCGAAGAACTCACTCTCCACCAGTTCATGAGGTATTGCACCACAGTTAACTGCAACAAAGGCTCGCTCTGCACGCGGCCCCTGCTCATGGATTAGTCGTGCAGCAAGCTCTTTGCCTGAACCCGATTCACCACTGATGTAGACCGGCGCCTGACTACGCGCCAGCTTAACAATCATTCGCCGCATGCCATCAACCACCTTTGATTGCCCTAGAAGCGGGTCTGAATCAGCTGATATTTTCTCCACTACAGAAGCGTCTAACGGCATTTTTAATTTAAGTGCTTTAGTGACCAACTGCCGCAGCACCTGTAGATCAACCGGTTTGGATACAAAGTCAAAAGCGCCCGCTTTTAGTGCATTAACAGCGGATTCCATATTGCCATGGGCGGTAATCATCGCAACGGGAGTGTGGGGATATTCAGTGGATATTTTACGCACCAGATCGATGCCATCACCATCTGGTAGGCGCATGTCACTCAAACAAAGGTCAAAGCAGCGCTGAGTAAGCAGCATCTCTGCACTCTTAATATCGAACGCTTTCTGTGTCGTAATACCCATTCGCATCAGGGTGATCTCTAGCAGCTCACAGATATCCGGTTCATCATCAACAATAAGGACCAGGGGTTGGCTCATTTCCGCTCCATTATGTTACTCAAATTGACTAAAGTGCAGCCGAAAACAGCTACCACCAGCAGGCACGGGCAGGTACTCTAATCTAACGCCATTAACCTCACTCAGCTCTTTGGCAATATACAATCCCAAACCCGCCCCTTGGCTACCTGTTGTAAAGAATGGTTCAAAAATCTGCCGTACCACATCAGCTGGAATTCCAGGGCCATTGTCGATGACATCAACAAAGGGTTGATCGGTATCTTGTGGTCGGCCACCTATGATTTGAATCGCGGCTTTGCTATCAAGGTTGGCATATCGCAGTCCGTTATCACAAAGATTGGTGAAAATTTGGCGCAACTGTCCAGGGTCACAGAAGATGTTACAAGGTCTTGGTGCGATCTGTAACGTAAACAGCCCTGCATCCATCACTTCATTTTCCATGCAGTGGCTATTAATATAGTCTGTCAAAAATTGTAACAGCCAATCATACAGTTCAATTTTCTCAGGTTTCGCCCCATCACCCCGCGACAACTGCATCACATTCTCAATCACTTGATTGACACGTTCTGAATTGGTTTGGATGATCTCAGTCAGGCGATGATCAGCTGCATCAAGGTTGGGCGATTCAGCAAATAGTTGCCCCGCATGGCTAATAGCCCCTAGCGGATTTCTAATCTCATGAGCAATACTGGCCGTCAAGCGCCCGAGAGAGGCCAGTTTCATCTGCTGTGCTTGCTGGTTGAGCTGCGTCAGATCCTCAAGAAAGATCAAAATGGTTGCCCCCCCCTCTTCTCCAAGAGAGTGGAAGATCGGCTTCACTTCTGGCGAGCCTGGTACTGATTTCAATGTTGGCAAATTGAGATTAGGGTTTCTCTGCCACGCCTCAAGTAGCTGCATCAATTCAGGCGCATTGGCATGCAGTGCTGCACCAATCCTTACATCAGGCATCTCAAGCAGCTGTCTCGCCACCTCATTCATCAAGCGGATATGGCCCTGCCGATCAAGTGCCAATACGCCGGTATGCATAACCTGGATGATGTAATTATTTAATTGAGCCATACTCGCCAACTCAACAGCCCTTCGATCAGCCAGCGCCTCACTCGCTCTGACTCGCTTTGATAACACATGAGTGAGCATCGCCACTGCCATAAAGGTGGCGCCTAATAGCCCCGACTGCATATAGGTCTCAGCGGTCGCATGGGTGAATTGGTAGACAATTTGCTCAGTGATAACAGCCAGCGCAGCTAACGAAGCAAACAGCAACGCCGCCCGCCCGCCCATCATCGTGGCACCACCCGCAATGGTTACCACCAACAACATCCCCATACCACTTGTTAAGCCACCACTCGCATGCATCAACAGCGTAATGGCGATAATATCGACAAACAGCATGGCATACGCCTGCTGCTCCCTATCCAGTAGCTCACCCTTAAAAAAGAGGCTACTCAACAGTACCAACAGAAAATAGAGCGCGCTGACAATTGCAAATAGATCGGGCGAACTTCTACCTAAAAAACTGGGTGGTATAAAAAAATAGTAGAGTAGAAGGAAGAGCGTGGCGAGCAGTAGCCGGTAGAGAAAAAAGATGCGTAGAGGACGCCAGAAATTGGCGTCAATTCGCCCCGAATCCTCCCCGTCAAATCTGGCCAGCCGCTCTGAATCTATTTGCTTGTTAGAAAACATACTGAAGAGGGCCACTAGGGAAGCTCTGAATAAGTCTGGTTGAATTTCAGCCAGTATAAAACAATCATGGCTTATTCAGAGGTTCCCTAGCCAAGACGTTGATGCTCTTCGCAGCAGTAGAAGTTTGGCTCATCGTAGATCGCCTCTGACTCTGGCAGATGAACACCACAATGAATGCACTGAACCATATCGACCCCTCTTTTCACCTTCACCCTCTTAGCTTGTCCCTGCCGAAAAAAATGACGGCCAATAAAGTAGATAACCAACAGTGCTAACAGCAGAAAAAGAAGACGTATTCCCATCTTTCAAGCGCCTCGGTGTGTAAAAAGCAGTACAGACATAGTAACACTTAAATTTACACCATTGCGGGAGGGAGAATCAAAAGAACATGAAATAGTAGTGGATTGACAACCACAGAGTTCCTTATACTGGAGATAGTAAGATTTTGTTTAGGAGCTGAGTCAGGATCATGAAAAAAATTGATGCGGTTATCAAACCATTCAAACTGGATGACGTGCGTGAGGCACTCTCAAATATTGGCATAACTGGCATGACCGTCACTGAAGTGAAAGGCTTTGGACGTCAGAAGGGGCACACTGAACTCTATCGAGGTGCAGAGTATGTCGTCGATTTTCTACCAAAAGTAAAGATTGAGATTGTCATCAATGATGAGCAGCTAGAGCCATGTATTGATGCCATTAGCAATGCCGCCAAAACAGGCAAAATTGGTGATGGCAAGATTTTTGTCACCGATGTTGAACGAATCTTCAGAATCCGCACCGGTGAGATGAATGAGTCTGCAGTCTAAATAGGTCTATATAATCTGGGCGGCCCGCCAGTTGGTCGCCCAGATTTTGCTACAAGATCCCTGCACCAATGGGCAATCGCCCAGCCCCAAAAATCATCCAACGACACAACACTCTCATCAGGCCGCCTCTGGCCAAGAGCAGCCAAAGCCTCATACAGAGCCGGTAACGGCCTCTCTTTTTCAACCGGCGTTGCAGCCGACTGCTTACTCAACTTTTTTCCATCACCATCTAACACTAGTGGCAGATGTGCATAGTATGGACGGACAAGTCGCAACTGCTGCTGAAGATAACACTGCCGCGGCGTAGAGAGTAGAAGATCCGCCCCACGCACAATGTGCGTCACCCCTTGCCAGGCATCATCCACTACCACTGCCAATTGGTAGGCATGAATGCCATCCACTCGCTGAATGACAAAATCCCCCACCGCCTGCTGCAGATTTTGTGAATAGCGACCGCAGATCAAGTCATCCATCACCATTGGCATAGCATCGACTTTCAAGCGCCGTGCGCTCTTTGCCCCCCCACGATCTTGCATATCACGGCAATAGCTAGGATAGATGATCCCCTCCTCCCCCATGCGTCCCATGAGCGCTATCTCACGACGTGAGCAGTTGCATGGATAGAGCATATCTGCATGCTGCAACTGATCAACTGCAGCTCGATAGGCCTCCCTGCGTTGGCTTTGATAAACAACAACACCATCCCAGGCAAAACCAAATGCATCGAGTGTTCGCAGAATATCATCGGCAGAGCCAGGAACCTCTCGCTGCTGATCCAGATCTTCCATTCGAACCAGCCACTCACCACCATAATGTCGCGCATCAAGATAGCTACCTACTGCTGCCACTAACGAGCCAAAATGGAGCTGGCCTGTAGGTGATGGGGCGAAGCGACCTCTATATTTTGTTTGGTTGGACATATATAACAAGCGTCACTATTGAAGGTATCCAATAATAGGGTCGTTGAGAGAGCGCATACGCATGCAAAATGATGGCTAAACAGGCAAGAAAAAACCGGCCTAGGCCGGTCTCTCTTTTGCGGATATGAGCAGGGTTAGCCCATCTGTTTCTCGCGAATTTCATCCAATGTTTTGCAATCAATACACTGCGTTGCAGTAGGCCGAGCCTCTAACCGACGGATGCCAATCTCAACACCACATGAGTCACAAAAGCCGTAGTCATCATTTTCAACACGCTTCAACATCGACTCAATTTTTTTGATCAACTTACGCTCGCGATCACGTGTTCGTAATTCAAGACTAAACTCAGACTCTTGAGAGGCACGATCATTAGGATCGGGAAAGTTGGCGGCCTCATCCTGCATATGGTGAACGGTGCGATCAACCTCTTCCATCAACTCACTTTTCCACGCCTCCAAAATGCCATGAAAGTGGGCACTCTGTGCCTCATTCATATACTCCTCACCCTCGGCAGCCAAGTATGGTTCAAAGCCATACAACGTATTTGCCTTCTCTGAATTGGGCATCGAATGATTCTCCTGAAACCTAACAAAAATTTAAGGCGCGTACATATACCAGACTAACATAAAAATCGCAACCATAACCCCCCTATTGGCCAGGAATTCTACTCCCAAAAAAAGCATACAAAGCGCCCATCATTTCGACTATTCTAGCGATCAATTCATCATAAAATACGGCTTAGTTCCAGATGCTGACCATTGCAAATCGTATGCAGCGCATTCAACCATTCTACGTAATGGAGCTACTCGCGCGTGCAAAAAAACTGGAGGCAGCCGGTCGCCCCATCATCCACATGGAGATTGGTGAACCCGATTTCATCACACCACAGCCGATCATTCAGGCAGGTAAGGCTGCACTCTCAAGAGGCGAGACACACTATACGGCCGCACTCGGCCTACCCCAACTGCGGCAAGCTATTTCAGAGTACTACCAAAAGAGATTCTCTGTTGATATTGCCGCTAAACGTATCATCATCACCCCTGGTGCATCAGGCGCACTGCAACTGGTATTGAGTATTTTGATCAACCCAGGTGAAGGCGTCTTGATGGCAGACCCTGGTTACCCCTGTAACCGACATTTCGTTGAGCTTGTAGGTGGAAAACCCATCGGCATAGCGGTTGATGAGAGTAATAACTACCAACTGACCACAGAGCTTGTCAGTCAACATTGGAACTCAGATTGTCGCGCCGTTTTACTCGCCAGCCCATCAAACCCAACCGGTACATTAATGCCCATTGATGAGCTACGTAAGCTGCATCAATTCCTGCAACAACAGGGGGGTATATTAATTGTCGATGAGATCTATCAAGAGCTAATCTACGATCAATCTCCAACAACAGCACTCAGCATCGCTGATGATATTTTCATCATCAACAGCTTCTCAAAATATTTTGGCATGACCGGATGGCGTCTTGGTTGGCTAGTCGCCCCAGAAGAGGCCATCGAACCGATAGATAGGCTCGCTCAAAACATTTTTCTTGCCGCCTCAACCTTGTCACAACACGCCGCACTGGCCGCCTTCTCAGAAGAGACAACAGAGATTCTTGAACAGAGACGAGAGATATTTGGCCAACGGCGTGATTACCTCTTCACCGCTCTCAAAGAGATTGGCTTTTCGATCCCCGTTAAGCCACAAGGGGCTTTCTACCTTTACACTGGCTGCCAACCATTTACAGAGAACAGTAGCCAATTTGCCAACCAACTCCTCGAAACAGCAGGGGTAGCCATCACGCCAGGGCGCGACTTTGGCAGCAACAAACCCGAACAACACCTACGCTTTGCCTACACCACACATTTAGAGAAACTTGAGCAAGGCATTGAGCAGCTACAACAGTTTATACACCACAACCAATAACCCCATCATCGGTAAGTTTGTGGCCCTCTTAATGCCTGATATAGTTACTCAACTATCTAACCCCCCTTATTTATCATTGTAACCAGGAGAATTAATATGAATGTTGATCAGCATTTGAAAATAGCACAGTGGCACATGGAACAGGCTAGATTGCATGCAACCAAAGAGGGTTACAGCTGTGGTTGTAAAGCAAACCCACACGATCAAAAAGCGATCGATGCTGTTGAAGCTGGCATGGTTAAGGAAGAGACCAGCTGCGCTGTCTAAGCCAGCCTATCATCCTAATTAATACGAAGAACCCGCCTCTACGGCGGGTTTTTTTGTCTCTACCACTTTTAGGCTTAAACTACCCACACCATTGATAACTTATTGGCCACGCTTATGTTCACAGGCATCATCCAAGGCACTGCTAAAGTACTAAAAATTGAGAGAAAAAAAGCTTTTCAACAGCACACCATTGAGATGCCTGAGAGCCTATTAACAGAGATACAACTGGGTGCATCCATTGCTCACAATGGCTGCTGTCTCACCGTTACAAAAATTGATGGCAACCAAGTTAGCTTCGATTTGATGCAAGAGACACTACGCATCACCAACCTCGGCCAACTGAAAGAGGGGGCGCTGATCAACATTGAGCGAGCAGCCCGTTTTGGTGATGAAATTGGCGGACACGTCATGTCAGGACATATTCTATGTATGGCTGAGGTGAGTGAAATTATCGCCTCAGAAAACAACTGCAAAATCTGGTTTGAACTACCTAAACAGCAGGAAAAATACCTTTTTTATAAAGGTTATATCGGCATTGACGGTATTAGCCTGACCATTGGAGAGGTCGATAACAATCGGTTCAGCATTAATCTTATCCCTGAAACACTCAATCGTACCAATATTGGCAGCCGACAGTTAGGCGACAAAATTAACATTGAAATTGACCCTCAGACTCAAGCCATCGTCGAGACTGTTGAACGAGTGCTACAGCAAAAAGTTAACTGACAACACGCTAACAGCTATTTTCCAACATAAAAAAAGCCGATCCCTTTTCAGGAATCGGCCTCTCTTAGAGCACAATAATCGCAGCGATTAAGCAGCCATTACCTGATGGTGATGGTGGTGTTGTAGACCAAAGCTATGCTCTATCTGCCCACGCATTTGGCCACGTTTGACCAAGTCGTCCAGTGTTATCTCACCTAAGAAATCAAAGATATCCTGGCTCAGATCATCCCACAATGCGTGGGTCAGGCTACGGTGAGAGACGGCATTATCAGCTCGGCCACCACAGCGGGTAAATTCAACCCACTCATCAACAGCACAGATGATGTTAGAGATAGATATCTCACTCGCATCGCGGCCTAAGTAGTAACCGCCACCTGGACCACGGACACCACGTACCAGCGATTTTGCACGCAGAGCAGCAAAAAGCTGCTCTAGGTAGGAGAGGGAGATGTCCTGTTTTTCTGAAACATCCGCTAGTGTAACGGGACCATTCTCACCTTCAAGCGCCAAACAAAGCATTGCGGTTACAGCATATCGACCTTTTGTAGATAATCTCATAGCACGTTTCTCCAATTTGCTTTCGCAAAAACCAAGTAGTTAAGTTGGTTTATACAATACGCTTGAGACAACCTCAGGTCAAGACAATATGTCAGATATTTTGTTCTTATATCAGATATACCGCAACTAAGATCAGGTATTAAATAAGATCTAAAAAACAGGAAAACAATCAATATAAATAGCTTGTATTTATAATATATTCATATAGTTATGATTTATTTATGCGGGTAAATAAATCAAGGAAAACCATTAAATTAAGTAAAAACAGGGTGGGAAGCAGGGTTAATATTGGGCAATATCAATAGGACTATTATTCCCATAAGCGACAGAATAGCAACATTTTATCTTGTCAATCATCGGCATTTCAGTCACTTAAGAGTACTTTTAATCGACTAAAAAGGTCATGGATATTGCGACCTTCTTAGTAAAAGTGATTAATCAACCCAGACGCGGGCATTTCTGAAAAGACGCAACCAAGGAGCATCTTCGCCCCACTGATCGGGGTGCCAAGAGTTTTGTACACTCCGAATAACACGTTCAGGATGAGGCATCATAATTGTCACTCGACCATCTTCATTGGTTAAGCCGGCAATGCCATCAGGTGAGCCATTGGGGTTGGCAGGATAACGGCTAGCCACTTCACCACTATTCTCTACATAGCGCATAACGAGTGAAGCCGCAGCTGAGGCTTGATGGCGCTCATCTCGAAACTCTGCCCTACCCTCACCATGTGCCACCGCAATAGGCAGTTTTGAGCCAGCCATCCCCTGTAACAGGATAGAGAGAGACTCTTCTACTGCAACAGTAACAAAACGTGCTTCAAACTGCTCAGAGCTATTGCGCACAAAGCGTGGCCAGTGGTCACTGCCTGGGATCAGCTCATGTAGATTTGAGAGCATTTGGCAGCCGTTGCAGACACCTAATGTAAAGGTGTCATTACGTTTAAAGAAGTTTTCAAACTGATCACGCGCCCTTGTGTTAAAGAGAATCGATTTAGCCCACCCCTCACCAGCACCCAATACATCACCGTAAGAGAAGCCACCACAAGCAACCAAACCTCTAAATTGATCAAGCGTGACGCGCCCTTCAATGATATCGGACATATGCAGATCAATCGTATCAAAACCGGCACGGTGGAAACTGTTAGCCATCTCAATCTGACCATTAACCCCTTGCTCACGCAGAATCGCCATCGCTGGACGAACACCGGCATTGATCATTGGCGCTGAAATATCATCAGCCTGATCAAAGGTGATGATGGGTGAGATACCAACATCATCTTCAGCGATACGAGCAAACTCCTGCTCTGCACAAGCAGGATTATCACGTAGTGATTGCATACGAAAGCTGACATCTGACCAAGTCTGCTGCAGCTCAACTCGGCTGAGACTCAACAGATCACTACTGCCACGTTTAACCTCAACACGATCGCTATTATTCAGCAAACCGATCAGATAGCTATAGCGGCCTAAACCTAAACCATGCAGCCGTTGTAGTACATCATCACAATCTTGATGGCGTACCTGAACCACCGCACCCAACTCCTCACTAAAGAGCAGCGCCAGATCATCACCCTCCAGCGCATCGAGCTGTAGGGTAACGCCAGTACGACCTGCAAAGGCCATCTCACAAATAGTGGTGTAGAGACCGCCATCTGAGCGATCATGGTAGGCGAGTAGTAGACCATCACTATTAAGTGACTGAATCGCTTCAAAAAAGTGCTTAAGGGCTATGGGGTCATCCAAATCAGCACCTTGGTGACCAATCTGCTGGTAGACCTGAGATAGTGCAGAAGCCCCAAGGCGATTAGCCCCTTTGCCCAGATCAATTAAAATTAGATCACTATCGCCCTGGTCGGTACGTAACTGCGGGGTCAAGGTATGGCGAACATCACTAACAGGCGCGAAACCGGTGATCACCAGGGAGAGTGGTGAAGTCATCTCACGCGGACCATCTTCTGTCTGCCAGAGACTCTTCATCGACATCGAGTCTTTGCCGACAGGAATTGAGATACCCAACGCTGGGCACAGCTCCATGCCAACCGCCTTTACCGTCTCATAGAGTTTGGCATCTTCACCCGCATGGCCAGCCGCCACCATCCAGTTGGCTGAGAGTTGGATATCACTGATTTTATTGATCATACCTGCAGCCAAATTGGTGATGGTCTCACCAATGGCCATACGGCCCGATGCTGGCGCATCCAATAGTGCAAGCGGGGTGCGTTCACCCATCGCCATCGCCTCACCGGCGTAACCGCTGTAGTCTGAGATCGTGACAGCTAAATCGGCCACCGGCACCTGCCAGGGGCCAACCATCTGGTCACGCGCCACCTGCCCAGTGATTGAGCGGTCACCAATGGTGATCAAAAAACTTTTATTGGCCACTGTTGGCAAGCTCAACACACGGAGGGCTGCCTCTTTAAGGTCAATGCCGCTCGTATCAAACTCTGGCTTTTTAAAGGGACGATGTTTTACATCACGCAACATACGCGGGGCTTTGCCAAACAGCAGTGGCATCGGCATATCGATGGGGTTGTTGTTAAAGTGGGCGTCACCAAGCAGTAGATGCTCATCACCTGTCGCTTCACCCACCACCGCATAGGGGCATCGCTCACGTTCACAGATCGCTTTAAACTCATCCAGCTGGTCGATATTGATCGCCATCACGTAGCGCTCTTGAGACTCATTACACCAGATCTCCATTGGTGACATACCAGGCTCATCATTTGGCACAGTACGCAACTCAAAGCGACCACCACGTCGCGCATCATGTACCAACTCTGGCAGTGCATTGGAGAGACCTCCTGCACCAACATCGTGGATAAAGAGGATCGGGTTACTGTCACCCCGCCCCCAACAGCGGTCAATCACCTCCTGACAGCGGCGTTCCATCTCTGGGTTTGAGCGCTGTACCGAGGCAAAGTCGAGATCTTCAGCTGAGCTGCCACTGGTCATTGATGAGGCGGCACCACCGCCCAACCCGATCAACATAGCGGGGCCACCTAGTACCACCAGCGGCGAACCGACAGGAAAACTATCTTTCTCAATATGCTCGGCACGAATATTACCCAAACCACCCGCCAACATAATCGGCTTATGGTAACCACGCAGCTCATCACCATCTGGCCCTGGCACGCTCGCTTCATAGGTGCGGAAGTAACCACAGAGATTGGGGCGACCAAACTCATTATTAAATGAGGCACCACCAATCGGTCCCTCTAACATAATATCGAGTGCAGAGACGATGCGATCTGGCTTACCAAAACCGGTCTCCCACGGCTGTTCAGCACCAGGAATACGTAGGTTGGAGACAGTAAAACCGGTCAATCCCGCTTTGGGTTTAGAGCCACGCCCTGTCGCCCCCTCATCACGAATCTCACCACCGGAGCCAGTCGCAGCACCCGGGTTTGGCGAGATCGCCGTTGGGTGGTTGTGGGTCTCCACCTTCATCAAAATATGGATATCTTCAGTCGAGTAACCATAGCTGTTGTTTTCAGCATTGGGGATAAAACGCTGCCCTTGTGAACCCGTCATCACCGCCGCATTATCTTTGTAAGCTGAGAGCACATTCTCTGGCGAACAGGCGGTGGTGTTGCGGATCATATTGAAGAGCGAACGCTCCTGCGCTTGGCCATCAATAATCCAATCGGCATTGAAGATTTTATGACGACAATGCTCTGAATTGGCTTGGGCAAACATCATCAACTCAACATCAGATGGGTTGCGGCCCAATGCTTGAAAGCTCTCAACCAAGTAGTCGATCTCATCATCCGACAACGCCAAACCAAGCGTACTATTGGCCTGAACCAAAGCGGGTTTACCCACACCAATCACATCAACACGACCAAAAGGGGCTGGCTCTGCATGTGAAAACAGCACTTCTGCCTCATCCAATGTGGAGAAGACCGATTCCGTCATACGATCATGCAACAGCGCTTCTGCACACGCTATCTCATCATCAGACAAACCATCAGCCACTAGATAGTAAGCGATACCTCGCTCTAGTCGGTTCACCTTTTGCAGGCCACAGTTGTGAGCGATATCAGTCGCTTTAGTTGACCACGGTGAGAGTGTGCCTGGACGTGGCACAACCAATAATAGCCTGCCTTCTGGATCGTGCTCCACCAGCTGAGGGCCGTAGCGAAGTAGACGTTCTAATACCGCTGATTCAGAAAACTCCAGCGCCTGTTCCAATTCAGCAAAGTGTATAAATTCAGCATAGAGGGCAACAGGCCGCCCCACCGCTTGAACAAGCTGCTCTTCAAGCTTAGCTAAACGAATTTGAGAGAGTGCCGGAGCGCCACGGAGAGTAAGCATTGCAGACCTTTATATTCAAGGGATCTCTGAAAAGTTGTGATTGTTTTAGACCATCTAAATTCAACCAACTTAATCAGAGACTCCCAAGCAGAATTCAGAAGGCGCAATGATACCCAACAGCGATGAGATTGTCGCTTAAAGCGACTCAATTCTCCGGCGATGATAGAGAGAATAGTAACGAATATCCCCTGGCGCATGCGAGACCACAGAGGAGAGAGCAATCAGCAAGATAACTAGGCCCAGTTTGAGATCTGGCAGCACCATTGCGGCGGTCAATAGAAGCAATTTAAATAGGATTAACTGCCCTCGTAACTGCACTAGCCAGACTCCATTCGACCAGACAGAGAGTAGTGTTAGCAGTAGCCCCGTACCTAGCGTTAAATAGAAGTAGCTATACCAAGCATCATCAACCCCCATATAGAAAAAACCTGCGCCAAGCCCAGCAATACCAACCAGGTGGAGCGTACGCAGCGTAATATTGATCCAACGATGAGCAGGTAAAAACCGTGGTTTGGCCGGAAAGATAGCAGCTCTAAAAGCATTCATACTGTTACAACAACACTATTAATCTCAATTTCAGTAGGATATTGGCTTATTAGCCCTTGCGCCAGTCCTAAAATTACTTGTATTATTCGGCCTCGACTCTAGGCGCGTAGCTCAGTTGGTTAGAGCACCACCTTGACATGGTGGGGGTCGGTGGTTCGAATCCACTCGCGCCTACCATTTTTTCATTTA
>Ga0256834_1002109_pt1 | contig 12838 bp, 8 predicted proteins | sample 4281140metaG_FD_190536 | JGI IMG/M metagenome (GOLD analysis project Ga0256834, IMG submission 190536) | Hydrothermal vent microbial communities from East Pacific Rise, Pacific Ocean - 4281-140 | ecosystem: Environmental > Aquatic > Marine > Hydrothermal vents | place: Pacific Ocean: East Pacific... | reverse complement strand
TCAAAGTTAAAAGCCTGTTACATCCTGAAATATGGGCAGTTTCTTCACTTCATATGATTATCACCGTCATTGTATTTGGATTGGTAATTTTCACACTCAGCTATTTAGGTCTTTCATTATTTGATGATTTGAATTTATATTCATCCATACTGATTGCTTTTGCATTAAGTTTCTCCAGTACTGTATTTGCAGTAAAAATTTTAGAGGAAAATGGATCAATGTCATCCACACATGGGCGAATTGCAATTGGAATTTTGATTATGCAAGATATCTTTGCAGTCATTTTTCTAACAATTTCTTCCGGTAAAACACCTTCACCCTGGGCATTTGCACTACTGGCTTTACTGATAATTCCTGTTCTTTTAAAAAAATCTGCATTAGCAGCAATAATAACCAAGTCCGGTCACGGTGAATTGTTGGTTTTACTTGGTGTGCTAATACCTTACGGAGGGGCAATGTTATTTAATTCTGTAGGACTCAAACCCGATCTGGGGGCTCTGGTGTTGGGTGCTCTGCTTTCGGGTCATCCAAAGGCCAAAGAACTTGGTAATGCCATGTTAAGTTTCAAAGATATTTTTCTTGTTGGATTCTTTCTCACCATAGGTTTGTCTGGTTTGCCCAATTGGGAAACTTTGGGTATTTCCGTATTGTTTACATTGCTCTTACCAATTAAAGTTATATTGTTTTATCTATTACTAACCAGATTTAAACTTAGGGCGCGTACAGCAACTCTCACATCCTTTAACCTTGCAAACTACAGTGAATTTGGGCTCATTGTGGGCGCAGCCGGTTTTGCAGGAGGATGGATAAGCAGTGAATGGATGGTAGTATTTGCAATTTCCCTGTCGTTAACTTTTGTTATTTCATCTCCCTTGAATATTGGCTCCCAGAGGATCTATGCACATTTACAGAACAGGCTTTTGCGTTTTGAACGTAAAAAACATTTGCCAGAAGATGAACCTATTGAAATGAGTGATGCTGAGGTTATTGTATTAGGTATGGGAAGAACAGGTACGGAGGTTTTTAATATAATGAGAGAAAAACATAAAATGAACGTTCTGGGAATTGATCATAATTTAGAATCAGTAGGAAATCATGTGAAAGAAGGGAGGCATGTTGTACATGGCGATATTACTGATGTGGAGTTCTGGCAGCGTATAGATTTGTCACAAGATTTACGATTAATAATCATGGCTACTTCTCACCATTCAGCTCATATAGAAGTAATTAAGCAGCTTAAAACCAAAGGTAATGATATTGTTATTGCTGCACTCTCCCGCTACGAAGATGAAATGAAGGAACTAAAAATTGCTGGAGTTCAGGTAGTTTTCAATCTATATGCAGAAGCAGGTGCCGGTTATGCCGAACACATTTTTCAAATTTTTAATCAAAGACTGCCTAATGAAAAATAAACCCTTAAGTTCCTTTAGAATTTCACGTTTTATCAATGAAGAAGCATATGGAGGAGTTTTATTAATTATTGCTACCATTGCTGCTCTCATCTGGGCAAATTCATCATTCTATGAATCCTATCACCATATTTGGCATGAAATAAAAGTGGGCTTTGCCTGGGGAGACCTCAATATGATTGCTTCTTTACACCATTGGATAAACGATGGTTTGATGGCCTTATTTTTTTTTGTAATTGGTTTGGAAATTAAAAGAGAAATAATGAGCGGTGAGCTCTCTACAATAAAAAAGGCATCGATGCCTATTGTTGCTGCTATCGGTGGCATGTTGGTTCCTGCTTTATTTTATACTTTTTTAACATTTAATTACCCTGATTATTTAGAGGGATGGGGAATACCCATGGCAACAGACATAGCATTTGCTCTTGGCTTGTTGGCCATGCTTGGAAGTCGTGTACCTCTTAATCTTAAAATTTTCCTTACAGCTCTTGCTATAGCAGATGACCTAGGTGCCGTAATGGTAATTGCTGTCTTTTATACAGAATCTATAGATTTTTCAGAATTGCTTTCTGCAGCCTTCTTTATGGGAGTATTAGTCATTGCCAATTTTGCAGGAGTCCGCAAGACCGCTTTTTATGCTATTGTTGGTTTTATTGGTGTATGGATAGCCTTTATATTTTCGGGTGTTCATGCTACCATTGCAGGAGTATTGATCGCTCTTACAATTCCGGCTAGAGCTAAGATCAGTGAAAATGATTATGTGCATAAACTATCTATTTATCTAAAGAAATTTAAAAAAGAACAACCTGATCAAAATAGTACACTTCTAACCAAAGAACAGGTACATTTAATTTCAAATATCAAAGAATTGAATAATAAGGCGCATACTCCCCTACAAAAACTGGAGCATACCCTACACCCGATAACTGCATTTTTTATTTTACCGGTTTTTGCTTTGAGCAATGCAGGAGTTCATATTGAAGGTAGTATCATTGAAATGTTGATCCATCCAATATCAATAGGAATAATTGCCGGCTTAGTACTTGGAAAATTTTTGGGGATCTCCTTATTTTCTCATCTTGTTGTAAAGCTAAAGATTGCTTCACTTCCTGAAGGTGTAACCTGGAAACAAATTTATGGGGTTGCATTTTTGGCTGGAATTGGTTTTACCATGTCGATGTTTATTTCAGATCTTGCCTTTAAGAATGAAGAATACAAACAAATAGCAAAAGTTGGCATCATGACTGCTTCTATGTTATCAGCAGTAATTGGGATGATTTGGTTAGTAAGTATTAAAAATATTGATGAATAGTAGTCTTTGTACGTCATTTCAAAATACCTCTTTTCAATTTATTGCTTACTTTATTTATATGTACTAATGCGAATCAAAGGTCGAAATATTTCTTTTAAATTATTATATTTTTCAGCTTTTTTACCTCAATCTTAAAGGATGAAAGATGAAAAATACTTGAACATCCTTTAATAACGAGGTCAAATCAAGTATTTTTTACAATTTTTCTTTCAAACCTTGATTCGCATTAGTATCTTTGAATTACCCAAATTATATTCTATAAAATGCATTTTACAACCATAGAAATATTTGCAGCTCTATCTAAACTACTTCCGGATCTTACCGAAAAGGATATTAATGATTTTATAGGTATTTCTACTTACAAAAAAGTAGATAAGAATAAAATTATTCTAAAAAGTGGAATAAGAACTAAAAAAGTATTTCTGATTTTAAAGGGTACGGTAAGAGGCTATATTATGGATGAAAAGGGTGTTGAAATAACCATTTTAATAAGATCCACTGGAATATTTGTAGCTGATACGGGTAAATTATTTACAGATGAACCTCAGAAAATGACTTTTAAATCAATTGACGAAGCACATATATTATTATTTAACTATAAAGATTTCGAATCACTCGCAAATGAAAACCCAAGAATCATGCAATTGCATTTGAGTGCACTTAAAGAAGCGGTTACCAGGCTATTTTACAGAGTTGAAACCTTAACAACGATGACCCACGAAGAGCGATACAAAGATATTTTAACCCTCAACCCCAATTTTTTAAAAAAAACCAATGCAAAATACCTGGCAAATTTTCTTGGTATTACTCCACAATCTCTTTCCAGAATTATGAAAAGAATAAAAAATGAGAAAAGTTAACATAAGTTAAGTTATAAAAAAAAAATCCTTTTTAGATTGCTAAACCTTATAATAAATTAATATTATTTATAAGTAATTGACATAGTGTGTATTATAGTTATAATCATTCTAAATAATATTTTTTGAATTTAAAAAGCAGTAGAATATTTATAAAAATAGTTGTTGTGGTAATCTCGCTTTTATCTGCCACACTAACAGCACAAGAAGAATCTGATGAACAAAAAGCTGCTGCAAATGCAACAAATCCTTTGGCTTTTGTAACCAAATTGCAAATTCAGCCTAATTACACTTTTAAAGATAATGGAGGGGATCAGTTGTCCATGTTTAGCAGAATCATGCAGCCATCAAAAACTATAGGTTTGCCTTTTATTAAAAGTAAGGATCCTAAAAAGATATATACTATTTACAGACTGGAAATGCCTATTGTAAGTCAGACCTTTCCGGATCATGTTGGAGATGCTACAGGATTATCTGATTTTATTTTAATAGATGTCGTTGCTTTTAAACTAAAAAAAGGGTTGTTTGGTATTGGTCCCGCTTTGATCATGCCAACTGCTACTTCCGAATATTTAGGAGCTGGTAAATGGAGCGCAGGAGCTGCCGCAGTTTATGGTACCAAAGCATTTGGTTTGTCTTTAGGTATTTTAGGGCAACAATTCTTTTCTTTTGCAGGAGACTCAGAACGTGCTGACCAAAATTATTTGTTACTACAACCTATTATTACTAAAATTTTCAAGAAAGGATATTTTATGAATTTCTCTCCCATCATGAAATTTGATTGGGAAAACAGTGCCTACAACATTCCTGTAGGACTTAGCATTGGAAAAGCATTTGCCAAAAACTTAACGATGTTTATGGGTGCCGAATATGTAGTAACCGGCCCGGGGCAGGGAGATTTTACGATTCGTTTAAATATCAATACGATGTTTGCTGCAACAAAATAAAAAAATGAAGAAAACAATATTACTATCAATTATTGCAATCCTAAGTTTACAATATGCAATTGCTCAGGGTGATGGAGCCCGTATGACTTTATGGGGACCAACCGGTGTAACAGGTGTGATTCCTAAATGGATGGGATTAAATCAGAATATGACTCCATCCCATATTTTAGTTAAAGATGCTGATTTACATATCAATGCTTTTCCTGTAACTGCTATTCACAATTTTGGAATTGCAGGCAGGTTTGCACAGATCATGTTAAATACCGTTCCCGGAAGTGTATCAGGGTCTATTGCTTCCTCCACTATTCCAGGCAATCCAATACCTGAAAATATTTCTGTATATGCAAACGGATTTGCAGATGGATTTATTGGATTTAAACTCGGGTTGGTAAATCAACCTGCATTGAATGTAAAAGAATATATGGCCTATAAACACAAGACCTTTTCAATGACCAGTTATACACGTATCTGGTATCCGGGTTCTTATGACCAAACAAAAGAATTAAACCTGGGTAGTAATCGATGGACTTTTGAACTGGGATTACCCATGAATATCTATTTAAGTAAGAAAAATCCGAAAAGAGCAACCTGGTTAGAGATCTATCCTGCTATTCATTTGTATACAGCAAATACAGATCCAACAGAGATTACCAATGCAGATAAAACAGAACAACTCCCTTTATTTACTTTAGAAAACCACTTAAGTCACAATTTTACAGATAAATTCTGGGCGGCACTGGATCTGAGGTACCAATACGGTGGAGAGTTAAAATCTGATGGTGTAAAACAAGACAATCAAATAAATGCTCTTGGGGGTGGTGCAACTGTGGGATATCAAATAATTCCTCCGATAGGAATTCATGCATCATACGGGCAGGTATTTACCAATCCATCCAACGTAGAAGCAAATATGCTTAAAGTCACACTGGTATTTACCTATGCGAATCTCAAAAAATTACAAAATAAAAACTAAATATAATGAAAAAAATAATCTACTTACTTACACTTATATTACTGATTAGCTGTGGGAATGACAATAATAATTCAACTAAATCTACAGGACAGGGTACCGGTGAAATTTTACCATTTACACCACCGCCAATGCCTGCAAAACATGCAAGACTACAGGATTCAAAAATGGAATGGCCAAAACAGGAACAACACTTACCAAAAGATGCTCCAAATGTTTTAATTGTAATGCTGGATGATGTTGGCTTCGGTGTTGCTGAAACTTTTGGTGGTGGCGTAAAAACACCCACCTTGACAAAATTAGCAGATGAAGGTATTATGTATAATACATTTCATACCACATCTATTTGCTCTCCTACCCGTGCAGCACTTTTAACAGGCCGAAACCATACCCGTGTTGGATATGGTTCCATTGCTGAACGCGCCGTTGCCTGGGATGGTTATACGGGTATCATGCCTAAAACCGGAGCAACCATTGCCGAAGTGTTTAAAGATTATGGTTACAGAACTTCTGCCTTTGGTAAATGGCACAACACACCTGCACTTGAAACAACAACTGTAGGACCTAAAGAGCATTGGCCTAACAATTATGGATTTGAATATTTCTATGGATTTTTTGGCGGTGCTACTTCGCAATACGAACCAAGATTATTCGAAAACTACAATCCTATTGAGCCACCTATTCACGATGAGACCTATCACCTTACGGAAGATATGACGGCGAAAGCTCTTCAATGGTTAGACGATAAACAAGCCTATACACCAGACCAACCTTTTTTAATGTACTGGACACCCGGTGCAGTTCACGGGCCGCATCATGTTTTTAAAGAATGGACAGAAAAATATAAAGGAAAGTTTGACGATGGATGGGATGCCTATCGTGAAACTACTTTTAAACGTCAGTTAGAAATGGGCATTATTCCAAAAGGCACAAAATTAACTCCGCGTGATAAAACGATGGATTCCTGGGAATCAATTCCTGAAAATGAAAAAGATTTTCAACGTCGTTTAATGGAAGTTTATGCCGGCTTTGTGGAACATACCGATGTTCAGGTAGGAAAATTAATTGATGGTTTAGAAGAACGAGGACTAAAAGATAACACCATCATTATTTATATTTTTGGTGATAACGGATCAAGTTCAGAAGGACAGCAGGGTACAATTTCTGAAATTCTGGGTCAGAATAATATTCCCACTAAAGTATCGCAACACATTGCAGCCCTTAAACCTATTGGAGGATTAGATGCACTTGGCGGACATAAAGTGGACAACCAATATCATGCGGGTTGGGCATGGGCAGGTAGCACACCTTTTAAAGGAGTAAAATTAATGGGAGCCTATTTTGGTGGCACACGAAACCCAATGGTCATTTCATGGCCTGAAAAAATAAAGCCAAGCAAAAAGATAAATAGTGAGTTTCTTCATGTAGTGGATGTTGCCCCTACTTTATACGAAGTTATCGGTATAAAAGCACCCAAAGTTGTCAATGGCCTAGATCAATTGCCTATTGATGGCGTAAGTTTTGCCTATACTTTTGATAAGAAATATTCCAAAAGAGAAAAAGCAAATCAGTTTTTTGATAATAACGGAAGCCGGGGTATTTATGCCGATGGATATTTTGCAGGTACTTTTGGCCCGCTGATTCCATGGAATAAACCGCTATCTAAGAAAACATGGCCAACCTGGGATTCCGCAAAAGATCAATGGGAGCTTTATAAACTGGATGAAGATTTTTCTCAGGCAAACGACCTGGCTGAAACCAATCCTAAAAAACTAAAAGAAATGAAAGCTCTTTATCTTAAAGTGGCAGAAGAAAATAAAGACTTTCCGATTGGTGCGGGGATGTGGTTAAGGTTACACCCTGAAGACCGGAGAGAAACTCCCTATACAGAATGGCATCTTACTCAAAACACCCGAAGGATGCCTGAGTTTGCTGCTCCGGGATTAGGAAGAGACAATAACACAGTGACTTTAGATATTGAAGTAGATAAAAATGCATCGGGAGTTATCTATGCATTAGGTGGTTATGCCGGAGGATTAAGTTTGTATATGGATAAAGGTTATTTGTATTATGAATATAATTTTTTCCTTATTCACAAATACGAAACACGCACCCAAAAGCCTATCGCTCCCGGGAAACACAATGTAGAAGTTGTTACAACCAGAGCTAAATTGGGAGGCCCTTTAAAAGCTGTAATAAAAGTAGATGGCAAAGAAGTAGCACAATTAAATACAGAAGTATCATTAACTGCTATTTTCTCTCCCAGTGAAACACTGGATATTGGCATTGATCTGGGATCACCTGTCTCAGAAAGATATTATGACCGCCGCCCCTTTGAATTCAATGGCAAGATCAAAAATGTACATATGGTTTTAAACAAATAAAATATGAAAACAAAATCACTTATAATCATCACAGTAGTAGTTTTTACAACTATATTTTTTTCGTGTAACAACACTTCTAAATCAGATAAGGAAGTTACTGTTGATGTAGCCACCAATAGTAAAAAAGATAAGCCGGAAGGCAAACAGACTCCGGCACCTGAATTAGGGACATTAAATGGAAAAGAATCTGAGTCATTTTATATAGGTGCTAATACAATGACAACCTATTATCCTATAGCTTTTTTTGAAGATCTCATTAGAGGTAGAGCAGATGTTAATGCTGAAAAAAACACAGGAAACCCCCGGTCTATAGTTAACCAATTTGGATTAATGAGGAAGTTAAGAGGACCTGAATTTAAACAGATTGCAACGCCCAACAATGATACTTACTATGCTCAGGCTTTTGTGGATATATCTAAAGAGCCATTGATATTTCATATACCAAAAATTGAACCGGATCGCTATTTTGTATTTCAATTATGGGATCCGTATGGAGATACTTTTAAATATCTGGGAAGCAGAACTATTGGTCATAACGGGGGTGATTATGCTCTTGTAGGACCTGATTTTAAAGGAGAACTTCCTAAAGGTTTGAACGTTGTAAATTGTCAATATAATACCTTCGTCATCTGGGGACGCATAGGAGCTCTACCCAATGAAAATGACGAACAAAAGGTTCATGAAATTGAAGATAATCTGTCATTAATGTTTCTGGGAGATTATAAAGCCGGTAACGGCAAATTAGCGGCTAATCAGGATTTCACAGATAAAAGGACTGAGCTTTTAATACCTGAAGATTTACCAAAAGGATTGGAATGGTATTACAAAATATCAAAAGCACTGAAACATACTCCTGCAAAAGATTTAGATGTTGTACTAAAAGAAAGTATGTCAAGTATAGGATATAATAAAGAGGGAACAACCTTTGATTATAAAAGCTTAAATGAAGCTCAAATCAGTGGACTAAAGAAAGCTGCTCTTTATGCATTAAATCTTATGGATGTAACTGCAAGTACAGTTGGAATTAATACAAACGGATGGAGATGGAGTCCCAAATCCGGGATAATGGGGAATGATTATTTATTCCGTGCTGCCTGGGCGAAATGGTACACAGGTGGCAACTCTGCCGAAGAAGCTATTTATATGGATGGCAGAACTGATGATAAAGGAAATGCATTTGATGCATCAAAAAGATACATAGTACATTTTGATAAAGATTCACTTCCCAGAGTGAAGGCCTTCTGGTCCATCTCAATGTATCATTTATCTGATGGCTCTTTTGTTGAAAATGAGATAAATCGTTATTCCATAGGAAATAAAACAAAGGGTCTTACCTACAACAAAGACGGATCACTTGATATATTTATTCAGGCAGATGCACCTAAAGAATCAACACAAAAAAGTAACTGGTTGCCTACGCCAAAAGAAGGTGGTTTTTATTTGAATTTACGCCTATACAACCCCGACCAAAGTTTACAGAATGGCACATGGATACCACCAATGGTTAAAGTGAATAATTAAAATTTAAAAAAATAATGAAAAGAATAATATTTATTAGTTCTGTTTTACTTGTCCTTATGGCTTGTAACAACAATAAAAAACAGAATAAGGAATCAGGGAAAAAAACGATTGAAATTTCCGAAGAAGAGCAAGCCTTCAAAACAGCTGTTGATGCATATATCTGGGCATACCCAATGGTCTCGATTGGTGTTACTTGCACCATGGTTACCGATGTGCCAAAACCATTACCCAATGCCCATGCTCCTTTAAATACTTTTGGAAGTGTATCAAAACTATTTACTGCAGCTGACAAAGATGTTGTATCATCAAATGTAGATAATTTGTATTCTTCAGCATTTTTAGATTTAACCCAGGGTGCTGTAGAAATTTCCGTTCCCGCAACCAATGGACGTTATTATTCTATGATGCTAATGGATGTTTATTCTAATGTATTCGATTATATCGGATCAAGAACAACAGGAACAGATGCCGGTAAATATTTAATTGTGGGTCCGGACTGGAAAGGTAAAACCCCGCCAGATGTTTTAAAAGTATTTAAAGCACCTACTAACCTGGTTTGGGTTATTGGAAGAACGCTGGTTGATGGTCAGGATGATGTTGCCAATGTTCGTAAAATTCAAGCACAATATATTGCTAAAGTCATTCCTCCTGCAACGGCATCACCATCTTCCTGGAGAGACAGAAATAACTTTCCTGCTATCGACAAAACAAAACCTCCGGTAGTTAATGTGAATACAATGGACTGGAAGACTTACTTTACCTGGGTTGGTAAATTAATGATGGAGAACCCGGTACCGGAATCACAACAATCTTATGTAGATAATTTTAAAAGTATCGGACTGTCTTTTGAAAATGGGTTTGAACCTTCAAAACTAAGCTCTGAACAACAAAAGGGTATGGAAAGAGCCGTAGTAGAAGCCTTAAAACAAATAAAAGCCGCTTCCAAAAAGAAAACAGGAACAATACACGAGGGATGGTTTTACAGCTTAAAAGCAGGTGTTTGGGGGGATGATTATTTATACCGTGCTGCTATAGCATATCGTTCACTGGGGCAAAACATTCCTGAAGAAGCAGTGTATATGAATACTACTGAAGACAAAGACGGTAATTTATTAGACGCCGGTAAAAACAATTACCAGATAACATTTGCAAAAGGTCAATTACCTCCTGTTATTGCATTTTGGTCTATGACAATGTACACCGACAAAAATTTCTTTGTGCCAAACTCTAAACGCCTGGCAATAGGAAATAGAACGAAATCGATGAAGCCAAATAAAGATGGATCGTTAACGATATATTTTCAAAAAGAGGCTCCTAAAGGAAATGAAGGAAACTGGCTACCTGCTCCAGATGGAAATTTCAGGGTTTCAATACGCTTGTATGTCCCTAAAGAAAATGTAATCGATGGAAGCTGGTTGCCTCCGGGAATTGAAAAAATAAAATAGTACAAATTTCATTTAATAAAATAAAAAGAATAAGAAATCATGACATACTTAACGAAATTGAAAAACATAATTTTTATTGCCTCTGTACTAGTCTTTTTTCTTGCGCTACCAACACAGGCACAAGAAAAACCCAATATTGTTATCATTCTGGCCGATGACCTTGGCAATGCCGATCTTGGGTATAGAGGAAGTAAGATAAGAACACCAAATATTGACAAGCTCGCCGATCAGGGCATGCGACTCGAATCATTTTATGGAATGCCGCTTTGTACACCAGCTCGTGCTTCTTTAATGACTGGTCGATACTCAATGAGAACCGGTCTGCAAACATTTGTAATCTTCCCGGGACACACTTATGGTTTACCAACTGAGGAGACTACGCTCCCACAGGCTCTAAAAAAAGCTGGCTACAAAACGGCAATGGTAGGGAAATGGCATCTTGGTCACGCTGATAAAAAATACTGGCCACAAAATCGTGGCTTTGATCACTTTTATGGAAACCTGGTTGGTGAGGTAGACTACTTCACCAAAGATCGTGGTGGCATTATAGACTGGCAACGTAACGGTAAGTTTCTCGAGGAAGATGGTTATTATACTACTCAGATTGGAGATGAAGCTGTTAAGTTAATAGAAGAGAAAGATCCCAATAAACCATTATTCCTCTATTTTGCATCTTTAGCACCACACTCACCCTACCAAGCACCACAAGAATATATTGATGCATATAAAGATGTGTTTAAGGATGAAACTAAACAAAATTATGCAGCAATGATCACGGAGTTAGATAATCAAGTTGGTCGTATAGTTGAAGCTTTGGAAAAGAAGGGAATCCGCGATAACACACTCATTTTCTTTGCTTCAGACAATGGAGGAAAATTGGCAGGGTCGGTAAGTGCTCCCGGAACTGGTGTAGCAAAAACACCCCCCGCTTCAAACGGAGCATTTCGTGATGGCAAAGCCAGCCTATATGAGGGTGGTGTGCGCGTTCCGGCAATTATGAACTGGCCCGGCAAGCTCAAACCGGGGATAACTAACGAGTCTTTGCACATGGTAGATATCATGCCGACCATTCTAAATCTTGCTGGAGGTCATGGTAATTTAGAACGACCTTTTGACGGCAAGGATGTCTGGGAAAGCTTAGCCGAAGGTAAATCATCTCCGCATGAAGATATTCTGATCAACGTAGAATTCTTCCGGGGTGCAATCCGAAAGGGTCATTGGAAACTGGTGAAAATAGCCACGTTACCTGGCAAAACCGAATTATTCGACCTATCGAAAGATCTCGGTGAGAAGACCAATGTTGCTGATCAATTTCCAGAGGTAGTGGCAGATCTGGAAGCACGTTTGGTTGCCTATGCAAGGGAGCAGAAAACCAGTTTGTGGCTAAAAGCACAAAAAGAATTTATGGGTGAGCAGGGTAAGACTGCATTTGATCCTGGATTCGACATCAGTGATGGCGGTTTACCACAAGAAAAGCCCGTGTTTCCAACAGATCAAAAGAAAACCAAAGATGAACAAAATTAAAATATCAGAAAAATATTAATATTAATAAAAGAGAATTTAGATGAAAATAAAAAATGGATTATTAGTAATTGCATTATTAATTGGACTTAGCAGTTTAAATGCACAAGATATAACTACTGTTGAAGCAACAGACAGTAATGTAAGTGAAAACTTAGATTTAGAAGCGGTAGCTTCTGTATTTGGGGAAGCCAAAGACCTTGAAGATTTTGAGAAAAAATTGAACGACCCTGATACACAGATATCTAATTTAGATTTAAATAAAGATGACGAAGTTGATTATTTAAGAGTTATTGAATCATCAAAAGGTGATTCACGTAAAGTAACAATTCAGGCTGTAATTGGAAAAGACAAATATCAAGATGTAGCAACTATTAATGTTGAAGAAGGGGAGGATACACAAGTAGAAGTTGTTGGTGATGTTAGTATGTATGGTTCTTCTTATGTTATTTATCCTGTTTATGTACATCCA
>Ga0256834_1002108_pt1 | contig 12841 bp, 11 predicted proteins | sample 4281140metaG_FD_190536 | JGI IMG/M metagenome (GOLD analysis project Ga0256834, IMG submission 190536) | Hydrothermal vent microbial communities from East Pacific Rise, Pacific Ocean - 4281-140 | ecosystem: Environmental > Aquatic > Marine > Hydrothermal vents | place: Pacific Ocean: East... | reverse complement strand
GTGAAATGTACTATAACAAAGAGGTAAAAATCACAGGACTCTCAAAAAGTTTTGGGGGTATGACAGAGTTTAAGTTTGAAAAAAACAGATTAGAGATAGAGCTACAAGATGTACTACTAGAAGAGATACTCTCTCTTTTGAATTTCCCTTCTTTACTGACAGCTCAAACAACGGGAAGCATAGGCTATACATTTACAGACAAAAAGCTCACTGCCAACACCCTACTCAACCATGCCAAATTTATGCCTTCAAAACTCGTGGATGTTATACGTAAAAAATCAGGAGTCAATCTACTCAAAGAGAAGTTTGACAACTCTACACTAAAATTAAACTATCAAAACAAAATCATACTAGGTGACTTAAAACTTACCAATGACCGTAGCCACGTCTACCTGACAAGTACCAAAATAAACACCTCTCAAAACACCATCAACGCCTACTTTGACCTACAGATGCAAAGACAAGAGTTTTCAGGAAAAGTTTTCGGTTCACTTGACAACCCAAAAGTAAACCTCAACATGCAAAAACTCATACGCTACCAAATGGACAAACAAGTCGACAAAATGATAGGAAAGAATAACAGAAAAATCATGGAGAAAATGCCCATGGGAGGCGTAGCAAAAGACATGGCAACCGATATGGGTGCTTCTTTTATGAAGGTGTTTTTTTAAGTATTCCTTAGACTATTACTCTTTCTAAAAACCAAAATGTAGCGGTAATACCTATGGTGTAAGCCGTAGTCATTTTGGCACTGTACGCATACTTTTCAAAAAACTTTCCCCCTATCCATATAATCAATAATACACATGAGATAAAAATCAATTGTCCTACTTCAACACCTACATTAAAGAAGATGAGAGAAGGGACTATCTCTGTTTGGGGAAGTCCTATCTCTTTGAGTGCTCCTGCGAAACCTAAACCATGTATAAGCCCAAAACCAAAAGCAATGAGCCATGGGTACTTTTTACTTAAATGTATTTTACCTTTCATCGCATACACTACTTCTGCCGCTACAAAGATGATAGAAAGTGCAATGGTCGATTCAACTGCTTTACTTGAAAGGTGTATCATATCTAATGATGCCAGTATAAGTGTAATCGTATGTGCCAATGTAAAGGCCGTAATCGTCCATATAAGCACACGTAGGTTACCTACCAGTAGTAACAGTGCTAAGACAAAAAGAAGATGGTCAAAGCCCTCTAAGATGTGTTCTACACCCAAGATAAAATACGTCGAAGCCATATTGACAAAACCACTCTCATGTGAAAGAGAAAACTTAGGTGATTCAGGAAGTACCCGTATAAACTCTGTCTCTCCATCAAGGTAATGCACCCGCACTAAAACATCTGAAGATATGGTCTCTAAACCTTCAATGGTGATAGTTTTAGTGATGAGTGCACTAGGTTCTTCTATCACATAGCTCTCAAGTACAGCAGACTGTGTTTTAAAGATCTTTTTTACACCAAGAATTTTAGCAGTGGAAGGAAAGATTGGCTCAAGTTTTAAAACATTTTGGGATTCCCCTCTACTAGGTTTTTTCCATAACACCTTATAACTCGTTTTACTATTTTGTGTAAGTTCTAAAAATGCAGGGCGTATCTCGTCTGCAAACGTAGTATGAAAAAAGAGTAAAACAAGAAAAAATACGCGTATCATTGACCCTCTTCTACTTTAACATCATATTGTACTTTAAGCTCATCATAGAAAGAATTGACAGCTTTTTTCTGAGCATCAACTCTAAAGTCTCTTCGTAATTGGGTTTCTACTTCTTCTAATGTTGCTAAATGTTTAGGTATTTTATTGTCTATATATACTAGATGTACCCCATAACCAGACTTTACAGGACCTTGCCATCGTTTTAGAGAAATTGCATCTAGGTTTTTACTAAACTTACGTCCAAATAATCGTGCTATGTGTGCTGTACTTATATCAACAAATTCACTTTGCATCATCATACTATCACCCACATTTCTATAGCTTTTGTCTAAGTTATTACTTTGTAGTTCCAATATAAATGCATTAACATCATCATGTTGTTCAGGGTTAATATAAATATGTCTAAAGGCATAGACAGGCTCAATAGTATATTGCTCTTTATGTGTAGTAAGATATGTTTCCAAATCTTCAAGACTAGGTTCAATACTCCCTATAGAATCATTCAACATAAATTCTATTTTTTGCTGTACACGACGTTTGATAATACTATCATTTTCCACTAGTCCCATCTGAACACCATGTTCAAAAGCAAGGTCTTCTCGTATTTGATTTTCGATGAGTGCATCTAGTTCTTCATCAGAGGGTGTACGTTGTCTTGTTTTAGTAAATTGCGCAGTCAGTTGTTTGATTTTCCCTTGACTAATAGTCACTTGAGATTTTGTTTCAGTATCAGTACTTGAAAGGTAGAAAAAAAGAAGAGAACCCACTACTAAAAAATGTAGGAGTGGTTCTTGTAAAATACGTTTAAACAAGCTATTCCTTATTTACTTGGACTATACCAAATAGGTGAGGTATAGGCACGTTCTTGTGTTTTTAGTTTTACATTTTGGGGTAAATTTGTGATTTTATATCTTACTGCATCATAGGCTGTCCATCTAGGCGTTGGTATCTCTATCACCCGTACATAATAAAAAGATTTTTGACTTGCATCAAAGTCTGGGTCTTCCCAAAAGGTTGCTAACTGTGCAGTACCGATAGTGTTTGTCCAAGTCGGTACAGAAAGGTCTACGGTATCTCCTACTGAAGGGACTTTACCGTCTTTACCTACTTTTCTATCTCCACTCCAAGCAACATCATAAACTTTTTCATGTGTTTCACCCTTACTGTCTAACCACCCTTTAACCACTTGTACTCTGTCTAAGTTCGCACCTTCAGGGTCTCGTAGTGCACGTATGAGGAAACCTGCTTTTTTACCTTTAGGTGCTTGCTTTAAGTCTCCACCCATTGGTACACCTTTGGCATAACCTAGTCTTGCGAAGTCTCTTTGTTTTATATCTTCTTTAGAGAAGTCAAATCCTCCAAAGACTCTTACAGAGATACGAGGACCCGTTGACGCATAAACCTCTTTTCGCTTCATAGCATCAAAGATTCCTGCTCTAGTGTTAGATGTTGCCCATACAGCAGTTGGTCCAGGAGAAGCATATTGCCAAGTATCATACCCAATCTCTAGTTTAGGGTTATACTTTCCTATACTTACGTTTCCCTCTGTAGAGACAATTCTGTCTTTTCTTGGTTCACCCCATGTAAAGGCACCAAAATAGTTATTGTCCATCCCCGTTGACATCGCTGTATGATGGTCAGAACCAGATACAAAACCGTATTTAAATGGATTTACGCCTAACTCATCTTCAAGTTTGATACCATTTTTGAGTGTAGACCTTGCATACTCAAAAGGTAACATCGCATCTGTTTTTTTGTTTGTAAGATCTAAGTTACCATGATCCCAAGTCTCATAGTCAGCAAACTCGTCATTGGGTGAGAGTTTAGGATGTGTTTCGCCATCCCCTTTAGCTTGACTTATTTCCATAAGTTTTTCCCATTTAGCACGGGCTGTTACGTAGGCTATGTCAAACTTTGCACCATTGTTAAAGTCATCTTGAATAGCATACATAATTCCATTTGAAAGGTTACCATTATGAGGAATGGCTATAGCCTGTCCACCTGTTTTCGCTTCATACGCTTCTAGCCATTTCCATAAGTCTTGTGGATTTGGACTACCCATAGGTGGTGTCATCGTAAAAGGTAGCACTTGCAATGCTCGCTCTGCGCCATCACGAAGTATGACATTTCTATGTAGGTTATTTCCTTTCACTAGCGACGTCCACTCATAGGCTATCATCGTTGTAAAGTGGTGAGGTTCATTGTACTCTTCTGCTGCCTGTACTAAACTCTCCCATGTTCTTTTATAGTCTGGGTTACCTGGTTGGTAGTTAAGTGCTGGAGATATCTCACCTTGGGCAAACCACTTAATGAGGTCTTGAGAGGCTCTTCTTGCTACTTCTCCACCTTGTGCAAACCTTTTATGCAGCTCTGCACCTTGTTTGTCATTCATCACATTTGGTGTACCCTTTAATATATCTGTAATCGCTCCCATACCATCAGTATGTTCTGTAATACACATAAAGTCTAAAGGTCTATTTCGTTGTGCAGGCTGATTGGTATTACTCAACACCTGTTCACCTTTTGCAAAACGATATGCATCACGAGGTAGAAGTGTTGTTCCTCCACCTCCTGCATCTGCTGAAAGTGCCGTGTGCATATGTTGCTCTCCGAAGAGAAGTTTTGTAGGATATGCTCTGTCTGCATAAGGTGAAAAAGGTTGTTTTGTCTCCTCTGCATAACTCATACTTGTCGCAAGTAGTGCACAAAGTAATGGTGTATGTAATAATCTCATCTATTTTCCTTTTATTTTAATTTCTTAAGTTTAGGCGTAAACCATATTGGCGATGACCATGCTCTCTCTTGAATAACGGCAGGAACATCTTTTAAAAGAGGAAGATTATTTCTTACCGCATCATAAGTACTCCATCTAGGCGTTGGTATTTCTAGTACACGGGCATAGTAAAGTGTTGGCAGTGTCACATCAAACTCTTTATCTGTAAAACTCCCCATGAGCATAGAACTTCCTATTTTATTGGTATATTTAGCAGTTTTGAGGTCAACTGTATTTCCCACTTTAGGTAACTTTCCATTTTTATCTATGCTTCTCTTGTCAGACCATGTCACGTTGATAATTTTTTCTTGTTGTTTACCCTCTTTATCTACCCAACCTTTTATGATTTGTATACGATCAAGATTAGCTCCATCAGCATCTTTTTGTGCCCATACCGTAAATGTTGGTGCTTTTTTGAGTCCTACAATGGTTTCTCCCATAGGTACACCATTTGTGTAGCCATCTTCCACCATTTGTTTGGCATCACTCGGGTTTTTACTCAAGTTTTCACCTGCAAAAAGACGTACTTTAATTCTCGGGCCAGAGGTAACAAATATCTCTCTGTTATAAAAGGCATCCCAGATAGCACCACGAGTATTTTTCTCAGCCCAAACACCCGTAAGTGACCCTGGGTTTTCATCTTTTGCTAAAAGCCACGCTGGTACTTCATCTTCTCTTCTCGTTTTAGCACTTACATCTGCAGGACCATGTGCACCGATAAAGTTATCTTCAGCCACATCTCCCATTGTTCCGTTATGGGTATCTGTACCACCATTGAAACCTAATTTAAAAGGATTGACTCCATATTTACTTTGGTACTTCAAGCCTTCTATGACTCCCCATCGTACATAATTCTCTTTCCTCGGAGTTCTCTCAGAATAATTTTTTAAACTTGATGCATTTTCAAAACCTGCCATCTCATCATTGAGCCAAAATTCTTTTATGACCTCAGAGTTACCCTTAACTTGCATCATCTCTATAGAACGTTCAAAATGATTTCGTAGGTAAAGATATCGTTCATCAATAGCTCTACCATCAGGGTACGTTTTAGGAAACATCAACCCTTTCCCTGCATTTGAATTATGAGGAATAGCTAAAACTCTTGAGCCTTTTTTCTCCTGTTGTTCCATCCACTTCCAAAGTTTTGTTTCATCGGTTGATTCTATAGCAGAGAAAGGTTGATCAGGTAGATTCATATCTCTAAATAAGATATTTCTATGAAGATTACCTCCTCTTACTACTGAAGAGTACTCATAGGCAGCAAAGGTTGTAAACTTACCTGGTTCATAATGCTCTTTAGCTGCATCTATAGCCATTTTCCAAGCACTCTGTGTGGTTTTAGCCCCTGCATAGTAAGATGGATGTGTAGGTCCATCTTTTCCTCTTTGGTTCACGGAAAACTTACCATACCACCTCATCTGTGCTTCAAAGGTTTTGGCATTTCGTAAATCTTTTAATTCAGCAGAGTCATAACCTGGAGCACCTGGGGTTATGGCAGAGTAAGACTCACCAATGTACTCCGCATGGTCAGTCACCGCAGCAAAATCAAGTGGTCGCCCTATGGAGTGCTTCTTCCCAGAAACAGTCATGGTTTCACCTTTGGCAAACCTATATGCATCATCTGGAACGCGTATGCCTGTGGCTGTCATACCAAACAGTGCATCAAGTGAAAGACCTGTATGCATATGTGTTTCCCCAAAATAAGCATTTTTAAGAGGATTACTTGGAATATTATGTTCAAGTTTTAAAATGCTATCTGCATCTGTTTGTGCTAAAAGTTGTGTTGAAAGAACCAAAGAAGTAATCATTGATAGTTTAATCATATATGTTACATTAAGTGTTTTTATATCATATCCTTTTTAAAATTTGGGAAACAAAAACTTTGCAGTTATTGTAAATGTATTTTTAGATGTTGAAGTCAATAGCCCATTCCCAAGTCTAACTTCATCTGCAAAATTATGTTGGTATTGTGCAGAAATATTTACAGGTAAATCTCCAAATTTCATAAGCTTTCCTACTTGCAGTGATACAGGCAAAGAAACCCATTGAGATAAGCTCCAGTCGTAAATGAATTGTAAATCCCCACCACCAACATTCCAACCTCCACCAATTGAATAATTTATGATTGGTTGAAAAGAACTTATTCTAGTATAGTCACGACCATCATCCCCTGCTACACGAAAAAGGTTTTGATTAAAAAGACCTATATTTACACCTTTTGCAAGGCTATTATTGACAAATCCTACTGCAGGACCTACACTCCATTGTTTATGTCCATCAGCAAAAGGCACAGCAGCCACAATTCCCACACCAAATCGTCCCCAAGATGCAGGGTAGAGAGCCATATCAAAGAGCGTCATATCTTCAAAGCCTGACTCTCCAGATGGACTTTTTGTTGTGTAGGGTTGTGTAACTCTCAGAATATGCTTGGTTTTACCCCAAGTATAAGGATAGGCAGCACGCAACGAAATACTATTTCCAGTTTCATTTTCTGGTGTATTATAAAAATCCGATACATATCCATCGATGAGTTGTACCGCCATAAGTGACGCAGTGGGGTCATTTGCTTTTTGTGATAATTCTGAATCTGTATCTGCATAGGTATTTATTACCAAGCCACAAAGACAAGCCAAAGTGATCAGTGTCTTATTTTTCACAATTATCCTTAATTAAAATTTTACAACATACTTAAGCCAGAAAGTATCGCCGTTAAGTCGGTTTTCATTTTTAAAATCTTTGATGTATTTCATTTCAAAAACATATTTTCCTGTTTTGTCTATCCATGAGACTACAGGTCCTATACCAGCAGCTTCAGCTCTAAAGGCACCCAAGTTTGCACCAGAGCCACTATCATCTGAAATTTGTTTATACCAATAACCACTCACACCTACTCCTGAAATACCACCCAACCAAGGAAAGTGTTGGGCTAATGTACCATCGAAGTGAATTTGTGTTCCAGACTTGTAGTTTGTATCATCGTTTTCTTGATTAAAACTAGCACCCATAAACAAAGAAGCTTCTCTTCCATTCTCTTGACCAAAATAGACTATACCAATTGTTGGTTCAACCGTCCAATAATTCTTACCTGTATTGATATATCTACCATATTCATACGAACCTGTAGGTGCATATAGACCTAATCTAGCATTAATATTTAAATCTTTATTGACATTATAGTTCACCATTAATGGCATAAGTACCAAGTCGCCCAATGCTGTCCTATCACCCTGTTGATACCCAAACGATATATCATTAAAATTTAAATCTCCCGAAAGATTAAAATTAAGTACAGAAAGTGTTGAAGACATTGCAAACTGCCACTTGTCACCCCAACCCAAGTCCCAATCAGGTGCCCATAAAACAGTTAAACCCAGTGCATTAATAAGTGCATCAGGTCTACCCAACAAGCCACCCCCTGTTTGAGGAAGTATAATCTCTGAAGATGCTTTATAGTTCAAATAATTTAAACGCATGATAAAAGTAGGCTCTGCTGGTACGCCATCAATAAATGATGACATAGATCCAGGTGAATAGTGTCCACTACCCCCCTCTTCTGCCAGTATTGGTATACTTGTTATCATAAAAGTGAGTATTAATACACTGACTAATGTTAAAATTCTTTTTTGTATTTTCATTTACCCAAACCTATTCTCTTATAGAGGTGATTTTACTACTTTATATACCACTGTGTCACCTTCTTCAAAAGGCTGATAATAGGCATTGTCACAACGTTTATACGATATACCATTCACTATAACGACTGTACATGTTGTAGGCATTGTAGAGGCTACGACCATTGTACCCAAAACCAAACCTGTTGTAAACCCAACAAGTGGTCTTCCATGATAATGCCCATAATGACCGCGACGAGTATGGTTCACATTAACATTAACATTTTTATTCACGTTTTTATTAACATTTTTATTTTTATTCACGTTTACATTTTTGTTTACATTCTTATTACGTTTTACACCTCCACCTTTTCTAGCTTTAGGACCATCTCTTTTAGCTTCAGCTTGTAAAAATAGAGAGATACTCAACCTTGATACACTAGCTTGGTATCCTTCTTCTGATACTTCTGGTATGAACTTTACAGAAGGAGATAAAACACCTACTGCAATAGCTACAATTGAAATTTTAAGCAAAAAGTTCTTTTTCATTTATTTATCCTTGAATTTATTTTAAACTAAAGTATAACTAAAAATAAAACTTATATGATATAGAAAAACTGCAAGTTTTTTAAATTAAAATGGATTTTTGAAGTGTATCAGAGGGGAGTTCTCCATACATATGTTTATATGCTTGAGTAAAAGTAGATTGATTAAAAAAATGATACTTTGCAATGATGTGAGAAATTTGAGTTGTTTCTGAAGAAGATACAAGTAACTCTTGCTTCACACTATGCATTCGTAAAGACATAAGATATTGTTTAGGTGACAGACCATAACTCTTTTTAAATGAATGATGTAATGAGCGTTCACTTATCCCCAGTTTTTGTGCTAGATGCATAATATTACTAGGTTCATCAATAGAAGAATGAATAAGATCTCTTGCTTTTACAACATTAAATTTTTGTCTGTTTTTTAAATCATTTTTTCTATAAATACTAGAAAAAATATGTCCTAAAATATTTAACTCTATTTTCTCATACTCAAGCACACTCAAAGTCATATCTCTATTGAGCATAAGGTATGACATCCACTCTTTAATACCTTCTGAAAAATGATTGATATATTCAGGATGAATATAAATACTTTGCTCTTTTTTTTCAGAAGAAAACTCTTCTTGAAAATATGCATAATATGATTCATAAAAAAAATTCTCTTCCACTGCAACAGTAAATGTTTCACTACCACCATTACATAAAAAATCTATCTCATCTCCAGATTGAAGTATCTTAATTTCATGTTTATCTGCCACTTTATTTTGAAATGTCACATGTGACTTAGTTATAACACAAGCAATGAGGACAGTTCCCTTAGGAAAATCACCCTGCAACAAAACACCATGAGAGTAAGGTGACCTCATAAGCTGTATATGTGGGGTATGCGTAGCTATCATAGAGCCTACGAATCTACCTTTTTCCATCTGTATACGGTGAAGATTCCAAGCACGCGCATAGTACTCCATCTCTTCCATATTGACATTTCGAAAATCAATAGTTAACCCAGTAGGAAAAGATAGTGTTTGCATAGTTACATTTAAAGTCTCTCAGGCATCTCATCTTTAAAAGCAATAGACTCTGCTTTTTCTAAGATGTCTATGGCACCGTCGGCTATCATCTCTTCGGCTAGTTGCAGTCCTAGTGTGTCACATTCACTTAGTGGAGAGCTGAGTTCTCTATGCATGATGTTTGTACCATCTGGGTAACCAAGCATCGCTTTTATGGTAATGCTCTCATCAGAGATGATGGCATTGACTGCTACAGGAGCAGAGCACCCTGCTCCAATGGCTGAGACGAAGTCTCGTTCTAGTTTGGTGCAGATAAAAGAGTTTTTATCGTTAAGACTCATCGCTATTTCACGCACTCTGTCATCAGAACTTACTATCTCTATGCCAAGAGCTGCTTGCCCCATAGGTGGTATGAAAAAATCTAGCTTTTCAACAAAAGGAATGTCTTTAAGTAAGTCCAGTCTATATAAGCCAATGTAAGCAAGGATGATTGCATCATACTGCCCCTCTTTGAGCTTTCTTAGTCTTGTGTTGACATTACCTCTAAGCTCTTTTACTTTAAGGTCAGGACGGCGTTCTAGCAGTTGCATACGACGACGTAGGCTAGTTGTACCCACAGTAGCACCCTGTGGTAAATCATCTAGGCTTTTGTAGGTATGTGAAAGTAGCACATCACTTTGGTCTTGCCGTGTGGTAATGGCACAAAGCTCTAAGCCCTCAGGGATGTATGTGGGTACATCTTTGAGTGAATGCACCGCAAGATGTGCGTTGCCCGCGAGCATTTCATCTTCGAGTTCTTTGGTAAAATGCCCCTTACCTCCTATGAGAGCTAAAGGTTTATCAAGTATCTTGTCGCCCTTAGAGGTGATTTCGTTAAGTTCTACACTTATCTCTGGAAACGTTGTTTCTATTCTCTCTTTGATATGATACGCTTGCCAAAGAGCCAAGTTACTAGCTCTCGTAGCGATAATAAGTTTTTCCACGTCTACTACTTTGTATTAAATTTATTTGATAAGTGCTTTGTATCCATCACGCATTTTGTCCCACTCACCATCTATATAGATAGTAGGTGTACCAGAAACCATCATGCTACCTGCAGCTTTTTCATCGGCTTTCATCGCCTCTTTTACCTCTTTTGCATTCACTTTTTCTGCACTTACTGAGTATCCTGCATGAGACTTCACTGCTGCTAATATTTTAGTCATATCTGTCTCTTTAGGGTCTATTTTGAGGCTATAGATTTTCTCTACCACGTCAAGCTTACCTTCATGCTGTGCCACATGCATAATACGTGTCAACACATCTGAGACAGGGTGTATACGTAAAAGTGGTAAATGGTAGTAGTAAACCGCCATTTTTGTAGGATTCTCTCTTGATGCTTTAAAGATAGCAGGTACAATATCTTGACAGAAAGGACACTGTGGATCAGAGAAAATAATCACTTTATGTTTGGCATCTTTATTACCAAACATAAGATGTGCATCATCATACATACTCTCGGGTACACTTGGTTTAATGTTATCTCTGTAGTTATCTCCTGTTTTTAAATCTACAAGACTTCCTGTGACTAACCCATCTTTTATAAACATTGTCTCAGGGGCATTAATATCCTTACCTTGATACTCTAGTTGCATCGTTGTTAAAAGTATCGTCCACCCTGGTAAATCTTTATGGGTTTTAGACTCAATAACACTTACCCCATTTACTTTTACTTGTGGGTTTTTTACTACTGATTTTTTTATATATTTAAGTAGTGTTTTACTATCTGGTTGTGCATTAGCACTAAGAGCTACGGTCGCTACGACTGTGCTCATCAATAATTTCGACATCAATGACATTATCTTCTCCTTGTTTTTTAAAATGGTTATTTGTTGACTCAGGTGTTATTTTAGCAATAAATTGTAAATAAAGCGTGTAAGCTAGAGCAAGTAGACCTAAAAAGTCTGAAAATACCCCAGGGATGATAAGTAATATCGCACCTACAAAATAAGAAAGTCCAGCATTTTGGAACTTACGCATATCTAGTTTACCTTGTCTTACTGCATTCATGTTACTCATCATGGTGTATTGTGACTTTTGTAAAAGTGCCATACCTAGCATAAAACTTCCCACTATCCAAATGACTGACCATAAAAAGCCGATATTCTCACCTGTCTTTAGCGAAACATAAAGTTCTATAAAAAAATATGGGATAATTAAAAACATCGTTTAAAACTTACCCTCTAAAAATGCCAACACTTCATCACTAGAGAGTTCTTCTTTCACCATACCTTTACGTGTCACAAATTCTACCAAACCATCTGCTAGTTTTTTACCAATAACTACGGCATGAGGTACACCCAAAAGCTCATAATCTTTCATCTTCGCACCAAAGCGGTCTTTACGCTCATCTAACAGTACATCAACTCCTCTAGCAAGCATCGCTTCATAAAGCTTTTCACCAAGAGCGACTTGATTTTCATCTTTAATGTTAGAGATGATGATTTGCAAATCAAACGGTGCTGCTTCTTTGGTCCAGATGCACCCTTTATCATCATGATTTTGCTCGATGATACCAGCAAGCAAACGACTCACCCCTATACCATACGTACCCATAACCATAGGAACTGATTTTCCATTTTCATCTAAGAAGTTACAGGCTAAAGGTTCAGAGTATTGCGTACCAAGTTGGAAGATATGCCCTGCTTCTATTCCTTTAGTATAACGAAGCTTGCCACCACAATGTACACAGGCATCACCCTCACATACAGAAGATATATCTGCATAACTCATCTCTGGGGTATCAAATACACTAGGGTCTACGGCTGCACCCAATGTCTCTTCTATGATAACCATATCTAGTGTTACAGACGCATCACACTCCACTAATTCATTAGCACCTATGGCATTACAGGCTTTAACCTCTTGGAGTTCAATGTTACTAGGCAATACAAAGCCAACATGGGCTGTTTTACCCTCATCATACAAGGCTTTCATCACCACCGTTTTTACTTCGGTTTGTGTGTCGTATACCTTTGGCTGTGCCACAGCTGCTTCGATGTTTGCACCATACTCACAGCTCTCACATACGACGATGGTATCTTCACCAGAGTCTGCTAGTACCATAAACTCTTTACTTCCACTACCACCAATGGCACCAGAATCTGCTTCTACCACTCTAAAGTCAAGCCCTAAACGGGTAAATATCTTCTTATAGGTCTCTTCCATCAACGCAAACTCTCTTTGCATATCTTCAGTACT
>Ga0256834_1002107_pt1 | contig 12843 bp, 9 predicted proteins | sample 4281140metaG_FD_190536 | JGI IMG/M metagenome (GOLD analysis project Ga0256834, IMG submission 190536) | Hydrothermal vent microbial communities from East Pacific Rise, Pacific Ocean - 4281-140 | ecosystem: Environmental > Aquatic > Marine > Hydrothermal vents | place: Pacific Ocean: East Pacific... | reverse complement strand
AAGCAATATAAATTATATAATATTTTTTGCTTTCTTGTATTTATTTTTGCTATTTTTAGTACTTCCTTATATGCCTATTCTAATACTAACTTAGTAACTCAAGTTAGAATTATAGGAAACAAACGTATAGATACAGCAGCTATACTTGACTGTATTCAAACAAGAAAGGGTAGTCTATATGATCCTAAAACCATATCTGAAGATATAAAATCAATTTATAAACTAGGTTACTTTGATAATGTAGAAGTAGATATTAAAAACAGTGCTAAAGGGAAAATTGTAACATTTATTGTACATGAAAGACCTATTATTGAGAAAATTATTATTAAGGGCAACAAAGAAATATCTACCGATAAAATAAAAGATGTAATAACTATAAAGAAATTTGATGTATTTAATCAAGATATTGTTAAACAAAATATAGATAAGATTAAAACTCTTTATCAGAATAAAGGTTTTATAGATACTACTATAACATATAAAGTTACTCCTATCTCCTCTGAAAGAGTAAATTTAACTTTTTTAATACATGAAGGTGAACAAGTACATATTAAATCCATAAAATTTGAAGGTAATCATGCATTCTCTAATAGTGACTTACTAGATTTAATGGAAACTGATGTATGGCATCCATGGTGGTGGCTAACATGGAGACATATAAAGGAAATTTTTTCAGGTAATAATGGTATCTTAAATGAAGACACTTTAAATCGAGATTTGGGTAAAATATTATCATTTTATCATAATCATGGATACATAGATGCAAAAGTTGGAAGCCCTGATATTAAGTATAAAGGCAAATGGATTTATATAACCATACCAATAAGTGAAGGTTATAAATATAAAATAGGTTCTATAAAAATAGAACAAAAACTTTTTAATTCTAAAAAATTACTATCAATTCTCAAGATAAAACCAGGGGATGTATATAACCAAAGAGTATTACAACAAGATATTATGAAACTGACTAATAAATTTGCAGATAAAGGATATGCTTATGTACAAATTACTCCATTAATAAAAAAGAATATAAAATCTAAACTTGTTAATATTACACTCGTTGTAACTAAAGGGCCAAAAGTATATTTTGAACGAATAGAAATAACAGGAAATACAATAACCAGAGATAAAGTAATAAGAAGAGAACTACGTGTGAAAGAATTAGGACCTTTTAGTGCAACAGGACTAAGAAAAAGCAATATTCTTTTAAATAGACTAGGATACTTCAAACAAGTCACAATAACTCCTAAGAGAGGATCAGCTCCTAATAAAATGAAACTTGATGTACATGTTAAAGAACAGCCTACGGGTACATTTAGTATAGGAGCTGGTTACTCTTCTTTAGACAAATTTCTTTTTATGGCAGAAATTAAAAAGAGAAATTTCTTAGGAAAAGGTGAAACGTTAACTTTCCAGTGTAACTTTAGTAGTAAAAGTAGACAATATAACTTTAGCTTCACCGAACCATATTTTAAGGATACCAAGCTAACAGTAGGTATAGATGCATATAATTGGATGAATGAATACTATGATTATACTAAGAAAGATACTGGTGGTGCCTTAAGATTTGGATATGCATTTACTGATAATTTCTCATCTTCTGTGACACTTAGAGTTAACAATACCACATTAAGTAATTTACCAGAAAATCCTTCAATTATCCTTTTAGACTCTTTAAATATCAAAAGCACACGTTCTGTAACACTTGGATTTAACTATGATAGTAGGGATAGTTATTATTATCCCACACATGGTTGGGATAATAGTTTAACACTAGAATACGCAGGATTTGGTGGGGATAGTGCATTTGTTAAGACTATTGGTATACTGAGTTATTTCCATCCAATCTGGAAAGAACTTATTGGACATGTAAAATTTGGTATAGGATATGTAACCCAGGCAAGTGGTGGTAAGTTGCCTATATATGAAAAATTCTTCTTAGGTGGACTAGATACAGTAAGAGGATATAAATACGGACATATAAGCCCTAAGGATCCTATAACAGGAGACAGAATTGGTGGTGATAGAATGGCTTATATGCAAAATGAGGCTATATTCCCACTAATAAAAAGTATGGGACTTTCTGGAGTAGTTTTCTATGATTTAGGCAATGTATGGAAACAAAAACAAGGCTACGATTTCTCAAGACTTAAAACAGCCGTAGGTCTTGGCATAAGATGGATATCTCCAATAGGACCTCTTCGTATAGAATGGGGATACAAACTTAACCCTGAGCCAGGAGAAAGTAGAAGCGATTGGGAATTTCGTATTGGAGGAATATTTTAAAATACGGGAGGATATATTGTCTAAGACATTAACTTTAAAAGAAATAAGCAAATTTTTAAATGGAGAGCTTCATAGTGATAAAAATGTAAAAGTAAAAGGAATAAATTCTCTAGAATCTGCCAAACAAGATGAGATCACTTTTGTTATATCAAAAAAATATTATGAAGGATTAAAACTAACAAATGCATGTGCTGTAATAATCCCATATAATTGGCCAGAAGATATCAAAATAGATATACCATTTATAAAAGTAAAAGATCCTTACTTAGCTTATGCAAAATTAGCTTCATTTTTCTTAGAAAAAGAAATCAATTATTTCGGTATAAATGAAAAGGCTTATATAGAGTCTAACTGTGATATAGCATCAGAAGTTGCTATATATCCTGATGTGTATATAGGAAAACATAGTAAAATTGCAGAAAGAGTAATTATATATCCTGGAGTCAAAATAGGGAATAATGTAACAATTAACTCTAACACTATCATATATCCTAACGTTGTAATATATGATAATTGTATAATTGGCTCAAATGTTATTATTCATGCAGGGGCTGTTATAGGTGCAGATGGATTTGGTTATGCTCATGATGAATCAGGACACATAAAAATTCCACAAATTGGTAAGGTAATAATTGAAGATAATGTAGAAATTGGTGCCAATACCTGTATAGATAGAGCTGCATTAAATGAAACCATTATTAAAAAAGGAACTAAGATAGATAACCTCGTTCAAATAGGACATAACTGTATTATTGGAGAAAATTCTATATTAGTATCTCATGTCGCTATAGGTGGAAGCACCAAGGTTGGGAATTGGGTAATGATAGGAGGACAAGTCGGTATAGCAGATCATAAAACAATAGGAGATTATGTAAAAATAGCTGCTAAATCTGGAATAGCTCAAGATATTCCTAAGGGTTCTATAGTAGCTGGTTCTCCTGCAATACCCCATAAGCTGTGGTTAAAAACTTCTCAACTCATAAAACGTCTACCTGAATTATTTAAAGATGTTAAACACATTAAAGAAATACTATCAAGACTAGAAAAGGAGCAAAAAGAAGATGGAAACCAATAAATACTATTTGGACATACAAGAAATAAAAAAAATAATTCCACAGCGTTATCCATTCTTAATGGTAGATAGGGTGATAGAATTTATACCTAATAAAAGTATCAAAGCATATAAAAATGTATCAATTAATGAACCCTTTTTCCAAGGACACTTCCCTAATGAACCAATAATGCCAGGCGTGTTAGTATGTGAGGCACTAGCACAAGCAGGTATTATATTCGCAAAAAAAACTGATGAATCTCTAATGGATAAATTAATTGTTTTTGCGGGACTTGATCAAGTAAGGTTCAGACATCCAGTATATCCAGGAGATCAACTTATACTTGAATTAGAGCTCATTAAACAAAAAAGAAACATATGGAAGATGAAAGGAGTTGCAAAAGTTTTAGACACTGTATGTGTAGAAGCCATCTTAATGGCAAGTGTATTAAGTTAAAATAATCAAAGGGAAAAATCATGCACAAAAATAATATAAATAACATACATCCAATGGCAGTAATATCTGAAGGTGCTCAAATAGGGAAAGGAGTAGAAATTGGAGCTTATGCTATTATAGGTCCCAACGTTATTATAGGAGATAATAGTAAAATAGGAGCTCATGCTGTTATTGATGGATATACTACTATTGCACAAAATGTCTCCATCTCTTCTTTTGCTGTAGTTGGTGGTGCTCCTCAAGATATTACTTACAAAGGGGAACCTACAAAGGTATTTATTGGAGACAATACTATAATAAGAGAATTTGTAACAGTTCATAGAGGAACAACTGGCGGATGTGGTATTACTAACATAGGTAAAAACTGTTTAATAATGGCTTATTGCCATATAGCCCATGATTGCCAAATAGCAGATAATGTAATAATGGCAAATGGAGCAACTCTTGGTGGTCATGTAACAATTGACGAACATGCTGTCCTTGGAGGAGTTATTGCTGTACACCAGTTTTGTCATATAGGTGCCTATGCGTTTATTGGAGGGATGTCTGGAGTAAATAAAGACATACCGCCTTTTGTAAAATTTTTTGGTATACGAGGCGATATGTATGGATTAAATGTAGTAGGACTTAGACGCCATAGATTCCCAAAGGAACATATAGAGGCCTTAAAAAAGGCATACAGACGAATATTCCACTCAGATATAACTGTAAAAGCAGGGGCACAGGAAGTATTAAAAGATATGGGAGATATTCCACCGGTAAAAACATTCTGTGAATTTATTCTTAACTCATCAAGAGGGCTTCCAAGATCTGCAGGCATGGAGGCTACTGCTGATGTCTAATGAACAACCACCATTTAGCATATTAGGAATTATTGCTGGAGGTGGAGATTTTCCTATACTTTGTGCAAAGGCAGCACAAAAAAAAGGAGTTAAAGTAGTTGTTATAGCTCATAAAGGAGAAACATCTAAAAATATTGAAGAATATGTAGATCATATAAAATGGCTCTATCTAGGACAGCTAAATAAACTTATTAAGACCTTAAAAAAGTACAAGGTAAAACATGTTATTTTTGCAGGCACAATTAAAAAAAAGAGAATATTTTTTGATGTGCGTCCAGATACAAGGGCCCTTCTTTTATGGAAAAGACTTAAAAATAGATTAGATGATAATATACTAAGGGCATTTGCAGATGAATTAGAAAAAGAGGAAATTAAAGTGATTCCATCAACTACGTTTCTTGATGAATTACTTACCAGAGAAGGAATTCTAACCCAAAAAGCCCCAGATAAAAATCAGCTAGAGGATATCAAATTTGGTTGGAATATAGCAAAAGAAATAGGAAAGCTTGATATTGGACAATGTATAGTAGTAAAGGATAAAACTGTTATTGCAGTTGAAGCTATAGAGGGGACAGATGCAACTATTAAAAGAGTAGGTGAATTGGGAATAGCAGACACTATAGTTATAAAGATATGTAAACCTTCTCAAGATACTAGGTTTGATCTTCCTGCAACAGGACCTCAAACTATTGAAAATATGGCTCAAGTAAAAGCAAAGATATTGGCAATAGAAGCAAATAAATCTCTTATGTTTAATAAAGATAAAATGATTGAGCTAGCAGACCGTTATGGAATTGGAATAATTGGTATAGGAAAAGGAGGCATCTAAATATTATGCTAAAAGTTGCTGTAATAGGTGTTGGATATCTTGGAAAATTCCATGCAGAAAAATATGCTACTATTCCAGATGTTCAATTAATAGGTGTGGTAGATATAAACAAAAAAAGGGCCCAAGAAATAGCCCATAAATTAAATTGTCCATACTATACAAGCTATAAAGAAATAGTGGATAAAGTCGATGCTGTATCTATTGTTGTGCCTACTATTAGCCATTTTGAAGTGGCCAGCTTCTTTTTAAATAAAGGTGTTCATTGTTTATTAGAAAAACCAATTACACAAGACATAGAAGAAGCTAAAAGATTAATCGATATAGCCAAAGATAAGAATGTTATATTACAAATAGGGCATATAGAGAGATTTAATCCTGCGGTTAAAGTACTCTCTGAAAGAGTAAGGCGTCCCCTTTTTATAGAAGCGCATAGGTTAAGTGAATTTAAGCCAAGAGCAATAGATGTTGATGTAATATTAGACTTAATGATTCATGATATAGATATCGTGCTTAATTTAGTAAAAGAAGAAGTAACTAATGTATTAGCAGTTGGAGTTCCAGTATTAACACCTCACGTAGATATTGCTAATGTAAGATTAGTCTTTAAAAATGGCTGTACTGCCAATCTTACTGCAAGTCGTATCTCTAGATATCCTATGAGAAGAATAAGAGTATTTCAACCTGGTTGTTTTATAGGAGTAGATTGTTTAAAGAAAAATGCGATAATACTTGCTAAAACAGGTAATAATATGTCAAAAGACTCTATCTCTGCTCAAAACATTACTCTTAATAACACAGATATGTTACTTGAAGAAATAAAGTCTTTTATTAAAAGCATAAAAAATAAAACGTCACCAGTTGTAACTGCTGAAGATGGCAAAAATGCACTTGAGCTTGCTATTAATATTGGCAAACAAATAAAAAAGGGTATTAAAAACCTTGGGCTAGATATAACAGAACTGTTAAACCCTCCTCCAGAATTTAAAAGTTGACTCAAGTGAATAACTCCAAAAACTTAAATAAAAAAAAGATATTTATTGTAGCAGGTGAAGCATCTGGAGACTTGCATGGGTCTCAATTAATAAAAGAAATTAAAAAAAGAGCCCCTGATGTAGAAATAGTAGGTATTGGTGGCGATAAAATGATAGAGGCAGGGGCTAATATACTTATACATCAAAGTAAGATAGCCGTAATGGGACTTATTGAAATTATAGCCTGTATAAAACACATAAGACATGCTCTCAATGTTTCAAAAAATTATTTGAGATATCAAAAACCTGATCTTCTTATACTCATAGACTATCCAGGTCTTAATTTAATATTAGCAAAATATGCTTATAAGCTTGGTGTACCAGTTTTTTATTATATATGCCCTCAAATATGGGCGTGGAGAAAAAACCGAGTAAAAAAGATAAAACGTTATGTAAAAAAAGCTGCTGTAATACTTCCTTTTGAAGAAGAATTTTTAAAAGAGCATGGAGTAGATGCACAGTTTGTTGGACATCCTTTATTAGATGTAGTAAAAATGGATTCAGATGCTCTTAAAAAACTTAATGATGCAAACATAAGCACTCAAAAAAAGATAATCACATTATTACCTGGCAGTAGATATGGAGAAGTAAAAAAGATATTGCCTCCGTTAGTTCGATCTATACCTATTATAAAAAAAGAAATACCTGATATAGAAGTAGTAGTAGGCTTAGCTCCATCCATTGATAAAAGATTTCTGATAAAGTTAATTAAACAAGATTTAGACTATAATATAAAATTTTATTCTGGTAATATATACAATCTTATTGGGCACTCATCTTTAGTATTAGCGGCTTCTGGAACAGTAACCCTAGAAACTGCTATACTCGGAACCCCTATGATTGTAACATACATCTTAAATCAATTATCATATATTCTTGCTAAAATACTTGTAGATGTACCTCATGTATCTCTAGTTAATTTAGTTGCTAATAAAAAGATTGTGCCAGAACTTCTCCAAAAAGAAGCCAATAGCTCAAATATAGCTAAACAGGCAATAATTTTACTTAAAGATAATAACAAAATAGAAGCAATGAGATATGAATTAAAACAAGTAAAAAGGCTACTTGGCTCTAAAGGAGCTGCAAAACGAGCCGCATATTTGGCACTAAGTCTTATTAGCTAATCAATATTTCTTGGGATTCTGATGATAAATAAAGTATTGCCAGGTTCAGACTCGACTATTAACTCACCTTTATGAGCCTCTATAAAAGATTTAGCAATAGCTAATCCCAGTCCTGATGACCCTCCTCTCTTCTTTGTAGTAAAAAATGGATCAAAAATCTTTGTTATATTTTCTTTTGGTATACCTATACCATTATCTTTTACCCAAAATTCAGCGTATTTATCAAAACACTTAAGTCCAACTTCTATCTTTCCTGTCTTTGGATCAACTGCGCTTTTTGCGTTTATAATTAGATTTTCTAAAGCACGGTTTATCATACCAAGTTCTACTCTAGCCTTACAGGGCTTATTAGGTATCTTCCAAACAATTTTTAATGATAATTGTTTGTCACTATTTAACAATAGATTAATAGCTGTTTGTTGAGTTCTCAAAAAGCTTGTAAGATCATGTTCCTCTAATTCCGGATCAGGGGTTTGGAAACAGTTTTCAATATCATCATTGAATTTTCTTAATTCTTCTATTTGAGAGAAAAAAATAGTTAATAATTCTCTACATCGTTCATTTAATTCTTCTCTGCATAGCAAATCGTGTATTGCGTTAAAATCATTTAAAGAATTACCAACTTCATGTCTTAACTCTTCAGAAAAACGACCTAACAAGGCAAGTTTTTCCTGTTCTTTTAATTTTTCAGTCTTTTTTATATTCTCCTTAATGTACTTTTTTAATTCTTCCTGCATAGAATTAAAACATTTAGCTAATGTGGTAATCTCGTCATCCCCGTTTACTTTAACTTGAATGTCAAGTTGTGGATTATCTGAAATTTGTTTTACTTTTTTAGTTAGATAATTGATCCTTTTTATTATTAATTTGTTTAAAATGATAATACCTATTATAAAAATGCATAGAAATTCACCTAAAGCAATGTAGCTAACTGTCTTTTTTAAATCCTCTATTTGTGTTTCTAGTCTATCTTTAGACATACATATTTCTACTTCTCCGATCTTCTTTATATGTTTTGGTATAGAAAAATTAAGGATATCTTCGTCTTCAGAGAATTTTTCTTCTATTTTAACTGGTGCCTTAAAAATCTGAATGTTTCCTCTTACAGTCCAGCAACTTGTATATATTACATTTCCGTCATTATCTAGTATCCTAACACCTATTACATCTGGTTGATGCATTACTTCATTTACTCTATCTTCGAGAAAGGATATATCCCTTGTTAATACTGCATACTTAGATGTATCAGCTAAATGACATGCTAGTGATTTACCTCGTTCAGTAAATTGTTCCTCAAATATAGAAGAAGATTTAGATAAATATACGTAACTTATTGATATTACAAGCAAAGCTTGTAAAACTAAAAAGATAAAAATCAATTTAAAACTTAGACGTGAAATTTTAAATTTTTGATTTAAAATGTCTGTTTTGTTCATATTACTCTATTAATACTGCTTTGTTTTTTACATTCTGTGGTATTTTAATATGTAAAAGTTTAGCAATTGTTAAATTTATATAGAGAACATATTTACCAGGATATTGTATTGGTATTTTTATATTTGTCGATTCTATTAATCTTGCTATTGCCATTCTTGCAGCTTGTTCCCCTATATAAGTATAATCAGGCTGTAAGGCCATAAGAGCACCATGTGTAACATAACAAGCAGCTAGCCCCATTACAGCAATCTGATATCTAATTCCTTGTGTAATTACATACTTAACAGCTAAAAGATTATTAAACAATATAGGATCAGCTACCATAATAAAGCCATCAATTCCATAATTTATTTCTTGTTGCAATGCTTCAGGAAGCTGTTTACTATTACTTACTGTCTTGATAATCAGTCTAACTCCTAGCTTTTTAGCTGAATAAAACAACTCACTTCTATTAAAGTGTTCTTTATGTCCTTTGGTCCATATAATACCAACTAATTTAGAATGAGCTACATGCACTAATTCCTCTAATTGTTTCACAATTGGTATTTTAAGACATACTCCCGTAATATTATTACCTATAAGATTTCTTCTCCAAGGATCAACAACAAGAGCAAATACCTGTGGAATAGAAGGCAACCTTTTATGTATAAGTTCAGAAGCAGGTGTACCAAGGGTAATAATGATATCAGGTTTTATAGCGATGATTTGTTTAATTAAATCTTGTTCTTTATATTTCCATAAGCTCAACGTATACTTTTTAATAGTTACATCAGCTAAGCTATTATTTATAACAGTTATAATGGCTTTTTCTGTAACAGTATATGGAGAAAAATCATGAGTAGACAAGATTACTATATTAGTACTAGCAGCATAGACTCTAGCAGAACATAAAAATAATATAATAATACCTATAAGAAAAATTTTAAAAAACTTATAAAGGGCCATTAACCCACCACAAAAGAAAAAATCACTATATTAATCTTTAATTTAAATGAATATCTCCAACAAAACTATATTTTCTCCATCTCTAACTTTAGAAGTGATAATATATACTTACTAACCATTGTCTTGGATTTTGAGGGATCTTAGGTAAAGATGTCCCATATGTTGGGTCTTCACTCTCTGTACCAGAAGTAAAGTATTTTGTATTAAATAAATTTTTAACAGTAAAATCTATTTCCCACTTTGGATCCCACCTAATCCATCTTAAGTTAGCATCAACCACAAGTGCCCCTTTTAATTTTCTACCTCTATACATCGGATTATAAGGAGTTGTATAAATACCACTCCACCATCTCATACGTATATTTAAACCAATTAAGTCGGCAATTGTTCCTGTAATACCAAATTTAACTTTATGATTGGACACCTTGGGAGCGTTATAGGTTTTACCATTGAGACGAATTTTTGCATTAAGATAAGAATAGCCTAAATATATAGACCAATGTTTTAAAAACCTATATTTTTCTAATATATCTACGCCAAAATCAGTCTGAATACCAGAATTTGTAGGTATTTCTACAACTGCATCATTTACTACGCTTCCATCTTTAAAATAAAAGGTATAACCTGTAAGTTGCTCCCCCGCTTCTCTAATCATGTCGTGAGCTTGTTCAACATATAGAGATATTAAAGAAGAAAGCTTATGTTTATATTCATAACAGTGACTCAACTCCAAGGAATATAGCTTTTCAGATTTTAGCTTTTTATCAAATAAATAGGAAGGCAAATGTGCATATTGGTTGTTAACTCCAATCCATGCTTTATATCTAATATAAATAGAAGGAGGTATATAAGCTGTACCTAATAATAATTTAATCTGTTGATTTCTATCTAAACAATAAACTAAGCCAACTCTAGGATTAAAAGAACCTTGATGTGTGGAAGAATCATAATCATATCTAGCACCAAGAGTAAGGGTAAGATTATCAAATATAGATTGCGTTAACTGTAAATAGTTTCCAAAAACCCAATAATTCTGAAGTTTAATGGAAGGTATATTAATAATTTCACCTGATGGTGATTTAACTCTTGCTAAAGGGAAACCATTATAAACATCTCCATGATTAAAAGGTTCATGAGAATTGATATAAGGAAAAGCAAAAACTCTTTTTACATTTAGCCCATATATAAATTTACCCTTTAAAAAAGAATATATAAAACGTTCATCAAGTTGATAAGCGTCAGACCTTTCATAGATATAATTATTAAATGTAATTCTTCCATAATCACTATCTGGTTCAAGTTCATAGTGTTGATACCAAAAATCGTTTCTCAATTTAAGATTATCTGATATTTTAACTGTTTTATTAGTATCTATATTTAAAGTATCAATTACTACTTTATCTCTAGGTAGCTGAGTTCTACCTGTATAATAAGGCGTTTGAATGTTATTAGGTTGCCTTGTTCTACTATAAGTTGAAAGTATATGCCAACCCTTATCTATTGCTTGGAGTATAAAATCATAATCTTGTTCAGGTGTATTATATGGCCAATTTGGATTATATACTGGAGTTAAGACTCCATAACCATTGTCAACCAAATTCCCAGGATATTCCTTTCTCATATCAAAACCAGAAGTTCTATAACCATGTCCATAAAGCTGCATTCTAAAACTATCTACTATCCTACCACCCACTAAAAAATAACCAGTAAATGTGTCATTATTGCCAGCACCTACCTTAATTGATGATGTTGGTCTTTTAGGTACATCTTTTGTAATAAGATTTACTATTCCACTAAATGCATTTGCACCATAAAGGGCAGAAGCTGGTCCATACATTATTTCTATCTGTTTTAAGCCCTGTACAGAGATATGATGTCCATAAACAAGGTGTGTTCCATTTTCAGGATTTAGTGGCACACCATCTACAAATACCTGTAATTTATTATTCCCCCACAGTCCTCTTACAATAATATAAGAACCACCAGGTTGACCGCCAATACGATTTTGTACATCAAATCCAGGCAGATCTTCTAAAACTTCTGTTAGATCTTGATAACCTCTCTCTTTAATCTCCTTAGCAGTAATAACTATGACAGTAGCAGGAGCACTTGTAACAGGTTCCCTAAAAAGGGATGCTGTAGTAGTAGTACGATCAAAAATATAATACATACTTTCTGGCTCACTAGCATTCCATGAATCACTTAAAGAAGCACGCACAGATGTACAAAAAAATATTGATATCAATACCCCAAAAATAAAAACATTCTTTGATACTTTCATAGCATCCTAACCCTAGCTATCTCAAAATAATTAGATTGGCATATTAATCTTTGTATACCCATTCTTTTATTAAAGATATCTCCTTTTCCCATCTTTTTTTATCTACTCTTAATGAAAGAAATTGTTTAAATAATACATCTAGAATATCAAAGGTCTTTTCAATCAAAAATACATTTTCAAGAGCTTTGGCATCAAGATTAAATATATTTAACTCCTCTTCTAAAAAAGAAAAATCTTCTTCTTCATATTTAGAGGATTCAAGCCTCATCCCAGAGATATCAAAGGTGTCTGCCTTTATTGTAAAACGCCACCTTAAATCTCCCACCCAAAGCCTTATTGTTGCACTAGATATCTTTTTACCAGAAAGAAGGGCTGCTCTTATCTCCTTTTCTGAAATATCCTTACCCTTTAAAGAAATTAACTCTTTTTGATCGCTAATACCTGACTCTAAAGTAAGGGCCCTTTCAAAGTTTAGAGATATAACAATATCATCTATACTAAAAGTGCCTGCCTCTTTTTGTGATTTAACCCACAACCATGTAAGAAACTCCCTTGGTAAA
>Ga0256834_1002106_pt1 | contig 12850 bp, 13 predicted proteins | sample 4281140metaG_FD_190536 | JGI IMG/M metagenome (GOLD analysis project Ga0256834, IMG submission 190536) | Hydrothermal vent microbial communities from East Pacific Rise, Pacific Ocean - 4281-140 | ecosystem: Environmental > Aquatic > Marine > Hydrothermal vents | place: Pacific Ocean: East... | reverse complement strand
ACCACCATCAACGCCTCGTCGGCAAAAAGCTCTTTTGGCAGTTGGGCCGGGAAAAAACTCTTTAATAGCTCTATATCGGTATTTAGACCCGGCGGCGAGACCAGCAAAACTCTCTCGACGCCTTTTATCTTCTCCTCTTTGCAAAGCCAAAACCACAAAGTGCACGCCAAAGAGTGACATATCACCGTAGTAGGCAAAAAGCGGTTTAGATGATCAACAACTTGTGCGCTCCAGCGCTTTCTGTTCGGATGATGAGGATGCATAATGAGCGGAAAAGAAACTGTTCCGTAATCTTTGGCCAGCTCAGCGGCCAGCCAGGCCTGCCAGTGAGGATAGTCGCTGCCTCCCCATCCATGGAGAATCAAGAACCTATCCATCCCTTTTCTCCTCAATAGTGGCCTCTATGGTCTCTTGTCCGTTTTCTATCATCTTGATATCATCCTCTTCCATAGGGCGGCTATTGAGCGCTTTGATCAATCTCTGTTCCTGTTCCGGAGTCAACTTTCCTGAAGCTATGGTATCTATAATTTTGTTTGCGATCGCGATCTTGGTCTCGTTCTCTTTCATTTTGAAATACTTCTCCAGATTATCGCGGTAGGCTATTAGCTTGTCTTTGCGTTTTTTATAGATATAAAGAACCGTTCCCACAAATATCAAAAAGATCAAAAATGCCAAAATGAGCATAATATAGAGTTTCTCCTTGGCCTTTAGCTCCTGGGCCGCTATCAGTTTTTGATTCTCCATCTCCAAACGCATTCTTTCTTGGGCGATCTGAAGCTCTTTCATCTTGAGCTCTTTTTGTATCTTTTGTATTTCGAGTTCTTTTTTAGCTTCGATTTCCGCCAGTTTGCGTTTTAGTTCGCTCTCGTTGAGCTCCTTTTTCATAGCCAGCTCTTCGAGCTCTTTCTTCATCTGCAGCAGAGCCAGTTCGCGCTTTTTGTCCGCCTCTAGCCTAGCCTCTTTTATTTCGCGCTCCAGTTTCGCCTTTTGTACGGTAATATCGCTCTGTTGCGGTTTTGAATCCATGCTCTTTTCGCATCCGGCAAAGAACAGAACCAGTAGCGCCAAAAGTATATTTTTCACTCTACTTTCCCAACAGCGATTTAGCGTACTCTCTGGTCATGGCGTCCACTTCGAAAACCTCCTCGATGCTATCGATCTCTATATTCTCGTATATCCTGAGCATATCTATGACCGTTTCGGATATTTTCAAAAAACCTATCTCCTCTTTCAAAAAAGCCTCTACGGCCACTTCGTTGGCGGCATTCGCCACGACCCCCAGTTGAGGTCTTGCCAAAACGGTATCTTTTATCTCCCATACCGGATATCTTAGAGGGTCGATCTTTTTAAACTCCAAGGTTCCCAAACTGGAAAAGTCGATTGGAGGAACAACTCTCCTGTCCACATCCTCGGCTACGGCGTAAGCAATAGGAAGTCTCATATCAGTATAGGCCGCGTGTAGCAACGAGCTCCCGTCCACAAACTCCACGATGGCGTGCACTATAGATTTGGTTTCTATCACCGCCTCCAGATTTTCGCAACCAAACAGCCATCTCGCCTCAAGAAGCTCGAAAATTTTGTTCATCATGGTCGCGCTATCGACCGTAATCTTTTTTCCCATCTTCCAATTGGGATGATCCAGGGCCTCGGAAACGGAAACGTTTTTCAGCTCATGCAGGGGGCGATCTCTAAAGGCGCCTCCGCTGGCGGTTATCGTCATCTTAACGGGACGCCCTTTTGAGCGCAGTATATACCAAAGGGCGAAATGTTCGCTATCGATCGGCACTATTTTCGATATGTCGACGAATTTGCCGGCAACTACGAGACTCTCCTTGTTGGCCAGAGCGACTCTTTTATTCAGTTCGAGAGCTTTTAGCGTGGGTTTAAGACCCAAAAAACCCACCAACGCGTTTACGACCGTATCGCTTTTACACCTCTCGAGAGCCTCCAATATACCATCCTCGCCCCAAAGAACGCCCGGATATCCGAGACTCTCGGCGCTCTCTTTATCGGCGACGGCCACAAGTGCCGGTTTGAACTCCTCGATCTGACGTTTTAGCAAGGAAACGTTCCTGCCGGCTACCAGCAGCTCAACCTCTATACCGAACTCTCGCGCGATATTGAGCGTATTTACTCCGATAGAGCCCGTAGATCCGAGCAGGGCGATGCTCACAACACTCCCCTTAACAAAACCACCATTGCTGGAGCCGCGAAAAGATAGCCGTCAACCCTGTCCAAAACTCCTCCGTGGCCGGGCAAAATGTTGCCGCTGTCCTTTACGTTGGCTCTACGTTTGAGATAGCTCTCGAACAGATCCCCGAAAACCGAAGCCACCGAAACGGCAAAAGATATAAAGAGCCCATAGCCGATATCCACCAGTACCAAAGCGTAATAGGCTCCCAACAGGGTTCCCAAAACCACTCCGCCGACTACCCCTTCCCATGTCTTTTTGGGCGAAGTGGGACAAAAAGGGCGCCTTCCGAACATTTTACCGGCAAAAAACGCCCCTATATCGGTAGAGGCAACTACTATCAAAAGCCATATCAGAGCCTCCATTCCGAAATCGTGATAGAGAGCCAGCAAAAAAAGAAATCCGGAGGCTGGATATAAAAAGGGAAGAAAGTTTTTCGTATCGTAATCTCTGTGATATGCCAAAAAAGAGGCGAATACTATTGCCACGAGAAAAAACAGATCGTCAGGGTTGGGATAAAAATACGCGATCAGCCACAAAAGCGCGGCCCAGAAAAACAGGTTGTTGTGCGAATCCATCTTTAGCAGTCTCAGCGTCTCGTAAAAGGCGAACATAAACACTATTCCGAAAAACAGCCATGTGAGAAAGTAGTTATCGATCAGTCCTACGGCCAAAACCAGCGCCAGCAGCAGAGTGCCGGTAACGAATCTGGGGGAGTTGTCCTTGATAATCTCAACCATATCGACCCTTTTGGCAAACTGGGGATATTATACCTTTCTTGCCTTTAGAGTTTTATAATTGACATATTCCACTTTTGCCCCATTTTTAATTTTGACGTCTCTTCTTCTGGCGTAATCAACAAGATAGTCTCCCGATCTGTCCACGCTCAGATCCACGCATATATCGGCCGCTTTTTGCAAAACCTCCTGCGGGGGAGTCTTTTTTGGACTCTTTATTATCAGATGCGCCGAAGGAATATCTTTTATATGCATCCAAATATCGCCGGCCGAAGCCCTCTTTAGCAGCTCCTGGTTTCCCTTTTCGTTTTTGCCCACGAATATGTCGTATTCGCCTATTTTGAAACGTTCGTAGTTTCGGTTTTTATGACTCCGCTCGCGACTGCTTCGTTTCGGAAAGAAAATCTCTATATCTTCTGGCTTTTTTGCCTTCTCTATTCTCGATACGATCCGTTTTAAAAAAGCTACTTTGCTTCTTATGTTCTCTCTTTCGATATGGATGTTTTTGGCCTTTTGTCTTAGTTTTTTGGCTTTTGAAAAGAGTATATTGGCCATATCCGGAACGCTCTTTGCCTCCAAAGGGAGCTCCAGCTTTCGTCTTTCTCCGTTAAAATCGATTATCTCTATACTTTTTTGATACGGTTTTATCAAATTCAGATTGGCCAGTATCAAATTGGCTTCCTCCTCCAATATATCCGCCTCTTTCGACAACTCCTCCTCGGCCGGCAAAGAGGTTAGAATCTGAGAGAGTTTGTCTATCTTTTTTTCGATCTGCATGATTCTTAGGCTCTTTAACGAGGAGAGTTTTTTGTCTATCTCCTCTTTATAGACCCTCTTTAGATACTCTTCCACGTCTTCGATGGATTCATGAGCCGTTGGAGCTCTTTTCATCGGCGCCGGAGGTTGAAGTTTTTTCCCAGGTTTGATCTCTCTGCCTCCACAGGAGTCGTCATAGTGTCTCAAAGCCTCTATTACGACCCCTTTTTGATCCAACAATATAACGTTGCTGTATCTGCCGAGAAACTCGAATCTCAAAACGAGAAGATCTCTTTTATAAGAGGTTCCCCCCTCCACCTCTATATTCAATATTCTGTCGCGGGGATCCACCGAGACCTTTTTGATTTTTACGTTTGAGAGTCTCTTTTTCAAAGCGACGTCGAAAGGAGCGCCGTACTCTTTTGCGTAAACGAAATCCTCTCTGATGTAGATCTTGGAATTGCCTTTGCTCATATCGAAAAAGAGCCTTTTTCTATCCAGCTCCAGCATTAGGGTGTTATCCTCTACTCTTTTTGCCGATCTGATACGGTCAAAACCTTTTAGATATTCGGCAACCGCCACAATTTCAAAATACCTCATAAAACCCCCTTTATACTCGGCGACGATCGGCAGATTATGATAAAATACCAAGAAAATTTTTAAAAGGCAAACCGCATGAGACAGACGATAACGGAAAAGATTTTCAGCGAACACGTAGGACGCGAAGTAAAAGCCAAAGAGATCGTAAGATGCGAAATCGATATGATTATAGGCAACGATATCACCACTCCGATTTCCATAAAGGCTTTCAGAGAGTCCGGGGCAAAAAGGCTGGCCAATCCCGATAATTTCGCCATAGTTATGGACCACTTCATCCCCGCCAAGGATATAGCCAGCGCGAACCAGGCTAAAATCAGCCGAGAATTCGCCTACGAACACGATCTAAAATACTTTTTCGACGAAAAGGATATGGGAATAGAACACGCGCTGCTTCCCGAAAAGGGGCTCGTCGTTCCTGGAGACGTAATTATAGGGGCGGACTCCCACACCTGTACCCACGGAGCGCTCGGAGCGTTTGCCACGGGCATGGGTTCTACGGATCTGGCCTTTGCTATGATAACGGGCACCAACTGGTTCAAAGTCCCCGAATCCATCAAAGTGGTTCTAAAAGGAAAACCCGGAGCTTTCGTTTACGGCAAGGATATTATTTTGGAGCTGATCAGGAAAATAGGGGTGGACGGCGCACTATACAAAGCTTTGGAGTTTACGGGAGATACGATCGGGTATCTCGACATGGACAATAGATTTAGTCTGTGCAACATGGCTATCGAAGCGGGCGCCAAAAACGGAATAATAGCCGCCGACGAAACCACCAAAGAGTTCCTGGCGAACAAAAATTTAAAACATGAACCGAAATACCATTATAGCGACGAAGGAGCCGAGTATTGCCGCATTGTGGAAATCGACGTTGAAAATCTCGAGCCGGTAGTGGCTTTTCCGCATCTTCCATCCAACGGCAAAAAAGTCAGCGAGGCTTCCAAAATGGATCTGAAGGTAGATCAGGTATTTATAGGCAGCTGCACCAACGGCAGATTGAGCGACCTCGCGATCGCCGCGAAAATATTAAAAGGCAAAAGGGTGGCCAAGCATACCAGGCTGATCGTAACGCCGGCCACTCAGAAGATTTTGAAAGAGGCCGAAAAGCTAGGGTATATAGATACGCTCATAGACGCCGGAGCCGTAGTCAGCAACCCAACCTGCGGCGCCTGCCTGGGCGGATACATGGGTATACTCGCCGACAACGAAAGATGCGTCGCCACCACCAACAGAAACTTCGTAGGCAGAATGGGCGCAAGAACCGCGGAAATCTATCTTGCCAACTCGGCCGTGGCAGCAGCCAGCGCGGTAGCTGGCAAGATAGCCGATCCGAGAGAGCTATAGTGGAGGCTCTCTTTGATCTTAAAAGTCTCGGAGAACTTTATAAAATCAACTTCGCCAAGAGAGTAAACAGATTCGCCGCCATAGGTGAGCATAACGGACAAAAATATAAAATCCACGTAGCCGATTCTGGAAGGCTGGAAGAGATCCTTACTCCAAACAGAGAGATTTTGTGCATAAAAAACCCTCCCTCGAATAAAACCGATTTTACTCTTGTGGCCGTCAAAATGGAAGAGGGGTGGATCTTGATAAACACGAAACTCCACTCCAAAATAGCCTTGGCCGCGATAAAAAGAGGGATTTTGGGTTTTATCCCGAAACGGATCGCAAGCGAAGTAAAGATAAAGGAATCGAGACTCGATTTCGTAGCCGACGAGACGTTCGTGGAGCTAAAAGGATGCTCTTTGGTCTCGCAAAAAAGATGCCTCTTCCCAAACGCTCCCACCACACGCGGCGTCAAACATCTAAAAACCCTCTGCGCTTTGGCCCAAGAGGGGAAAAAAGCGGCAATTTTAATCATGGGCCTAAGAAAGTGCGAATGTTTCGAACCTCATCCCACGAGAGATCCGGAGTTTAAAAATCAATTCGCCCAAGCTCTCTCGAAGGGAGTGGACTTTAAAGGTTTCTTCATCAGGATAAACGAGGATTTGAAGATCGAATTCGACGGGGAGATGAAACTTTGCGATACGATATAGACTGCGTGATACTGGCCGGAGGAAAAAGCAGCCGAATGGGCAGGGACAAAGCCCTGATAACTTTTGGCGAAACTTCGCTGTCCGAATTTCAGTATAAAAGGGCCGAAAAACTCTTTAAAAGAGTTTTTATAAGCACAAAGTGGGAGAAATTCGACTTCGACCCGCCGCTAATCAAAGACGCCCACGCCACCTTTTCGCCTCTTGGCGCCATAGTCGGCGTTTTGGAAAGACTCGAAGATGCCTTCTTCATTCCGGTAGATACTCCCTTTTTAACCAAAAAGGAGATCGCAAAAATATATTCGGCCTACGAAGAATTTCCCGAATTTAACGCATATATCGCACAAACGTCGCGTTTGCATCCCCTCGTGGGAATATACAAAAAAAACTCTCTACCTCTTTTGAGGGAGGCTCTAAAAAACAATCGACACAGAATGCACGAAGTCATAGACAAGCTGAACGTTCTAACCGTTAAATTCGAAGACGAAAACCCTTTTTTCAACATAAACAGACCCGAACATTACGAAAAGGCAGTAAAAATCGCAAAAGGAGAAGAGATGGTCAAACATATAGTATTTATGAAGTTTCCCTCCTTCGAACTTGCACATGAAGCGAAAAAGAGACTTTTATCGATGAAAGAGAATATCCAAGAGCTAAAAGAGATAGAGGTGGGAATCGATTTTAGCAGAAGCCCAAGAAGCTACGATCTGGCCCTCATAACGGTTTTCGAGAACAAAGAGGCTCTAGAAAGCTACAGAGTACACCCCTATCACCAAAAGATCGTACAGTGGCTAAAAGAGAACGATACTCAAACTAAAGTGGTGGATTACATCATATAAATTTGTTATAATGGACCACTACCCGTCAACGGCCTGTTTTGCCGTATACGCAAGGTCTAATCCAAAAAAAGGAGCCGAATGGATCTGACCCATCTGGACGAAAAGAGACGCCCCAAAATGGTGGACGTGGGTTCAAAAGAGGAGACTGAACGCATAGCGGTGGCCAGCGGTACGATCAGAATGAGTAAAGAGGCCTACGATGCCGTTATTCAACAAAACGTAAAAAAGGGAGCCGTACTCCATACGGCGGTAGTAGCCGCCATAATGGGAGCCAAAAAGACTCCGGAACTGATTCCAATGTGCCACCCTCTTTTGCTAACCTCCATAGAGTGCCACATCGAGGAGCTGCCAAAACTTCCCGGATTCAAGCTGGAAGTGACGTGTAAACTCAAAGGAAGAACCGGCGTTGAAATGGAAGCTCTAACAGGTGTGAGCATAGGGCTTTTGACGATCTACGATATGGTCAAGGCCATAGACAAAGGAATGAGTATAGAAAACATCAGACTCGAAAAAAAGAGCGGAGGCAAAAGCGGGGATTTCGTTAGAAAATGAGAATAACCTTTTTGGGAACTTCCGGAGGCAAACCTACCAAAAATCGAAACTGCAGCGCCGTAGCGATCAGATTCGACAACCAAAAGAACTGGTATCTTTTCGACGCGGCAGAGGGGACCCAGAGGAGACTCCTTCAGGCCGGTTTGAAACTATCGGGACTCGAAGCGATCTTTATTACGCATCTTCACGGAGACCACTGTTTCGGCCTGCCTGGAATATTGACCACGAGAATGCTAGACAAAATCGAGACCCCTCTTAAAGTTTTCGCTCCACAAGGGTTAAAAAATATGGTCGCTTCCTGGGTGGATATATCCAAAGATCATCTAGGATATGAGCTGGAGTGGATCACGCTCTCTCCCGAATACGAGATCAACTTCAAAGAGTTTTCCCTAAAAGCCATCCCCATGCTGCACTCCATAGAGTGCTACGGATTCTATATAAAGACAAAGCAAAAAAGCGTACTCGACTCCGAGTCTCTTCAAAAAGACGGACTCCCCTTCGGTCCTCTCTTTGGCAAAATAAAAGAGGGCAAAGAGGTAATCTATAACGGTAGACGCTATCTACCATCTGCGTATCTAAAAGAACTCGAACGGATCAGACTCATAATAGCCGGCGACAATGCCGATGCGGAGATTATGGGCGAGAGTCTAAAGGATCTGGATCTGCTGATCCATGAATGTACCTATACTCAAGAAACATACGATTCGTTAGAGGAGAAGTTTTTGCACACTACCGCGACGGCTCTTGGCAGAGTCTGCAAGAAATGGGGAGTCAAAAATCTAATAGCGACCCACATATCTCCGCGCTACAAAGATACCGCGCCCCTTTTAAAAGAGCTGCGAGAGAGTTTCGGCAAAGAGCCTTTTATAGCCTCGGATCTGCAAACCTATATTTTAAAAAAGGAGTCTAAAGAACCATCTTTATATCTTTGTGAGCCTTCAGATCGTTAAAGATTCGCTCCCTCTCCTCTTGTGAATGAACCATTATATCCGCGTTGAAACTCTGATACTTTCCCTTTGAACTAAAATTGGAAAAAGTTACGGTACATGGCCTCTCGGTAACGCTTTTTATAGCCTCCTTGGTCTTTTTGGCGTCTTCGCCTATGACTTTGTATCTCCATACGGTAGGATACTCTATCTTGACGCTCTGTTTGAAATCTTTCAACTCTTTCACGATATCTCCTTTAAGCTTTATTTAATATTATACCATATTAGGAGGAAAAACTTAACTCAAATTAAGATATAGTGGCTATAATTTCGCAATGCCTCGGAACGGCTGCTTTTAAAACGATTCGATCCTCCGCACCGCTACGGACTTTTGCTCTGTGAAAAACTTGCTCGCGTGCCCGTATTGAATCGTTAAGATTCGCGGCTTCTTGGGCAAATTTCATATTCAAAGAGAGTAAAGATGACTTTTTTAGATTTCGGTTTCAAACCGCAAATTCAAAAGGCTATAGACCTGGTCGGCTTTAAGGAGCCCAGCCCCATTCAGCAAGAAGCCATACCCATAATTTTATCGGGACGCGACATAGTGGGACAGGCCCATACCGGCACGGGCAAAACAGCGGCATACGCACTGCCTATGCTAAATATGCTGGAGCTATCAAAAGAGGTGGAGGGACTGGTAATAGTACCGACCAGAGAGTTGGCCACGCAGGTAAGCGACGAGATTTTCAGACTGGGAAAGTTCCTAAAGATCAAAACCGCCACCGTATACGGAGGCAGCTCCTACTCCAGGCAGCTCCATCACATAGAAAACGCCAGCGTGGTCGTGGCGACGCCGGGGAGGCTTCTTGATCTGCTCAGGAGCGGAAAAATAGAGTTAAATCCCTCTTTTGTGGTTCTGGACGAAGCTGACGAAATGCTGGATATGGGATTTTTGGAAGATATTAAAGCCATTTTCGAATTTATTCCCTCAAACAGGCAAACTATGCTATTTAGCGCCACTATGCCGCAAGAGATCAAGGAGCTGGCATCCAAAATCCTTTATAACCCGGCGTTCGTCTCCATTACCCAAAAAGAGGTCACAAACAAAAACATCAAACAGTACTACTACGTAGTGGACGAAAAAGAGCGCGACGAAGCCCTGATGAGGCTTCTCGATTACAAATCCCCGAAAAAAGCGATAATTTTTTGCAGAATGAAAATCGAAGTAGACAGATTGGCCGACTTTCTCGCCTCTCAGGGTATTAACGCCAAAGGACTTCACGGGGATATGCCCCAACGAACCAGGGAAGAGGTGATCAAATCCTTCAAAAGGGGGTCAACCCAGATTCTAATTGCTACCGACGTGGCGGCCAGAGGCCTGGATATAAGCGACGTATCGCACGTGTTTAACTACCATATACCCTTCGATCCCGAAAGCTACGTCCACAGAATAGGCAGAACGGGTAGAGCCGGCAAAGAAGGAGAGGCTATAAGCATCGTCACCCCGCACGAGTTCAAACAGCTCTTAAAAATCCAAAAGGCGGTAGGGAGCTCGTTGATAAACAGAGAGATTCCGACCGGTACGGAATTAAAGGAAAAGAGTACAAAATCCACCATAGAAAAGATTCTCCAGACCGAAATCAAAACCGAAGCCGTCGAGCTTTTGAATCTGCTCGAATCTCAAACGGACCTTACCACGGCGGCTTTGAAACTGGCATCTTTGGTCATCGATAGCACTAACGGTTCCAAAGAGCGTATAGGAATGAGCAAAAAAGAGATCGAAAGACTGCTGTTGCAATTCGAAAAAGAGAGAAGCAGACCAAAAAGAGGATCTTTCAGAAGAAGAGGAGAACGAAGAGGCAGACCATACTCAAGATGATATAATATTTAAAACCAAATCAAAGGTCTGCTATGGAGAGCAACTTCGAAAACATTTTAAAAAGCGAGGATATAGCCGGGGCCGTCACCGCTCTGATAGAAGAGGTAAAAAAAGATCGGGAAAAAAAGATCCAGGAGCTGATCCTGCAGATCGACAGACTCAACCGGGAGGTTGAGCAGGAAAAAGAGGAGCTCAGAAAAAGGTTAAACGAAACCTTCTTACTTCTGGAGGAGCTCTCCAAAGAGCTTGAAGGCCGAAAAAAAGAGATTTTTATAAAAACCCTCGAAGAGCATAAACTAAGATCCCTCGAATTCCTCGGCATTTTAAAAGAGACGGCCGAAGCGGCCATCATAGCGGCACTGGAGAAAAACGAAGATATAGAAGAGACCATCGAAGAGATAACCAAACATCTGACATTCGAAAATCTGGGAACCAGAGTCGATGCGGAACATATAAAAGATATATCCGAGGCGATTCTCGAAGTGGCCGCTGAAATCGCTTCGGCATCGGTGAACTACAGCGACGAAATTATCAAAGGCAGCGTCAAAGGCGTCAAAGAGGGCATAGAAAAATCCATCGAAAAGTTCAAAGAGAGCCTGGAATTCACTCCGAAAGAGGCTAGAGAACTGCTGGTGGAAAATTATACCAAGATAGTCAAAGATCTGGAAAACACCGAATCCATTTATATAGAATCCATCGAAAACGTGGCGGCCCGCAGCGACGCCGGCATCAAAGAGAAACTGTTAACGGCCTCCGAGGAGATGAAGGGAGCCGTATACAGACTCACCCACGTATCCCAAGAGGCTATAGAGGCCATAAAAAACAGATTCAGCGAACTGGCCAAGGAGGCCTCGGCTACCACATCCATCTTTAAAGCGAAAGCCGAGGAGGCCAAAAAACTGGGGGTCAGAGTGCTCTCAATAGCGAAATCAGCTATAGACGGAGCCATCAAAGGCGCCAAGGAGGCTATGGAAAAAATAGAGGAGGACAAGAAAGAGTGAGCCAAAAGAGAGTCTCTCTGGTTCTTGGCAGCGGCGGGGCCAGAGGATACGCTCATATTGGCGCCATCGAGGAGATCATCTCGAGAGGGTATATAATATGCGCCATCAGCGGATCGTCGATGGGAGCCCTAATAGGAGGTCTTTACGCCTGCGGCAAACTCAAAGAGTACTCATCTTGGGTTCAGACCCTCGATTTTTTGGACGTAATAAAGCTTCTTGACATAACTTTCGCCTCATCCGGATTGATCAGAGGCGACAAAATAATTGAGAAACTCGAAGAGATGATAGGGGATACTCTCATAGAGGATTTGGACATTCCCTATACGGCCGTCGCCACAGAGCTGACCTCGCAAAAAGAGGTCTGGTTCCAAAAGGGCCCCCTAATCGATGCGATAAGGGCCTCGATAGCTATTCCCACATTCTTTACCCCTCATAAGCACAAAGACAGATTGTTTCTTGACGGGGGAATAGTAAATCCGCTACCCATAGCTCCGATTATGAGTCAGTTCAGCGATATGGTCATAGCGATAAATCTAAACTCGAACAAAATTCTTCACAAACCAATAGAGCCCACCGAAGAGGAAAAAAGAGAGAGCGAAGAGGCCAAAAACATATTCGCCCAATTCATTGAAAGTGCGGAAAAGAGACTTTCTCAGCTCAAAAAAGAGGAAGAGCTCACCTACATTTCTGTAATATCTAGATCCATAGACACAATGCAAAATATTTTAACAAACTACAAAATAGCCGGCTACAGGCCTGATCTGATCATAGAGATACCCAAAGAGTGCGCTATGTTTTACGAGTTCCACAGGGCCAAAGAGCTGATCAGAGTCGGTAGGGAGCTCGCAAAGGAGGCCCTGGAGGACTTTGAGAGACAAAACCCCTAAAAGACTACCACTTCGCCAAAGAGGAGAGAATCTGATCGTGAATTATAAAGTTGCTGGCCACTATTATTTCGCTCCACTCATAGGGATCCCCCTTTTCGTCGCTGACAGCGCCTCCAGCCTCTTTCAATATCAAAACTGCAGCGGCCACGTCCCACGGCTTTAACCCCAGTTCGAAAAATCCATCAAACCTCCCGCACGCCACGTACGAGATATCCAAAGCCGCGGCTCCGAGCCTGCGTAGGTCCCTGCTCTTTGGCAAGATCTCAAAGACGCTATTTACGGCCCACTCGAACTCCCTCCCCCGTCGAACTTTGGCGTACGGAAATCCCGTAGCTATCAAAGACTCTATCAGCCTGGAGGTTTTAGACACCCTAATAGGCTCGAAATTCAAAAAAGCCCCCTTTTGACTCTGAGCAAAAAACAGCTCGTCGAGTATCGGGTTGTAAACTGCC
>Ga0256834_1002104_pt1 | contig 12862 bp, 14 predicted proteins | sample 4281140metaG_FD_190536 | JGI IMG/M metagenome (GOLD analysis project Ga0256834, IMG submission 190536) | Hydrothermal vent microbial communities from East Pacific Rise, Pacific Ocean - 4281-140 | ecosystem: Environmental > Aquatic > Marine > Hydrothermal vents | place: Pacific Ocean: East... | reverse complement strand
TCCAATCGTGGCCACCATTTAAAGTTTAAAAATATAGATGTATTTGTTGTTGATAGATTAAAAGTGCGACTACCCAAGAGGGTAATCACAAGAGTGGCTACTTAAATGTAGCGATATACTCACCTAATGCTTTGATATCATCATCGCTAAGTGCAGCAGTTTGACCTTTCATAAGACCACCCATACCGTGTAGGTTTAATGTTCCAGCTTTGTAACCTTTTAAATCTTCAACAATTTTGTCAGCAGTTAAACCAGATATAACTGCAGATTTACCTAATGCTTTTTTCTCACCTTTTGCTCCATGACAACCTGCACATTTTTTATACAGTGCTGCACCGTCCGCTACTAAAAAACTTGTTGCTCCAACTAATAATAATGCTAATGAAATTTTTTTCATAATTTTTTCCTTTTGTTAATTTAAAATGTAATTCTTAACTATACAAGATAGCACCGCCTAACTGAACATTAAAACTATCTGAAGAAATAAACTTCATCTAAAATTTTAATATGTGGAATTATATGAACTAATTGTGAAGTAATTGTGAAACATAGTATTATTACAAATTATAATAACTAAGTCCTATATTTTTAACCAAATTAGCTTATTTAAAATTTAAAATATTGATATAAGAATATTTCGTTAGAATACTCTCTTTACAATTATGATATGGAGGCTTTAGTGGAAGAGATAGTAATAGGAATACAAAAAGATGGTGAAATATTTGATACACAGAGTGCTAATATTCAAAATATAAGTGGTAATGAAATACTATTTGACAACTCTAATGACTCTTTGGAAATTATCAGGCACTCAACCGCCCATCTTATGGCACAAGCAATAAAAATTCTCTATCCAGATGCAAAGTTTTTTGTAGGACCTGTAATTGAGGATGGATTTTATTATGACTTTAGAACAAGTGAAAAGATAAGTGACACTGACTTAAAGATAATCGAAAAGCAGATGAAAGCTCTTATCAAAAAGAAGCTACCTATTGAGCAATATAGCATTTCAAAAAAGGATGTATTAGAAAAGTTTGCAGATGACGACTTAAAACAAGAAGTTTTAAAACGCATAGAAGATGGCAATATAACTATATATAAACAAGGCGATTTTGAAGATCTTTGTCAAGGTCCTCATGTGCCAAATACTAAGCTTCTACACAATTTCAAATTAACTAGAGTTGCAGGAGCATATCTTGGTGGAGATGAGTCAAAAGAGATGCTAACAAGAATTTACGGTACGGCATTTGCAGACAAAGAGACTCTAAAAGAGCATTTGGCAATGATTGAAGAGGCTAAAAAAAGAGATCATAGAAAGCTAGGTGGTGAACTTGGACTTTTTACATTTGATGATGAAATAGGAGCAGGTCTTCCTATCTGGCTTCCAAACGGGGCGAGGCTTAGAAGTAAATTAGAAGCTCTTTTGTTTACGGCACATAGAAAAAGGGGATATCAACCAGTCCGTGCTCCTGAAATCTTAAAATCAGAAGCTTGGAAAACTAGTGGACATTATCAAAACTATGGTGAAAATATGTACTTTACTACCATCGACGATATTGAATACGGTATAAAACCTATGAATTGCCTAGGACATATCAAAGTTTATCAAAATGAGTTAAGAAGCTATCGAGATCTTCCTCTAAAGTTTTTTGAATATGGAGTAGTACATAGACATGAAAAGAGTGGTGTAATGCACGGGCTTTTTAGAGTTCGTGAATTTACTCAAGATGATGCACATATATTTTGTACACCTGATCAGATAAAAGAGAATGTCATTGAAGTTTTAGGCTTTGTTGACGATATAATGAAAAGCTTTGGATTTGAATATAATCTTGAAATATCTACAAGACCAGATAAAGCAATCGGAGATGAAAAAGTTTGGGAAATTGCAACACAGGGGCTTAAAGATGCACTTGATGAAAATGGTATTAGCTATGGTATTGATGAAGGTGGAGGGGCATTTTATGGACCTAAGATTGATATCAAAATCACAGATGCATTAAAACGAAAGTGGCAATGCGGAACAATTCAAATAGATTTTAATCTTCCAGAGCGATTTGAATTAGAATATACGAATGAAAATAATGAAAAATCGCAACCTGTTATGATACATCGTGCAATTTTAGGTTCATTTGAAAGATTTATCGGTATTTTGATTGAACATGTTGGTGGAGAGTTTCCATTTTTCATAGCACCTACTCAGGTTATCGTTATTCCTATTGCTGATGTGCATCTAGATTATGCTAAAGAGTTGGCAAGTGAGCTTATGATGATGGAGATTGATTGTGAAGTTTCATCTAAAAATGAGAGCTTAAATAAGAGAATTAGGTTAGCAGAAAAACAGAGGGTTCCTATGATTTTAGTTGTTGGAGATGAAGAAATAGCTAATAAAACAGTTGCTTTAAGGGATAGAAGAGAAAGAAAACAGTATAATTTAACAAAAGCTGAATTTTATAACATAATAAAGGAGAAAATGAATGAGGTACACTTTTGAATAGAGGCAAAAGTAAAAGAGATGAAACAAGACTCAATGAAGATATAAGATTTCCAGAAGTACGGTGTAGTAGCGATGATGGCGAGCAACATGGCATCATCTCATCAAACGAAGCACTAGAGATTGCAAGAGGAAAAGGGATGGATTTGGTTCTTATAGCTCCAGATGCAAAACCACCTGTTTGTAAAATCATGGATTATGGTAAATTTAAATACCAACAAGAGAAAAAGAAAAAAGAAGCAAAGAAAAAACAGAAAAAGATTGAAGTCAAAGAAATCAAACTTTCTGTAAAAATTGCTGAAAATGATATAAACTACAAAATAAAACATGCAAGAGAATTTTTAAAATCAGGCAAACATGTAAAATTCAGAGTATTTCTAAGAGGTCGTGAGATGGCAAACCCACAAGCTGGAAAAGATGTACTAAATCGTGTCTGGCCAATGGTAGAAGATGTTGCCACAAAAGAGCATGAACCAAAATTTGAAGGACGGTATGTAAATATGTATACTGTTCCTAAAAAAGATAAAGATAAATAACCCTTAAAAAAAGGGTTTTATCTTGAAGATCTAGATTCTTCAGCACTTTCTCAACTTAATCCGATATAATGGCACTTCCTAAAATTTTGGCTTATTGCCTAAATTTAAAATCTGTAAGGAGAAAACATGCCAAAAATGAAAACTGTTAGTAGTGCTAAAAAGCGTTTCAAAGTTAAAAAAAATGGCTCAATCAAAAGAGGTTCTGCTTTTCGTAGTCATATCTTGACTAAAAAAGACCAAAAGAGAAAACTCGGGTTAAGAGCACCACAAACTATTGACAAAGCTGATGTAAAATCAGTTAAAGCGATGTTAGGTAAATAGAAAATATAGGTTTTGGTTTTCAAAAACCATTTTATTCCTCCTAAAATTTTAGGACAAGTTCACAAAAGTGACACCAATAAGGTAAAGGAAAAAACATGAGAGTAAAAACTGGTGTAGTCAGAAGAAGAAGACATAAAAAGCTTCTAAAACAAGCTAGAGGTTTCTTTAGCGGAAGAAGAAAACATTTTAGAAAAGCGAAAGAGCAATTAGAAAGATCTTTAGTTTATGCTTACAGAGATAGAAGAAACAAAAAGAGAGATTTTAGAAGGCTTTGGATTACTAGAATCAATGCTGCTTGTAGATTAAATAATATAAGTTATTCAAAATTTATTCACGGACTTAACAAAGCAGGAATAGAGCTAGATAGAAAAATCTTAGCAGATATGGCGATGAATGATGCAGATGCATTTAAAAAAGTAGCTGAAGCTGCAAAAACTGCTATCTAATCAAAAAACTTTATGAGGAGTTTTCCTCATATCGTATCTCAAATCCATCATACAACAAATCATCCTCACTTAAAACTTCATAAGATATATCTTCAACATCACTAAGTGGTGAGCCATGTCTTAAAATCTGTGTAAATTCATCAAGTTGGTCGTCATGCAAATCAACAACTACTTCAACACTACCATTTTTGAGATTTTTTATATAACCTTTGAGTTGCCCTAAAGATGCGATTTGCTGTATACTTTTTCGATAAGATACATTTTGTACTTTACCTGTGATTATAAAACGATATGCTTCCATCTCCTACCTTTATAGATATTTTATCTATCATGGTACAATAACCCGATGAAAGTTTTATTAATGGAAGATGACATAATTTTATCAGAGATTATCACAGAGTATCTTGAGAATTTAAGGTATGAAGTATCAGTAGTTTATGATGGCTTAGAAGCAGAGGATTTGGTTTATGCACACAAGTTTGATTTACTTCTTTTAGATGTTAATGTCCCCTCTATTAATGGTTTTGAGTTTTTAAAAAGTTTTCGCGCAACTGGTGATAAAACACCTTCAATTTTTATCACTTCACTCCATAATAGTGAAGATTTACTAGAAGGGTTTGAGGCTGGGTGTGATGACTATATCAAAAAACCATTTGATCTTGTAGAGTTAAAAGCTAGGATTGAAAATATAAAACGACATTTTCATATAGATAAAAAGCAAGAGTATAAAATTTCTAATGAAATAGATTATCATTTCTCCACTCAAACGCTTTTAATAGGAGATGAATCTCATAAATTGCCAAAAAAAGAGGCACAAATTTTAGAATACTTTTTGAAAAACTTAGAACAAACAGTGTCTACTGACGAACTCATAACAAATATTTGGAGCTATGAAGATGCACCAACACATGCAACTATTAGAACCTATATCAAAAACCTTAGAAAACTTCTTGGAGAAACAACAATTACAACCATAAAGGGAGTTGGTTATCGTTTTAACATATGAAGAGAAAAAGACACTTTTTCGTTTTTTAGCACTCTATCTAGGTTCACTTTTTATACTTTTTGCACTCATTGCTTATCTCTTTTATCAAGTAGAGTATCGGCTATATCATAACAATGCCAAACATCAGATGCAGATGAAAGCTAATAACCTCTCATCACAGATTATTCACGCTCATATGAGTAACAGTTCACTCTCACTTAAAACTCTAAGCAATGACTCCTCTCTTAATATCGGATTTTATGATGATGGAGGTAAACCAATTGTCACAAAGATTAAAAAAAAGATAAATTTCAATGGTGAGTTTTATGAAAATGATAAGCATCTTATACTTGTTGATGAGAGTGCATTTGGGCATCTTGGAGTGACTTATACAGTAATCCAAGAGAATAGTTTTTTTGATAAAATTGATCATATCAAGATGCAAATCATATCAGTTTTGGCTTTTTTATATCTAGTAGTTACCATCATCGGATACTATCTTGCTAAACTTTTCATAAAGCCGATACAGATGAAACGAATCCAATTAAATAACTTTATAAAAGAGAGCACACATGAGTTAAATACCCCAATCTCTGCACTTTTGATGAGTATAAAACCTCATGGGCAGATGAGAGAAAAAAACTTTGAACGAATAGAGATAAGTGCTAAAAGAATCTCTGATATCTACAAAGATCTCACTTATCTATTTTTAAAAAATAGCCAATCTAATACAAGATCTACTAAAAAGATGGTTGTAAACAAAATCATTAAAGAGCAAGTTAGTCATCAAAAACCTCTCTCTCTCAAAAAAAGACTCACAATCATAGAAAACTATTATGATAATATTGTCATCACAATCGATGAAGAGAGCTTAATACGACTCATCAGCAACCTTCTTTCAAACGCAATCAAATACAATAAACTTGGAGGTGTGATAGAAATAACTACAAATAATCAACTCCTTATCATCAAAGATAGTGGTATTGGCATCTCCAAAGAGCACCACAAAGAGATTTATAAGCGATTTTACAGAGCAACAAATGAGAGTGGAGGATTTGGTCTAGGACTAAATATCGTTTATCAGATATGCCAAAATTATAACATTGATATCAAAGTGAAATCTGAGATAGGAAAAGGGACTGAGTTTCGTTTGAGATTTCCTAAAAGTACTGTTAAAAAGGTATAAAGAAATTAAAATAACTCTCTTTATACCCTCCTCAACTAAAAACTCTTCATATTAATCATAGATTTACACTGCCACGAACTTTATGCACTTCACCATCAGCAGATTTGAACTTTAACTGATACTGCCAAGTGCCACTCATACTAAGATTTACTACACCTTTATAATTTCCATCTTCATATTTTAACTTCTCTTTGTACTCCATATACGGCATACCAGGCATTTCAGGCATAAAAAACTTTATTTTTACTTTTGCATCTGTGATATCTTTATCTCCCTTTTTAAGAGTTATCTTAATATCATTGTTTCCTACAACAAGTGGTTTATCAGAGTTTAGTTTTACAATATAACCATCTTTTTCATGAGATTTAGCAAATAAATCAGAATTTGTAGCCTCCATACCACTCATAGATGCACCACACTTACCAGCTCCGCATTTCATCTCAGCCTGAGCTAATGTAAAAGATAGCATCGAAGCTAAAAGAATTGTTGATAATTTTTTCATAATTTTTCCCCTTTGTATTTTTTAATCTAACATGGGAATTATACACTATCCTCTGTGCAGAGAATGTGTAGTAGAGAAATTTATTAACCTGTGTTCGATTTGTAGGTGAATTATAATATTTTATTATGTAGTATGTATGTAGTCTTTTATAAAGGATTTTTATATGAAAAGAAGAGTTTTTTTATCTTTACCAATTGTGGCAACAACACTTGCCTGTGCAAAAAAGGATGATGCTTGGTTACTTATAGAAAGTGTACAAGAGCATCTATTCCCTAAAACTCAGAATTATCCTTCCGCCAAAGAGTTTAAAGCAACACGTTATCTCAAGATAGTTGCCTATTATGACAGCTTTGATAAAGATGATTTAGATTTTATCTTGCGTGGGGTAGAGGAGCTTCAAAAAAGTGCTTATAAAACAATACTTACAAAAGATGAAAAAGAGAAAATTCTGCAAGCCTTTGGGCAGAGTCGATTTGGTAAAAACTGGCTCTCTCTTATGATAAATTATACATTAGAAGCACTCTTTTCTGACCCTATTTATGGTGGTAATAAAAATGAAATAGGCTGGAAAAGCTTCCATCACAATGCAGGTATACCACGCCCTAAGTTTAGATTTGGAGCAAAACATGGTTGATATCTGCATCATAGGTTCAGGAGCAGGGGCAGCACCCATCGCGTACGAATTAAGTCGTGCTGGGGCAAAAGTGCTTATTTTAGAAAAAGGAGATTTTTACAATGAAACGGACTTTTCTAAAGATGAGATAGCCTTTTGTAGGCGTTCTATCATCACCCCAAAGCTCAAAGATGAGTACCATCTCATAGAGGACAAGCAAGATGGTAAGTGGGTAGCTACACCGACTTATAGTTTAGGCTGGGATTTTTGGAATGGCAATATCGTTGGAGGCTCATCCAATCTTATGAGTGGATTTTTTCACCGTTTGCATCCTAAAGACTTTAGACTCAAAAGTGAATTTGGAGATATTAAAGGGGCAAATGTGATAGATTGGCCTATCTCTTATGCTGATATGGAACCCTTTTATGAAAAGGTAGAGCGTGTTGTGGGTGTGAGTGGAAAAGTGACACCCTTTAAGTATCAAGAACCTCGTAGTACAAAAGATTTTCCCTATCCTCCCACGCGGGAACATCCTATCTCTAAGTATATAGATAAAGCTTCTCAAAAAGAGGGCGTGGTGGCTGTGAAAACCCCACGCGCTATCTTGCCTATACCAAAAGAAGATAGAAGTGCTTGTTATTACTCAAACTATTGTGGCTCATATGGTTGTAGCTCAGGGGGTAAATCTTCTGCACGTGCGGCACTTTTACAACCAATCCTTAAAAATAGCAACTTAGAGATACGGACAAAATGTTTTGTCAAAAAACTGCATGCCGATGAGAAAAATAGCATAAAAGAGGTAGAGTATATAGATGAGCATGGAAAAAGACAAAAAGTGCAAGCCAAGATATTTGTCCTAGCTGCCCAAGCTGTGGAGAGTTCAAGACTACTGTTAAACTCCAAGTCAAAAGCTTTTCCAAATGGTGTGGCAAACAACGGTGGACAAGTAGGAAAAAATCTTCTTTTTTCAGGTGGCGGTGTGATAAGTGGGCATTTTGATGAACATTCTATCCCTTTAAAAGAGTTGATGGTAGAGGGACTTTTTGTTAATCGTACGATAAAAGATTGGTACTTTTTCGATGGTAAAAAAGGGGGGATTTCTGAAGCACTTTTTGAACATGCCAATCCTATAGTCAAAGCCAACAAACAAAAGTGGCAAGGGAGTAAACTCATCTGGGGAGAAGCACTCCAAGAAAAGATTTATGAGAAGTTTAATAAAAAGAAGATGTTAACCTTTGAGATATTTAATGATTGGTTACCTAATGATGACTGCTTTGTGAGCGTAGATGAGGGGTATCATGATAAGTATGGCACACCTGTGGCAAAGATTCGCATAGGTGCACACCCTGAAAATGTCAAGGTAGGGAAAGAAATCGCTAAAAAAACACGAAAAATCTTAGAAGCAATGGGGGCAAAAGATATCTCAGAGGGTATATCTCCTTATCCACCTCAAAACTTACAAGCAGGAGGGTGTCGCTTTGGCAATGACCCTAAAACATCTGTACTCGATAAAGAGTGTAGGGCACATGAAGTAAAAAACCTCTTTGTAACCGATGGAAGTTTTATGCCAACAGGAGGGTCAGTGCCGTTTACTTGGACAATATATGCCAATAGTTTCAGAGTAGCTGAGGTGCTAAAAAAGGAATTAGGACTTAGACTGTAAAAGTCGTAAAATCTACAACTTTACCTTTTTAAGCCTAAGCGAATTACTTATAACAGAAACTGAGCTAAAACTCATAGCTGCCGCTGCGATAATTGGCGATAATAGTATGCCAAAAAATGGATACAATACTCCAGCTGCGATTGGAACACCTGCTGAGTTATAGATAAAGGCAAAAAAGAGGTTTTGTTTGATGTTTTTCATAGTAGCTTTGCTTAAACCAATGGCTCTAACAATACCTCTTAAATCTCCTTTTACCAAAGTTACACCAGCACTCTCCATCGCTACATCAGTACCTGTACCCATCGCAATACCTACATCAGCCAATGCTAATGCTGGAGCATCGTTTATACCATCACCTGCCATTGCAACTATGTGACCATCCGCTTGAAGTTGTTTAATAACTTCTGCTTTTTGCTTTGGAGATACTTCTGCTTGTACTCTATCTATCTGTAATTTCTTTGCAACAGCTTCTGCTGTAGTACGATTATCTCCTGTAAGCATTACCACTTTGATACCCTCATCATGTAGCTTTTTAATAGCTTCATGTGTTGAATCTTTGATGGAATCTGCTACGGCTATCAATCCCGCTGCTTTGCCATCAATTGCAACTAGCATGACTGTTTCCCCATCAATGCGTCTTTTGTCAGCAAGGCTTGATAAACTGCCTACATCAATATTTAAATTTTTTAGTAGTTTTATGTTGCCTATTGCCACACTAGAGCTATCAACCTCGCCTATTGCACCCTCACCCGTGATTGATTGGAAATTGTTTACATTTGTGAGTTCAATCTCTCTCTTTAAAGCTCCATTTACGATAGCTTCTGCTAGTGGATGTTCACTCACTTTTTCAAGAGTAGCAACTTTTTGTAATATCTCATTTTCATCAAAACCATTTTGTACTTCTATACCAACTAATTTTGGTTTACCTTCAGTAAGTGTACCTGTTTTATCCACCACAAGAGTATCAACTTTTTCCAAGACTTCTAGAGCCTCTGCATTTTTGATTAAAACTCCAACCATTGCTCCACGCCCTGTTCCTATCATGATAGAGACAGGGGTAGCAAGACCCAATGCACAAGGACAAGCGATTATAAGTACAGCAACCGCACTCACAACAGCGTGTGCCAAGCGAGGTTCAGGTCCCCATATCCACCAGATAAAAAATGCAATTATAGCGATACCAACAACTGCAGGGACAAAATACCCAGCCACTTTATCAGCTAGTTTTTGAATAGGTGCTCGTGAACGACTAGCTTCAGATACCATATTTATAATCTGTGCAAGCAAGGTATCATTTCCAACCTTTTGGGCTTTCATAAGTAGTGTACCTGTTGAATTGATTGTTGCTCCGATTAACTTTTCGCCACTAAGTTTTACTACTGCAATCGGTTCACCTGTAACCATGGATTCATCTACATTGCTCTCACCTTCAATCACTACACCATCAACTGGAATTTTTTCACCTGGACGAATACGCAAAATATCACCAACATGTACATCTTCAAGAGGTATATCTTCTTCACTTCCATCATCTCGTACTATTCTTGCCATGTTTGGAGCAAGACCAAGTAAAAGTTGTATAGCTTCATTGGTTTTAGATCTTGCTCTAAGCTCAAGCACTTGACCAAGCAAAACCAAAGTAACAATAACTGCGGCTGCTTCAAAGTAAACATCTACCAAGCCACCTTCCATCTGCATAACAGGCGGAAAAATTTGAGGAAATAGCAGTGCAATCACACTATAAACCCAAGCAACAGACACACCAAGAGCTATGAGGGTAAACATATTTAGATTCCAAGTTTGAACTGATTGCCAACCTCGAACAAAAAATGGCCATCCACCCCATAATATAGCAGGAGTTGCCAAGATAAACATTATCCATTGAGCTAACTTCATATCTAACCAAGTAGGGAAAAATGATGGAGCTAAATCTGCTGTCATCGCCAATATAAAAACAGGTAAAGATAAAACCGCACTAACCCAAAAACGACGACTCATATCAATAAGCTCTTCATTTTCCCCTTCATCTACAGATGCTACAAGAGGTTCAAGTGCCATGCCACATTTTGGACAACTACCAGGTCCTTGTTGCTTTATCTCAGGATGCATAGGACAAGTATAGATAGTTGCTTTATCAACTTTATCTTGTTTTGGTTTTTTTTTATTTTCTATATACTCTTTTGGGTTTTTTTCAAACTTTGCTAAACAATGACCAGAACAAAAATAGTATAACTTATTCTCATACTTTATATTAAGTTCTGAATCAGTCGAAACATCCATACCACATACTAAATCTTTTACTGTTATCGTATTGTTCATGATACTCTCCTATTTTATTTACCTAATTATAAATCAATCTGTGTGCAATCTATGTGGAGAGGTTGCATTAATATCAATTTCAGATGCTTCTTTACCTTCAAAACACTCTGTTTCAATTTGAATAGTTGAAAAATATACTGAAAAGTCTCTCTTTAGTAGAGAATAAATCTCTTTAAGAACTTTATCTTTATTTGCTGAGTCATTAACAAGCACATGCATAGATACAATATTTTTTCCACTGGTTAAAGCCCATACATGGGTATGATGAATATTTTCAACTACATCTAGTTTTTCTATAGATGCTATCATTTTAGATAGATCAAAATCTGAGGGAACGCTCTGCAATAAAATATTTGTTGCTTCACGAATAATTCCCCACGATGCCCAAAACAAAACCACCCCAAAAAGCATTCCCAAGATTGGATCAATTTGATAAAAACCCGTAAATTTAATAACTAATGCAGCTATTATTATGATAATACTACCTACAAAAGTTTGTACTACATGCCAAATTGCTCCCTTCATATTTAAATTGTTTTTCTGCTTTCCAAATAGTAACCACAATGCATAAGTTTCAGTTACAAGTCCTCCAGCTGCAGCCCATAGCATTGGTTCTGTAGGAATTTCAATGGGAGAAAGAAGGCGTTGATACCCCATCAAAAAAACATATAATGCCATAAGTAACAAAAACAATCCATTAAAAAGAGCACCGACAATTTCAGCTCGGATTAGACCGAAAGTTGCATGTTGAGAAGGTGGTCGAGTGGAATATCTAATTGATACCAAAGCAATCAGAACACCCCCTACTGCAGAAAATGTATGAAAGGCATCGGAGATTACAGCTACCGAACCAGTCCAATATCCTATGCTAAGTTCAATAATAAAATAAATACCAGTTAGCCATCCAGTTATTTTTAATGCCCGCACATCTCCTGTGGGCATACTGTGTCCAGAATGGGTACTTTTATTTTCGCTATTCATAATAGTTCTCCTATTTTATACTAAACTCATGTTTAAATGTAAATTCTACAACAGATTTCACTTTTTTATCTTTTCGTTGTATCTCAATTATTATCTGATAAAGTGTTAGCTCAGGCATACTAAAGTAATTGCCGTAACTTAACAAGTCTCCACGCATAGGTTCAAGATTTTTAATTTTTCCTTTCATTCCTAAAGGTATAACAGTAGCTTTTAGTTTGGCATCTGTGATACGCTTTTTAGAATTATTATCAAAAATTGCGATTAAAACATGATATGTGTGTGCTTTGTTTTTGATGTTGTTCCCATCAGCGTGCATCTTTTCATGACCTCGTATAAGTTGTGCTGGAATAATACCAAGATAAATACTCATCCCATCAACTGTTTTATGACGCTGGGAATCATTAGCCATTACTAAGTTTGATATAAATATCAAAAATAAGAAAATAAATAATTTTTTATATAACATTGTAAATCCTTTCTGAGAACTCTATTAGTTCCTATTTGATATCAGCATAGTTCTAATTCAAAACCAAAACCTTGCACCTACAACCAAGTTGATTTCATCTACTGGATTATAATCTTTAGTATTTCCAAATGTTTTTTCCAAATTAACCCCAATATATGGTGCAAATTCATGTATAAACTCATACCGAAGCCGTAAACCAGTTTCTAAAGATGAAAGCCCTGAACCTAAATTCATCTTTGAATCATCTTTTGTATAAAAATCAGCTTCTATTGATGGTGTTAGTATAAGTTTTTGTGTAAATAGTGCCTCATACTCCGCAGCTAAACGCAAACCTGCACTACCATCACTAT
>Ga0256834_1002103_pt1 | contig 12863 bp, 7 predicted proteins | sample 4281140metaG_FD_190536 | JGI IMG/M metagenome (GOLD analysis project Ga0256834, IMG submission 190536) | Hydrothermal vent microbial communities from East Pacific Rise, Pacific Ocean - 4281-140 | ecosystem: Environmental > Aquatic > Marine > Hydrothermal vents | place: Pacific Ocean: East Pacific... | reverse complement strand
CTGAGCTTGGCGATCGATGCCATATTGATCGGCCACCAGTTCGGCAGTGATGCCCATGGCAGCGAAAGATTCCGGCCAGTCGGCCACTAAGCCGGGGTTGGCACTGTACTTGTTGCCACCCATCGGTACGGTGGTCATCGACTCGACACCGCCAGCAATAATGCAGTCAGCGAAACCGGCCATAATCCGCTCAGCAGCCAGAGCGATGGCCTGTAGCCCCGAGGAGCAAAAGCGGTTGATGGTCTGGGCGGGGACCTGATATGGGATACCAGCCTTCAATGCGGCAATCCGCGCTACGTTCATACCCTGCTCGCCTTCAGGAAAGGCGCAGCCGAGCAGGATATCGTCGATACGCGCAGCATCTATACCGGTACGTTCCACCAACCCGGAGAGGGCTACCGCGGCCAGGTCATCCGGACGCATATATTTGAATTTTCCCTTTTTGGCCCGACAACCAGGGGTACGGTAGCTGGCGAGAATATAAGCTGTTTTCATCATTTTATCTCCATCCGTCTGTAGGGCAATAACCAGGGCGCGGCAAGCAGCGCCCCTACCTGAGAATGAACTAATTACGTAAGGGCTTACCGGTCTTCAACATTGCCTGGATGCGCTGGGCAGTCTTCTTGTTGCCACAAAGCTTGAGAAAACCTTCACGCTCCAATTGCAGCAAGTAGTTCTCTGAAATCAAGGTACCAGCCGAGACATCGCCACCGCAGATAATCGAGGCGATGATACCGCCCATCTCTGCTTCATACTCAGTAGCGAAACCACCCATCTGCATATTCCACAGCTGGCTCTTGATGCTGGCGGCCACACTGCGTCCGGGCGCCGGAACATTCTCTGCTGGGCGCTGCGGGCGATAATTGACCGCCAGACCCAGCACCTTCTGCTTGGCATCGGCAATCAGCCGGTCGATATCCATGCTGATGCTATCGCCCTCGCGCATATAACCCATGTCGAACAGCTCGGCCGCGCCCATGGAAACTTTGGCCATGCCGATCTGCTGGAAGTTCTTGAAAATAAAGGGGGAGACGTCAGTATCGTACTTGCGTGCCAGTTCAACCGCCCGGAGACACATTTCCTTGGTACCACCACCTGCCGGCAACAGGCCGACACCGATTTCAACTAGGCCCATATAGGTCTCGGCGTAGGCATTGATAGCGTCGGCATGCAGGGAGAACTCGCAGCCGCCACCCAGGGCCATGTTAAAGGGTGCGGTCACCACGGGAACCTTGGCAAACTTGAGGGCCATGGTTGCTTTCTGGAAAGCCCGCACCGACATGTCAATATCTTCGTAAGCACCCTCGGCCATAGCCACGGCCAGCAACATCAGGTTGGCACCTACTGAGAAGTTGACACCCTGGTTGCCGACCACCAAACCGACACCTTCCTGCTCGGCACGTTTAACCGCCTTATGAGTCATCGCCAGGATGTCACCGGTGATGGCGTTCATTTTGGAGTGGAACTCAAGGCCGAACACCCCATCATCAAGATCAATCAGCGAGCAGTTGGCGGTTTTTTCGACGACCTTGCCGCCGCGCTTGAGAATGTCGAGCTTGATCTGCCCCGGCTTAACCGGAATTGCCCGGTATTCACCAGCGCCCAGATCGAAATATTGCCGTTGTCCTGTTTCGTTGTAACGGTAAAAAGAGTCGATTGTTTTCAGCACCTCTGGCACGGCCACGCCATCCTTTTCAGCCCGTTTGACGAAACGGGCTACACCGATGGCATCAAGCATCTCAAATGGACCGATCTCCCAGTTGAACCCCCACATCATGGCATTGTCAACATTGATCACATCGTCGGCGATTTCGGGAATGCGGTTAACCGTATAGATCAGTGTATCTCGCAGGGTTTTCCAGGCGTACTCGGCCGCCTTGTCCTGTCCGCCAACCACCATCTTGACCTTCTGCGCCGGGTCGTCAACCATCTTCACTGCAGCCAGTGAGGCGAATTTTGGTTTTTCTACAGGCTTGAACTCGCCGCTGAGGTAATCGTAATAGAATATCTTGCGTTTACCGTCGACCTGCTTCTTACGGTAGAAACCCGCTTTACTCTTATTGCCAAGCAACCCCTTATCAACCATCTGCGTCATAAACTCGGGAACCTTGAAAACCTCACGTTCCTCGTCATCCAGGAGCAACTGGTAAGAGTTATTACCAACGTGAATCAGGGTATCGATGCCGACCAGGTCAGCAGTACGGAAGGCCGCTGACTTGGGGCGAGCAGTTGCCGGACCGGCGATGGCATCGACTTCTTCGACGGTCATACCCATCTCAACCATATGCTCAATGCCTTTATAGATGGCATAAACACCAATCCGGTTGGCGATGAAGTTCGGGGTATCCTTGGCGTAAACAATGCCCTTACCGAGCCGACGGCTGATAAAATCTGCCAGACCCTCAACCACGACTGGGTCAGTCTCACGGCAGGGCACGATCTCCAGCAGACGCATGTAGCGTGGCGGATTGAAGAAATGGGTGATCAGAAAATTCTTACGCACCTCTGGTGGCAGCACCTCGGCCATCTCGTTGACCGACAGACCGCTGGTGTTGGTCGAGAGGATAGCTCCCGCTGCCAGATGCGGTACCAGTTTCTCGAAGAGCATCTTCTTGATTGGCAGATGCTCGATAACCACTTCGATAACCCAGTCACACTCCTTGAGGCGGGCCATATCATCATCGAAGTTGCCGATCTCTATCTGGCTGGCGTACTGCTTCAGATAGAGCGGTGCCGGTTTCATCTTCAGCAGACCTTTCAGGCCGTTAGCGGCAATGCTGTTGCGCACCTGCGGGCTCTCCAGGCTCAAGCCAGCAGCCTGCTCCTCGTCACTTAATTCCTTCGGCACCATGTCCAGAAGCAGGACATCAAGACCTGCATTTGCCAGGTGGGCAGCAATAGTAGCGCCCATAACCCCGGCGCCAAGTACTGCCACACGGTTGATTTGCCTCATGAGTGTCCTCCATTATCAGTCTGTGGATGATCGTTTGAACCAGATCCGTTACTCAGGTAAAGTCCTTCGATCTTGTCCTGGTACTTACTATAAATCACCTTGCGTTTAAGCTTCATAGTCGGAGTAAGTTCTCCTCCCTCCACCGAAAACTCTCGGGGAAGCAGAATGAATTTCTTAATCGTCTGGTAGGAAGGCAGTTTGTCATTGAGTGCCTGTACACGCTCAGCGTAACGCTTGTGGACCCTCTGGTTGGCGACCAGTTCCTCCATATCCAGATAGTTAATGCCTTCCTGGTGACCCATATTGATCAATCTCTCCAGGTTTGGCGTCAATACTGCGACCAGATAAGGCTTACGATCGCCGAACACAAAAGCCTGTGAAATATATTTATCCATCTTGAGTTCATTCTCAATTGGCTGCGGTGCGATATTTTTGCCCCCGGCAGTAATGATGAGTTCCTTTTTTCGGTCGACAATATAGACATAACCATCATCGTCGATTTTGGCAATATCGCCGGTATAAAACCAGCCATCTTTGATCGCCCGTTCTGTCTCCTCGGCAGCATTATAATAACCAAGCATTACCTGCGGGCCGCGAATCATGAGTTCGTTATCTTCGGCAAGTTTAACCTCGGTGAACGGCAGGGGCGTTCCCACTGAGCCGAAGCGAACTTTCCAGGGGCTGTTTATGGTAACAGCAGGACTTGTTTCCGTAAGGCCATAGCCTTCAAATGTGGGGATACCGATCACCCACATAAATTTATTGATGGCCTTGTCAAGTGGTGCGCCACCGGAAATAAAATATTTAAGGCGGCCACCGAAACGCTTGCGGATTTTACGGAAAATCAACCAGTCGAAGAAGCTATACTTAAGACCGAGCAGGCCAAGCGACTTGGGGTTTATATAACGACGTGAGATGTATTCCTGGCCAGTTGCTATCGCCGCATGAAAAATAGCACTCTTGATCGAGCTCATCTGGTGAACGTCCTCGTAGATGCGCGAATAGATCTTTTCGAAAAGACGCGGCACGCTAACCATAACGGTCGGTTCAACCTCCAGCATATTTTCGACAACCTTTTCTGGACTTTCACAAAAGGCCACGTGGCACCCTGTCATCAGCGGAGCATAGTATCCTGCCGTGCGTTCAAGGATATGACTCAAGGGAAGAAAGCTGAGAAAAGTTTCATTCATACCGAATGCTTCAAGTTTTTCTAATCCATAATGGGCATCAAAAATCACATTGGCATGGGTAAGCATGACCCCCTTGGGGACTCCTGTGGTTCCCGAGGTGTAAATAATTGTGATCAGGTCCGTAGACTGTACGGTATCAATCCCGGCCTCGATTTCCTGTCGCTCCTGATCGGAAATCGGATGAGAAATTTCCGACAGCTGGGACAGGGTATAAACAGGAAGATCGTGATTACCGAGGAACTGTTCGAAGGAAATGACCTGCTCAAGGTTTGGCAGTTGTTCACGAACTGTACGCAACTTCTCATACTGGAGACGATTTGAGACAAAAACTATTTTCGCCCCGCTATGATTGATAACATAAGCAGCCTGGTCAGCTGTGTTGGTGGCATAAATAGGTACGGTTATCCCCTGAGCACACTGAACAGCAAAATCAGAAACTGCCCACCCGGCACAATTCTCTGAAAAGATAGCGACCTTGTCGCCTGGGAGCATACCTGCCTTGCGCAACCCCCGAGCAGCCATAAGCACTCGCTCATAGAAATCACTGTAGCTTAAGGATTGATACTTACCGCCTTTTTTATAGCTGATTGCAATCTGGTCAACATACTGTTGCGCATTCAACTTGAGCATTTTCGGGATAGACTGGTACGGCAATTCATACATAAAGGAAGACTCCTATAGGTTACAGGATGATATATAGATTACCTTTACGTTCACGTCAACTAAATTTCAGAACAGTATTATATTTTTTCGTAAACAAATCACTTTCTCAGTATATCAATTGGCAGGCAACGAGCAAGGACGCCGGGATGAAAAACATTTAAGTGGCTGATTATACGCATTCAGTTTAATTACGCCAGGCATCCCAACGCTGCACAAGAGAGAACTCCTGCGGTACGGCAAGAGCGGCTATATAATGCCGGGAAACGGAGAAGTTTCTGAGCCACCAGGTCCCGTCATGCGTGCAACAACCTTGAAGATGCGCCAGACCAATATCCTGATCGGGATCAGAGAAACCGCCGCCCTTGCCTTTCAACCAGGCCTCTTTACGCGTCCAGATGCGAAAGAAATGCCTGCGCCGACGATGGTTGCTGCTGGCCTGAAGCCAATTCTTTTCACAGACAGAGAAAAACCCTGCGGCAAGTTTTGCATAATCCAGTTGCCGATCAAGCTTTTCAATATCGACCCCGACAGCGACACCTCTGGTCACCGCACAGAGACCCCACTCTACGGAATGAGCCAGATTAAAGCTGAGATCATCAGATGAAGCACCGGCAAGTACTGGCTTGCCTGAAGCTCCGTAGTTAAAGTGCAAAGACTGCGGATCAAGATCTAGATAAAGACCGAGAATTTGGCGCAAGCGTGCCCGGGCGGTGATAAAAGCTCTGGCTTTGGCAGGCACAAGCAAGCGTTTGGCGGTCTGCAGCTCATGCTCGTCGAGAAACTGTTCAAAAGACTCATGACAAGTCAGGGGGAATCTCCAGAGATGTAGCGAGTGGTCGCTGAGTTCGGGGCGAGATGGTGGCGGCTGCCATGGGGTTAAAACGAAGGCCATTTGAAATCCTCAGAAAACACTCAGGTCAAAAGCTTACTCGCCATACTATCCAGTTTTTCTTTGGTCTGCTGCCACTTCGGCATAACCTGTTTCATCAATCGATAGAATTTATCGCTGTGGTTATGCTCAGCAATGTGACACAACTCATGCAGAAGAACATAATCGATACACTCGCGGGGAGCTTTGACCAGGTGTGGATTCAAAGTCAAAATCCCGTTAGGTGAGCAGCTTCCCCATTGAGTCTTCATGGATAACAATCGAAGGTGCGGGCGAGAGCCGACCCAGAGGGTCTGTTCCAGCATGGCATCCAGGCGTCGCTTAAAAACCTCGCGCGCCCTGGCTTTGTACCACTCAAATAGTAAAGTCCTGATCCGCGCTTCTGACTTCGCCCTGACATGCACCTCGATATGGCCACGCAGCAGCTTGACCTTCTGATTCTCCTTCGGAGCCTCTACTACCTTCAGTATATACTGTTTACCGAGGTAGCAATGGCTCTCGCCACTGCGGAAGCGACGCGGCGAAACATGTTCCAACTGAACCTTGAATTGTTTGAGTTGCAGGTAAACCCAACTGGCGCGCTTCCTGACCGCATCACAGACATCATCATCGGGGGCCTCAAGTGGCGCATGTACCACGACAGAACAATCCGGGTGTACCTTTATCAGCACTCGATGGCTGTTACTTTTACGTGGCACACGCATAAACTCGATACGCTCCGTGCCATAGATGATGTAGCGGATTTGTTTTGTTGCACTGTTCATATCAAACTGCGTTCAAACCGATACGGGTAATCTGCACAACCATTTCCACAACCAACTTGGCCTGCTCCATCCCCGCACCAATAGCTTTGAATTCCTTAAAAACCAGCGGCAGCAGTTTTTTACGGATATTCGCCTCAATGTTTTGCGGATTGATTGAGTTCTCTGCTACCGCAACATTAACCAGCCCATCGACAGTAAAAGCAATGTCGACCCATTTTTGCTGTTGCCCTTCAGTCATTGTCTGGAACCCGTCCGGGGCCATCTTTTTGAACACACCATAATAAGCCTGGGCATGACGGTTCCCGTTGAAACTCTCCGGTAGTTCATCAAGTTGCCGCGCTGCGACCTTTTCTTCAAACTCGCAAAAGAGCATGTACTGTTTCAGAGGATGGTCGAAAAGGTCTTCAGCATCCTTGATCGCCTGACGCAGCAGCTTTGAAAACGCTTCCCGGGCATAAGGATCATCACGCAACTCCTGTTCGATCATCCTGGTGATGCGGGTCTTTATTATATCGGTCTCGTTACGGGTCTTCTCTTCACTCCATTTATCAGGGTTCTGCTGCTGGCCCATCTTGCCGACTTCGTAGACCCCTTGCGGCTCGCGCACCTCAACGCCGACCACATGCTTGTCCATCAACTTTTTGACCCGTTCGGCATACTCGTCGTAATCGACCGTCTCGCCTGCATCCTGTCGGGCCAGTTGACGCATACTGCTAAACTGCTTGACTGTCTCCTTATAGTGCCTGCGGTCATCTTCAGAGAAACTCTTGTCCTCGTAAAAAGTTGCTGACTGCAGAGCAATCTTCAAACAGGACGAGAACGCCGTCAAAGCAGCGTAAAAATCTTCGCGCACCTTGAGGTTGCTATCGACCAGTTCGCCATCCACCTCTTGCATTTTGGGAACAAGAACCTGGCGCAGTTGCTCGATGTCGTTCTTGTTGTTGACCTTAGCGAAGATCGCCCAAAGCTCATCATAAAGCCTCGGCAGACGCTTGTACTCGGTGCTCATCTGCTGATAGAGCCCTGTGATGTCGTTGATATCGAAACCGCCCTGGGTGCGGCTGGCCAGATCCTGGTATTTGGCAATCGTAGTGTCGAGCTCAGAGAGAATACCGCGATAGTCGATCAGCAGGCCGAAAGCCTTCTTTGGATGCAAGCGGTTGACCCGGGCGATCGCCTGAATCAGGTTATGTTCCTTGAGCGGCTTATCTATGTAGAGCACTGTGTTCTTCGGCTCATCAAAGCCGGTCAACAGTTTGTCGACCACGATCAGCAGCTTGAGTTTGTCGTCCTTGTCGAAACGCTCAATCAGCTGCTTGGTGTAAGCCCGCTCATCCTGGCTGCCGACATTCTCCTGCCACCATCTGGTAACCTCCGGGATACTCTTCTCATCTACCTCGGTATTGCCCTCACGACTGTCCGGCGGCGACATCACCACCGCCGACTCCAGCAGATTGGCTTCATCAAGATACCGTTTGTACTTGATGGCTGAAGCTTTACTGTCACAAGCGATCTGCCCTTTAAGCCCGTCATCGATGTTCTTGACGAAATGATTGGCGATATCGAGGGCAATCAACCGAATGCGGTCGTCCGACTGGTAGACCTGGCCTTTCTTGGCGAACTTCTTTTTCAGATCAGTGCGCTGTTCTTCGGTCAACCCCTCGGTAATGCGGTCGAACCAGCTGTCAATAGCCCGGGCATTGACATCCAGATCAGGGATGCGCTCCTCGTAGAGCAGCGGCGTAACGGTTTTATCCTCCACCGCCCGCTGCATGGTATAAGCATGAACAATCGGCCCGAATTTGTTGGTGGTCTTGTCATCCTTGAGCAGCGGCGTACCGGTGAAGGCGACCAAGGCGGCGTTGGGCAACGCCTGCTGCATGCGGATGAAGTTCTCGCCCCCTTGGGAGCGATGTCCCTCGTCGATCAATACAATCAGGTCGGGGCTGGTGTTGACGCATTCCGGCAAGCGCGCAGCGGTGTTGAACTTCTGAATCAGGGAAAAGATGATCCGCTCAGTGCCGTGGCCGATCTGCTGGGCCAGCCGCTTGCCCGAGGTAGCCATAGCCGCAGCCTTATCCTTCTTGCCGGCCAGCTCACCGCCACTGGCAAAGGTCTGGCTCAACTGATTCTCCAGATCAACCCGGTCGGTCACGACGACGATGCGACACGGCTTCAACGTGTCGTGCAGAATCAGCACCTTGGAGAGAAACACCATGGTGAACGATTTGCCCGAACCGGTGGTGTGCCAGATAACCCCGCCTTGACGACCGCCGTCCTTGTCTCTGCTGTTGATCCGCTCAAGCAGCCGTTTGATGCCAAAGACCTGCGGATAACGGGCCACGACCTTACCAACTTTTTTATCAAACAGGATAAAGAACCGGGTCATCTCCAGCAGTCGCTCGGGTGAGAGCAAACTTATGATGGTTTTATCCTGCCCGGTCACCGCCAGCTCACCACCGGCAAGCAATGACTCGTACCATTGCCGGTCAGCAGCCGGACGATGCTTAAATAGCCGGGCTTGCTGTTCACTGGTCAGGGCTTTATTTTTCAGCCGATGAAATTCACTGTCGGCGAGGTCTTCTTCGCGCCAGGCTGACCAGAACTTGGATGGCGTGCCCTGGGTACCATAGCGTCCTTCGGTACCATTGATCGAGAGCAGCAGCTGGCTGTAAGCGAACAGGTGGGGGATCTCATGGTTCCGCTGATTACGGATATTTTGTGAGATCCCCTCCTCGATAGTCGGCCCCTTGCTGGCGTTGCCGTCCGGACGCTTGGCCTCGATGACCGCCAGCGGCATACCGTTGACGAAACAGACGATATCGGGACGCCGATGCTCAATACCGCCGGTGCGCAACACGCTGAATTCTTCGGTAAAGAGGAAACTGTTGTTCTCGGGCCGCTGCCAGTCGATCAGATTGATGGTCGGGTTGGCTTTTTTGCCGTCAACGAATTCGGTGACCGAGATGCCGTAGAGCAGGTGGTTGTAAAGTTTTTCGTTGGCGACGCCCAGACCCTGGTTGAGCGCCGGAGTGCATATTTCGCTGATAATGTTGTCGATAGCCTGGTATGAGAGGGGGTGTTCACGTCCGGCAAAGGTGAAGCGGCGTTTTTGCAGTTCGGTACGCAAGACATTGCGCAGTACGACTTCGGCTGTTTTGCCGTCGCGGGCGTCAAGAGCAGCTTCTGGTGGCAGAAAGGTCCAGCCGAGGTTGCACAGAAGAGCCAGAGCGGGGATCTTGGCGCTGTACTCTTCCTGGAATTTTGGCAATGCACTCATAATGGCCATTCAATCCTATTCGTTAGATCGATTTATCAGGTTTACAACCACTTTGACAAGGGTCTCTTTCTCTTCGGGCTTGCTTTCGGCAATCAGCAGAGTCAGAGCGACCAGGGCATTGTCAGCCAAACGTTTACTACCATCGCTACGGTAAAGGATATTGTTGCCGTTGAGAAAATAGATGAAAATGGCCGCCGCAATCCGTTTGTTGCCGTCGCTAAACGCATGGTTTTTGACGATAAAATAGAGCAAGTTGGCGGCTTTTTCTTCGGCACTGGGATAAAGCTCATTGCCATCGAAGGTTTGGTAGATGGTGCCAAGGGCGCTTTTGAACCCTTGATCTTTTTCAATGCCGAACAGGCCGTCGAAATCGCCTTTCATAGACTGAACGATCTGGTTAGCAGCTTCGTAGTCGAGAACAAAATCAGCAGCAGAACTGGTCTTTTCGATAGCCAGAGTGCCGTGATCATAACGATCAAGCAGGTTGAGAGCGTAAGCATAGTCGGTGATGACCTGTAATACATCCTTACCCAGGTCGTTGACCAGCTGCTGTCGTTCCAGGGTACGGGTTAGCAGATCCATGGCCTGCTGCATTTCGGTCAGTTTTTCGGCCTGCTCGGTCAGTCGTTGCTGGTTGATGGTGTAACCCTGCACCAGGTGGTCACGCAAAACCGTGGTCGCCCACTGACGGAATTGGGTGCCGCGCTGGGACTTGACCCGGTAGCCGACGGAGATGATGACATCAAGGTTATAGAATTTGGTCTGGTAGGTTTTGCCGTCCGCAGCAGTATGTGCATATTTTGCACGAACTGAAGCTTCCTCCAACTCCCCTTCCTTGAAAACGTTACGCAGGTGTTTGGTTATGACAGAGCGCTCGCGACCAAACAATTCAGCCATCTGTTCCTGGGACAACCAGACAGTCTCCTGCTCCAGGTGTACATCAAGAGATGCTTTGCCATCAGCGGATTGATAGATGATAATTTTATCGGGCATAAGTCTTAATCCTCCGGCAGACGCAACGCCTTGATATCCGCCTCAAGTTCTTGCAGGTTCTCAGCCTGAGCTGAAAGCTTGCGTTTCTCCTGATAATGATCATACTCAGCCGCCGAGCGCTCCAATGCCATTTGATGACTAACCTTCCCGGCATGAGTCAGCAGTTCACGCCCGTTGAACTGGATAATCGCATCCAGCCGGACAATCCAATCCTTCATATACATCGGAGTCTGTTGTTGAACCATGGTTTCAGCAAAAGCGAGGTATTGTTCGATCAACAGACCGAGAAGTTTTATTTCATCTTCATTCAGGTAGTTCTTGGCAATACTGACATCGCTCTCGCGCACATTTTTGGTGCTGGCCTTAGCAAAAGACTGCATGCCCAAAAGCGGCAGCGAAGCATCCACCCGCCCGTAAACCAGCTCTGCGGCCGTCTGTTGACTGATCGCCCACAAGAGTTTGTTTTGCACCACTTTGAAAAATTCGATAGTTTTTTCATCCTTCGGATCGTAATCAATACTGGTGGAGTAAATATCCTTGATTTTCTGGTAGAAAAAACGCTCCGAAAGGCGGATTTCGCGGATGCGTTCTTGTAACTCGGCAAAATAGTTCATCGAGTTGCCGGTTTTGAAGCGTTCGTCGTTCAGGGCGAACCCCTTGATAATGTATTCTTTTAACCGCTGTGTCGCCCAGATGCGAAATTGGGTGCCCTGGTGGGATTTTACCCGGTAACCGACGGAGATGATGACATCGAGGTTGTAGTATTGGACTTCTCTGGATTGGGTCTTTCCTTCTATTGCGCCATGCTGAGTGGTATGTCGGAATTTCCGACATACCACGGATTCTTCCAATTCTCCTTCTTTGAAAACATTGCCAATATGTTCGGTTATCGTTGATCGGCTTTTTCCAAAAAGCTCCGCCATCTGCTCTTGCGACAGCCAGACAGTTTCGTCTTCCAGGTGGACATCGACTTTGATTTTACCGTCGGTGGATTGGTATATGATTATTTTATCGGGCATGGTTATGAGTTCCCTTTCTTACCCCCTCAATCCCCCCTTGTCAGGGGGAAAGCTAAACCCCTCTTCTTGCAACTGGCAAGCAGTGGTTTTGCTTTGCTCCCTCCCTTGCCAAGGGGAGGGCTGGGGAGGGGTCACCTTTATCCCTCGATCTTCACCCGGCGTTTGCCCGTTAATAACTGCTGCATCAGGGCTTTTTTTTCTTGTTTGAGATGCTCCAGTTCTTGTTGAAGTGTTTCAATATCGCAGTCAGCGGAGGAGAGTACCGAGGTGATTTCTTGTTGTTCTTTCAACAAAGGTGGAATTCTTAATTTGTAACATCTCAAGTAATCTGTAGTTACTCGTCTTTGACCTGCTGAACCCTGCATATTCGCTTCGCCTCTAATGCGAAATTCTCGCGAGTTTGTCAAATAGTATATGAACTTTGGACAGAAGTTTGGTTTGGCTCTTAAAACGTGAAATTCTGTGCTTCCAAATCCAATACCGTTGGCTAAGCTATGGACAAAGGCACCTTTCCCATTTTCAAAACAAGGGGTTATCTTTGCGATTAACACATCGTTGTCGGCAAACGAGGTAAAACCCTTTTCAACTTCATAATATTTTCGAGTCTCATGTCTAATCAACTTGGCGTCTTCAGTTACAGCGTCCATTGGCACAAAAGTCACTTTGTCGTCTAACGGACGAGGCAGCTTTTTGGGATTAATGATACAAATGTCTGCTAAGTGCACTTCTCTCCACTCCCCCTCAAACCCCGGAAACCGCTTCTTGCCAGTAAGCAACTGCTGCATCAAAGCTTTTTTTTGCTTCTGACTATTTATGAGCAGTTGTTCGGTGGTGGCAATCGCCTTATCCCAGATGGAGAGGATTTGGGCAATTTTGGTTTGTTCTGGGAGAGGAGGATAGACGACAGGAATACTTTCGCAATTGGTTTTATTCATATATGGAATTGTCGTTTTTGAAGCAACACTTTCCATATAGGCTTTCTGCGCTTCAAGCCAGTAGGCAAGATACTCATTGTTTATAAAATCAGGGCAAACAAAAGCGTGGAGTTGCTGGTTAAGCACCACCGGTTCGGCTGCAATAGCTGTGAGCCCTAGATCACCAACTGCGGCAAT